>VYLP01000501.1_pt1 | contig 15101 bp, 16 predicted proteins | sample 5114311 | NCBI WGS metagenome assembly VYLP01 (sample SAMN12291775, study PRJNA351875) | freshwater metagenome | isolation source: freshwater lake | place: USA: Michigan, Lansing Lake | collected 2013-08-14 | reverse complement strand
GATGATTTCCTGACCTAAGATCACATTTTATTCTTTTTTCCACTTCAATCTAAGAATTGAGAAAAAAGCAAAACCTTATATTATACCATAAAAAAATTATGCAAGAGGTCTAGTGCTACCTGTATTCCAACCGTTAGTATTAGAACCACCCAACAGGAAGATAGGAGCACTATCCCGATTTATCCCGGCGGTGTTTAACCCAGTGCTGGTTATATTCGCACCTACAGTATTCGCCGCTTTGGGATAGGTTGCCGTAGAAGCATTAAATTCATTCCAACCAGCTACTATTGCCGCTTGAGCAGGAGCAACCCCAGCTAACCCCATCAGAGTCAAGGGGGTTAAAATTGTCAGTAATTTTTTCATGGATTCGATGACAGTAATAGGAGAAAATTATGGTCATATTTAACGCTAGTTTTGCGCCAATATCCCACAGCAAAAAATATCACAAGGGGGGGGGGAAGTCAAGGGTTATTTAATCATAATTTTTTATTGATTTTTATGTTTAAGATAGTTTTAGGTTATATGACTCGTTGCAAGGTTCTACCTTGCAACGCAGATAAGCGAGGTTCTACCTCTACTTATTTCTTTGACCGAAATTATCAAAATGAACTGCTTTGGTTTTGAAGTTAAATTTTAGGGGGATGCCATCCTGCTAAGATCCATTGTTGTCTAACTGTGGTGGCAATCAAATTATTGAGTTTTAATGCCATAACCGTTGCACGTCCACAAGGGGTTTTTCCTAAAATTTGTGTTCCCTCTTGACTCCATTGAAAATGTTCTGACCATATTTGTTTTCTTGGATTAAAAAGGGGAACAATTTGCTCAGTTTCTGGGTCTTTTGCTTCGGTTTGTCTGCCCTTATAGCCATTGCATAAACGACAAGCTAACCAGAGATTATGTTCATCATCGCTTCCCCCTTTAGCTTTAGGAATGATATGTTCAATCTCCAGCAATCCTAACACATATTTTTGTAAACTTAAACAATACCCACAGCGATTGTTAGCTTGTTGGCGAATTTTATCTTTAATATAGTCGGGAATAGGGCTAGGATTCATGCTTCTAAGGGTGAAATTAATCCTCTTTTCACCGCTTCATTTAATCCTTGAGACTTCTTTAACAAGTTTATTTGATAAATTTGCATCAATGACCAAAGTTCCCTATTTTCAAAGGTTGATAAATCCCTCTCTTGTTGTTGATTGAGCAACTCGCTTAATCTTTGATCCTGTTCTGATGCCATTTGTAATTGAGTTAATTTGATAATTTCTTCATCTGATAATGAATTTAGGGATGAGATTTTTTCGCCTTGATAATTGGGACTAATAGAAAAAGCGATCGCTTCTACTAATATATCATTAAGATCACGGTTAATTGAATGGGCTAAGGATTGAGCTAGATTAAAAATCTCATCAGGTAGGGTTAAAGTAATTGAAATGGCCATAAGCCTTTTTTATGTGGGGTTATAGAGATATTATGATTATAGCTCAAATTCTTGTTACCCATAAGGATAAACTGGTTCAAAAGTAACAGAATAGCTCATTTAAGGTTCTATCCCATATCTTTTATAAACCTCAGATTTCCAGGCAAGATTTACCGATAACTTAAATCACAGCAAACCCAGTTAACTTACGAGTTTCCAGATCGTAAAAAGCTAAAACTATATCTTCTTTAGAAATACCCTCCCTTAATAATTCCGTAGCGATACCTTCCTCTGTCCAATCCTCCTCAATATAAATCTTCTCATTTTTAATCCTAATATGGACTTGAATATTCCTGATTTTTTTCTTGCCTTCCCAACCCATAAAAAGCCAAAAATACTGATCATGTATCTCGTCAAAAACCAGACAACTTTCTTGATCTAAATTAGCAGAACCAGAAACCCATTCGTGATATTCTGTTAATACTTTTTTAATGGCATGGCGATATTTTTCTAGTCTATCCATTGTAAATTTTTCTCCTTTTCCATCTCAACAACCAGCAAAAGTAATTGATTTAAGTAGGTGGGTGGAATTAAATATAAAATGACTAAGTACAGGACAAAAAGCTTGAAAAGTAGGCGGGAGTGGGGTTTTATGAGAAATAGCACTAATCTCGAAACCCCTATGAACCAGTATAATGCGTTGAAACAAGCTCTCAAACCTCATTTGCGATGGCACGGAGCAAGACTCTCTTTCCTCGCTCTATTCTTACTGGCTCTGTTGAAAGTAAAAACCGTCAACCTCAAGGAATTAGCCCTAGGTTTTGAAGGTCGGGTATTGGTAGAGTCCCATTACACCAGTGGCTCAATATCCCTCAACCCTGGGTATTGAGTATTGACCGCACCAATTGGTCATTTGGTAGTCATCACTACAACATCCTCACAGTCGGCATTGTCCATGAAGGGGTAGCTATTCCCATTCTCTGGTGGATGCTCAAGAAGAAAAAAGGCAACTCAAACAGCGATGAACGGATGCGTTTTATTGAGGAGATGCTGAAGATTTTTCCTTCTGCGGAGATTCGTTGCTTGTGTGGAGACCGTGAGTTTATTGGGCAGGCGTGGCTGAGGTATCTTTTGCTTGAACCGATGCTGGCTTTCTGTTTAAGAATTCGGGCGACAGACAAGATTGAGTACAATGGCAAGCGGTTGGCCGCCAAGGTTATTTTTGCCCATCTTGCCATTGGTGAATCTCAACGTCTGCAGGGGAGTTGTCTAATTTGGGGTTATCCCGTTTCTGTAGAGGCTCTTCGCTATCTACTCACTTTACTGACCCAAAACGTCTGCGTAAGCTTTTAGCCTTACTGACTTTAGCTTTGGTCTGGTCTCTCAAGACAGGATTGGAGATACATCATCTTAATCCAATTCCTATCAAGAAACATGGTCGCCGAGCAAAAAGCCTCTTTCGGCTAGGTTTAGACCACCTTCGTCATCTTATTCTCAATCCTTCATTACCTAACTTTTCTCTTTTTCTCCAGTCCTTACATTTTTTGTCCTGTACTTAGATAAAATGAACGTAGGTTGGGTTGAAGCATGAAACCCAACGCCCGCATGGGTTACGCTACCGCTAACCCATCCTACAAATAATTGTGCCTACCTACTTATTTTCACAATAGCCTGAATTGATTCTCGTTGGAAAAAATTTTCATAAATGCTGTCTTTAATGGCTAGATAAATTTGATATTCTGGTTCGGTAAGACTGATTAAATCTGGTTATTAAAGACTGATTATTTATTCCCCTTTTTGCATGAGTGCATGAGTAGAAAACGGGTTTCTCGGAGAAACCCGTTTTCTGTGCGTTACTCAACGGATTTAGTATTAAAAAGCTTTTGATTTCCACAACAATTTTACGTCCATTTCTTTCAGCAGCCAGAGGTCTTTCTGCTGCTAAATCAGCAAAAATTCAACATCTTTATATTTAATTTTATAAGGGCGCTGATACCCCCTGCCCCCATAGTAGGGTTAATTCATGAATTAACCCTACTATGGGGATTGATTCATGAATCAACCCTACCTTAATAAGGGGGGTGTTGATCCCCCCTGCCCCCCTTGATAAGGGGGGTGTTGATCGCTGGGGGGATCTGAATTAACACCTACTTACTTAGGGGAGGATTGTTGATTACTTCCCTCTAGTTTTTTCGGCCCAAACTTTGCTGGGTAATCCCCAAACATAGATGAAACCTTCAGCAGCTTTATGATCAAATTGATCCTCGGCTCCGTAGGTAGCTAAATCGGGAGAATAGATAGAATTGACTGACTGACGACCGACCACTTTAGCGTTACCTTTAAACAGTTTCACTCGCACCGATCCCGTCACCTGTTCTTGGGTTTTGAGGATAAAAGCATCGATCGCTTCCTTTAAGGGACTGTACCACAATCCTTTATAAATTAACTGTCCGTAGGTCTCTTCAATTCCCCGTTTATATTGGGTAACATCTCCAGTTAAAGTCAAACTTTCTAAGTCCCGGTGAGCATCAATTAAAACTAATAAAGCCGGGGCCTCGTAAATTTCTCGGGATTTAATTCCCACTACCCGGTTTTCGATCATATCTAAACGACCAACACCGTGTTTACCCACTAGGTCATTTAATTGACTAATTAGCGTGACAGGATCGAGATTTTCTCCGTTTAAACTGACGGGAATTCCCTGATTAAAACCAATATCGACGTATTCCGGCTCGTTGGGAGTATCGGCGATCGCTTTGGTCATGAGATAGATTTCTTCCGGGGGTTCCGTCATCGGATCTTCCAAGGGACCGGCTTCAATACTGCGCCCCAACAGGTTACGATCGATACTAAAAGGCGAGGATTTTTTCACGGGAGACTCGATCCCGAATTTTTCCCCGTAGGCGATGGTTTCTTCCCGACTCATGCCCCATTCCCTGGCGGGAGCGAGAACTTTTAAACTAGGATTAAGGGCCATAATGCCCACATCAAAACGCACTTGATCGTTACCTTTGCCGGTGCAACCGTGAGCGACGGCATCGGCCCCGTATTTCTCGGCGGCCTCTACTAATAATTTAGCAATTAAAGGACGAGCCAGGGCGGTAGAAAGGGGATAACGATTTTCATAGAGAGCATTAGCTTGAATTGAGGGAAAAGCGTATTCTTTGACGAATTCTTCCTGAGCATTGACTACTAAGGATTCGATCGCTCCGCAGCGCAGGGCCTTTTCTTGAATTGGTCCTAATTCGTCTCCCTGTCCTAAATCGGCGGCTAGGGTAATCACTTCTTCTACTCCCCATTCCTGTTTGAGATAGGGAATACAGACGGAAGTATCGACTCCTCCGGAATAAGCTAAAACCACTCTCTTGGCACGTCCCATAATTTTTTCACCTAAAAACGACTAATTGATTACTCTTTTAAGTTTATTATATATCCTGGGGATTGGATGCTTCTTTTTTAATGCTTTTTTATTTAATTTTTGATGAAGAAAAGGCATAGGAAGTCACGAGTAAAGAGCCAAAACTAAACGGGCAACCAGCCGCTATTTACGTTTACTAGCAGGACGACGGGAGGATTTTTTCGGAGCGGTATTTGGGGGATTATCGTTAGTTTTATCTTTAAATATTGGAATAGTAAAATGAAACTGACTGCCGTGATTTTTGCCCCTCGATTCTGCCCAAATTTCGCCGCCCCAACCATTGACGATCTGACGACAGATAGCCAGTCCTAAACCGGTTCCCCCGGCACTGCGTCGCAGGGCCCCCTCCTCTTGGTAAAAGCGATCAAAAACCTGTTCTAAACGATTGGGTTCGATCCCGCGTCCGGTGTCAGAAATAGTTACTTCTAGAGTTTTTGGTTTTCCCAAAGCGACTTCGATCGAGACATTTCCCTCGCGACCGGTAAACTTACAGGCATTATCGAGAAGTTTGGAGAGTAATTCCACTAACCACTCGCCATCGGCTAAAACAAAGGGCAGATTAGGGGGGACAAGATTGCTAATTTTTGGGGTTTCGTTGTCGAGATTGCGGGCGTGAACATGACTGATGGCTAATTCCACACATTCCGATAAGGATAAAGCTTCGGGATTCCAATTAACCCGGCCACTTTCTAACCGAGAAAGAGTTAAAAAATCTTGGATTAATTTACGCATTCGTTCCGCATCTTTCAGGGCAGTATCAAGCATAATTTGGCGTATTTCCGCCGGCATATCCGGTTCCGAGGCCAAACTTTCTAGACAGACTTGAATGGTGGACAGGGGGGTGCGTAATTCGTGGCCGGTAATGGCGACTAAATTAGAACGAGTGCGATCGAGAGCGGCTAATTGTTCATTTAAATCCTGTAAATTAGCGTAGGCTTCGGCTTGAATGAGGGCGACTCCGATTTGAGTGGCCACCGCATCCACAAGGGCGACATCCTCGCTCTTCCAAGTGGTGGTATAGGGTCCACAGTGATGCAGTTCCAACATTCCCAAGAGACGACTTTGGTAAAAAATCGGCACTAATAACCAAGAATAGATGGAACATTCCCGCACCAGATTTTGAATGGAATCCCCGGGAAGACGGGGATCGTGAATAGCGTCTTCGATTTTCAGGGATTCTCTCAATTCCAGCACTTCCTGAAACAGAGGATTATTTTTCAGGGGCCATTTTTGTCCTTTGATGGAAGTAATGCCGGAGTTTAAAAATTCGTGTTCGATGGTGGCGTTAATGTCGGCTTCCTTACAACGATAGACCACGCAGCGACAGACTCCCAATCCCTGCCCCAATTTCCGCACTGCCACCTGGAGGATATCTTCCGGATCGAGGGAACGACGGATCGCCGCTGTTACCGAGTTGATCAGTCTTTCTTTGTGTTCTTTCGATGCCAGGGAACGATTGGCTTTCAGCAGTTTATACTGTCCCGCTTGCAAATAAGTGACCAATCGCTGGACAAAGGGATCCGGTTCCTCTTGATGATCCCTGTCCCTCAGTTCACAGATCAGGTATTCTTCTTGAGCGCGCCTAATTTTCTGCGCCAGTTCGGGACGATAATCGAGAATATGATTTAAGAGAATTTGGGCGGCCTGTTGACTGACATGGCGATCACTCGTCCAAATCCCCTCAAAACGGCGATTATTATCCATAGCTGCCCTATTTTCCCCTTCGGCTACCAGATGGGTTCGTTCCCGACAGATTAAACAACTAGCATAATGGCGACCGATAACCACTAGATGCCATTCTTGGGCTAAACTGTCATCCGGTTGAAAAGCGATCGTCTCGTAAACGTCGGAACTATGCTTAAAATCGGTTTCTGGGGCGGACAAAACATAAACTTGCCCACTTTTGTGGGCAATGCGTCGATAGCGATGGGCCTCTTGACGATAAAAGCGCTCACGCTGAAAACTGGCAATCACTAATGGTTGATCGTCTTCCGCTAAAACCTGATCCTCCATGGCGTGGGATAGCGCGGTCAGGGATGCTTTGAAGTACATCTGCGATCGCCATTGGGGGAGTAACTGCAACAGTTCTGTTAAAACAGAAGTTGATCTGCTCATCGATGATCTGTTTCGAGTCGAGTGTGACTAGCAAGCGCAATAGAGGGAACTAGCAATTTCTCCCTTGACCCTATCCTACAGGCTCAAGGGGACAAGAGGTGAGATCGTGATGGCCAGAAATTTAAACCGAGTGATGCCAAAAGTGAGCGAAATTATTCTAGTTAACTAGAGGTTGCTGAATAAATCTAAAAACCTTGTTGGTTAAGACTTTTAGACTTTTGGGAAATCAAAAAGTGCCAGCCATTGGTAGGGATCGAGGGAAAAATTTAGGGACTTTTTCCCTGAAAATTAGGTAATTTATCAGATGAAAAGGGGTACAACCCTACACCCTACACCCCACACCCTGCCACCACGAGAAACTTTTTGCCGCAAACCCTAACTAGATGTAGGCGACTTTCATTGCCCAAAGGATCAGAGCAATAATACTACCGATAACGATAATGGACGATATCGCCACTACTGCCGGTTTATCGGCCCCCTCGAATTTCATGATGCCACGATTTAAGTCTGACATTGCCCTTAACTCCTTTTCATGAGATGGATGTAGAAAGTATGAGACACTTTAGGATCATAAATTAGCGAACTCTCATCTATCCGTGTTATTAGAAATTGGTATCATTCGGCTGTCTTTAATCATTCTAGGCGTTCTTTTCGCCCTTGCCCTTTTCCTTGAGGCTATTTTAAGAATTGTCTTCGGGTTCGGTAATCCGCTTATTTACGAAGCTGATGCCGAAATTGGCTATCTTTTGGCTCCTAATCAACAAACGCGCCGGTTTTCTAATCTTATCGCCGTTAATCAGTATTCGATGCGGAGCGAGCCGATTACACCCCAACGGCCCCCGGAGACGAGGAGAATCATGTTAATCGGTGATTCGATCGCTAATGGCTCCTGGTGGACGGATCAAAAAGAGACCATTGCTGCTTTAATCGCCAAAAATTTAGGCCAGAATCTGACGGGTTCGGTGGAAGTTCTCAATGCTTCGGCCAATTCTTGGGGACCGCGCAATCAATCGGCCTATCTGCGACGTTTCGGCACCTTTGAATCCCAGGTGATTGTGTTATTAATGAACACCGATGATCTGTTCGCTTTAGCTCCTAGTTCGGCGGTGGTGGGACGAGAAATTAATTATCCCGCTCGCCGGCCGGCTTTAGCTTTAATCGAGTTGTACGATCGATATTTTAAGCGTTATCCTCCCCTGCCACAAGTGCAGGAAGGGGGCGATCGAGTGGGCAATAATTTAACCGCTCTTGCCCAAATTCAAGCCCTTGCTCAGGCTAATCAATCCCGTTTAATTATCGCTATTACTCCCCTCATTCGTGAAACTCAAAAACAGGGGCGAGATTATGAATTAAAAGCCCGTCAAAGACTAGCGGATTTCACCAGCAGCCAGCAGATTTTTTATCTAGATTTTCTGCCCATTTTTCAGGCACATCCTAATCCTGATTCCCTCTATATCGATAATATTCATCTCAGTCGAGACGGTAACGATTTAATCACTCAAAAACTGACCGAGGCAATCAAAAAGGTCTTTTAATTAGGGTTTACTGAATCTCAGTTATCAGTTATCAGTTATCAGTTATCAGTTATCAGTTATCAGTTATCAGTTATCAGTTATCAGTTATCAGTTATCAGTTATCAGTTATCAGTTATCAGTTATCAGTTCACATCCTTATCAGTAAACAGTTATCAGTTATCAGTTATCGGTTCACTGTTTACTGTTCACTGTTTACTGAAAATACACCCCATTTCCCTAACAACCATACCAAAGCTTTTCTATCTGTTTTGCTAGGGCCAATAACTCAGAGCGATCGCTTGTATCCCTTAAGAGGGTGACATGGCCTAATTTTCGACCGGGACGGGATTTTTTACCGTACCAAAAAACGTGAGCGTCTGGAATTGCCGCTAAAACTGCTCTTTTTTCGGCATAATCGCCGTCACTATCCTCAAAACCCAATAGATTAACCATGACTGCCCCGGCAGATTTTAATTCCGTGGCTCCGAGGGGCAAATTAGCCACTGCTTGCAGTTGTAGGGCAAATTGGGAGGTAAGACAGGCAGAAAGGCTGTAATGACCCGAATTATGGGTACGGGGAGCGATTTCATTAATCAATACCTCTCCCTGCGGAGTGACAAATAATTCCATCCCGAAAACACCCACCGCCGACAAACTACTTAACAGATGATGGGCGATAGGTTCGGTTTGAGCCTGTAATGATTGGTTAAGAGCGGCGGGAGCGATTACCCAGTGACAGACTTGCTCCTCTTGATGGGTTTCCACCACGGGATAGGTGACGATTTCCCCAGTTAATCCCCTAGCGGCAACGATGGCTAATTCCCGCTCGTAGGGAATATAAGCTTCTAACATCAAGTCAAGACGCTCTAATTGCGGCTTTTTGGCCTTTAATTCTTCAGGCGTGCGGATAATAAAGGTTCCTTGACCATCATAACCGTGTCGTCGCGCTTTCAGCACTAGCGGAAAAGGATAATTTTCTAGCTGGGATAAATTATCTATCGCCCAAAAATCAGGTACAGGCAACCCTAGGGAGCGTAAATAACATCTTTGCTCGTATTTATCCAATAGGGGGCGCAGATTTGCCAAACTAGGATAGAATTTAACTCCTGTGGCCGCTAATTCTTCTAGGGCATCTAAATTAACAAACTCATTTTCAAACGTGATCAGATCACAATGTTGAGCTAGTTTTTTTGTGCCTTCCACGTCAGCTATTTCCGCAAAAACAACCCCGTCAGCTAAAGCAACGGCGGGATCGTCGGGGTGTGGTGTTTGTACAATTAGAGAAATGCCTAATTTCTTGGCTTCCTGTGCCATCATCCATGCTAATTGTCCACCACCAATAACACCAACCCGGGTTTGCATCATTGATCACATCCTAAAGATTCCAGGGTAGAGACGCCGGTTTTTGAGTTGACACCCTCGGCTCTTTCACAGAGATTTTTGATTTGTTGAGCGTCAAGCACGGCAAAACTGAAATCAGCACCGTTGATATTGACTCCCTCGAAAATGGTGCGCAGCATAATTGCTTCGGCAAAAATGGCATCGCTTAAATCAGAATTTTTAAAGGTACTCAGATAGGCTAACCCATTGGTTAAGTCCGCTCCATGAAAGTTGCCTTCGATGATAGAGGCTCCGTTAAACACTGCCCCGCGCAAATCGGCAGAGCTAAAGTTAGAATCTTGGAGATTAACGTTAGTAAATTGGGCAGATTGCAAATTTTGTCCCGAAAAATCCTTTCCTGTCAGATTCTGGTTTTCATAACTGGCATTGGCTCCTGTGACAGCAGCAGAACTGGCCGCTAAGGCATTGACAGGAGATAGGATAAATAGTATTGCAAAAAAAGCGATCGCTAATCGAAAGATAGTCTTCATTGGCGGCAAATTCCATCAGTGGGCATTCTTGATTTTATAGCAGTAAGTCATCAGCCGTCAGCTTTTCGCCAGCCGCCAGAAATTGCCGGCACACAAACCTTTATAGCTCGTCTAGTGATCCGGGTGAAACCGTCTATTCGTGATAGTATATAGAGCGTTTCTAACACCTGTGTGGCACAGTTAAACCTTTGCTGATTAAGCTTTTCACCATCGATAATGTACCTCTTACAAACAGGAAACGCTATAGTTAGACTTCGACAATTTGGGAAAGGCAAACTATGATAGATTCTAGTTTAGATGCCGCCCATAGCATTCTCTATATGCGACCTAAATCTGCACTTGCGGCGTTCGATTTTATCAAGATTGCGGAGGCAGTGGACCCCCACCACGAATAATTGAAGCTACTGGTGGCCTTGCTGGTGTAATCATCGAAGTCCCTAAGTTCACCGGTTGGGAGAGTTTTGGGGCCTTAGTCGCTCATTTCCGGCTCATACGCGACCATCACAAGTACGTCAGTAAAGTTGCAGTGGTGACTGATTCCACTCTGGTTAAACTGATCGAAAGTCTGGCTTCCCATTTTGTCTGGGCTCAAGTCAGGCAGTTCCGTTGGGGGGAAACCGAGGTAGCGACCCAATGGATCTTGGGCGACTCCACACTACCCCTAGCGGTTTCCTGACTTTTCAAACATCCTCTTAGGCTGCTTGGCAGCCTAGTGGCTGGGCTATGGCTTTCCTACCAGCACTTTTTGAGAATTTACGGATAATGATTCCTGAATCTTGAACTGCTATACTATCTGGGGACTCAACAAAATTGGGTCCCTGTTTTGTTGTTTTAATAAACTGAGTTGAAGAGAGAAATGCCGATCACTTCCCTTACCAATTTGGACTACTATGACCGGGTGAATCCTGACCTATTGCGCTTATTACCGCCGGATGCCTCAGTGATTGTGGAAGTGGGTTGTGGCACGGGCGCGTTGGGGCAGTATTATAAGAAAATTAATCCAAATGCTAATTATATTGGCATAGAACTGAATGCCCCAGCGGCCGAAATTGCGAAAACTCGGTTGGATCAAGTCATTGTGGGCAATGTGGAAGCATTGGATTTAGAGACTATCATTCTGCCCAATAGCGTAGATTGTTTGATTTATGGTGACGTTTTAGAACATTTACAAGACCCCTGGCGAGTATTAAATCAGCAAATTACTTGGCTTCAATCCGCCGGCCAAGTCCTAGCCTGTATTCCCAATATTCAACATTGGAGTATTCTAATTAATCTGTTAAGAGGGGTCTGGGAATATGAAGATGAAGGGTTATTAGACCGCACTCATTTGCGTTTTTTTACGTTATCGAGTCTTAAAAAATGGTTTGCTGAAGCAGGATTACAAATTTATGAGATTCAGACACGAGGACAGAAAAATGAGAATTTTCAAACTGCTCAAAAACTATTGGCTCCCACCCTTCAATCCCTCGGCATTAATGCCGAACAATTTGCAATTCAAACAGGAGCCGTTCAATATGTAGTCAGAGCCTTAAAATCTACCCAACCACCTCGCCCTTTACTGATTCAAACGATGATTATGGCTCCCCTCGCCTGCGATCGCGTCCGAGTCCTAGAACCAGATCAATTCAGTGCCACCATTCCTGGTGTAAGAACCGTTTCCAGTGTTAAATCGGCGGATTTAGGCATTGCCCGGCCGGAGGAGGGAAAAATCTTTATTTGGCAACGGGGCTCTTTACAACCGGATGAACTTGCCAAAATTCAGACCCTTTTAGCCAAAGATTATTTAATTATTGCCGAAATGGATGATGATCCCCATCGTTGGCCAGAACATGAACAAAATCAATTTTTAACCTATCGCGCTTGTCATGGTATTCAAACCACCACAGAGCCGTTAGCCGAATTTTTTCGCACCATTAATCCCAATGTTGCCGTTTTTCCCAATCAATTGGCCTATCTTCCCCCCCCAAGAGAATATCCCCAAAATAATACCGTTAAGCTCTTTTTTGGAGCCTTAAATCGTCAAGCAGACTGGCAAGCTATTTTACCCACCCTCAATCAAGTCTTAGCCGACTACGGAGAACAAATCGCTGCTCAGGTGATTCATGATCGAGAATTTTTTGAGGCATTAGCCATTACCAATAAAGTTTTTGAACCCTTTTGTGATTATGAGCGCTATCAAGCCCTATTAAGAACCTGTGATATTGCCTTGTTGCCCCTCAATCCGACAGCCTTTAATAGTATGAAATCTGATTTAAAGTTTATTGAATGTGCGGGTCATGGCGTGACCGTTTTAGCTAGTCCCACGGTGTATGAAGCGTCTATTCAATCCGGTGAAACGGGTTTAATTTATAATTCTTTAACTGAATTTTCTGCACAATTACGACAATTAATTGAAAATCCTTCTTTTCGGCAACAACTGGCTAACAATGCCTATCAATGGGTCAAGCAAAATCGCTTACTGGCTCAACATTACCGCCGGCGATGGGATTGGTATTGTCAGATGCGGGACGAATTACCCCGTTTAACCCAAGAATTATGGCAACGGGTTCCAGAGTTACGTCAGAATCTTAACTAATCTTCTTTCATTCATAGGTAGGGTCTGCTGAAAAAGTTTATAATAGCTGTCTAGGCTTATACTGCCAGGCAATTTGGTCTAAACAAAAATATTTAAGCCACGGGCCCTCAGCTTTCAGTTAAATAAGGTAAAAGACAAAAGTTAATTAATTTTCTCTCTCCTGACTCCTATTTCTAAGGACAATTTCTGATTTATACAAGAGGTTTGATGGATACACCGCAACTTTTATTCAATGGTTTAGCCGTCGGCAGTATTATTGCTCTGGCTGCTGTCGGGTTAACCCTTACCTGTGGCATTTTGCGTCTGTCTAATTTTGCCCACGGCGATTTTATGACTTTGGGTGCTTACATAACTTGGGTGGTAAATGCTCAAGGGATTAATCTCTGGTTAGCGATGCTGGTGGGGGCAGCAGTGACAGCTATTGCCATGCTCATTGCCGAGAGATTATTGTGGAAACCTATGCGCGATCGACGGGCTGATTCTACCACTTTAATTATTATTTCGATCGGTTTGGCTTTATTTCTTCGCAATGGTATTTTAATGATCTGGGGCGGTAGTAATCAACGCTACGATCTCCCTGTGATGACCGCTACAGAAATTTTTGGGATTAAAGTAGCTTTCGATCGATTGTTAGTCATTGGTTTGGCAATTATAGTTATTATTGCCCTCCATTTGTTATTGCAAAAAACTAAGATCGGTAAGGCGATGCGCGCCGTAGCTGACAGCACCGATTTAGCTAGAGTAACCGGAATTAACGTCGAATGGGTTGTCTTCTGGACATGGATAATTACGGGAGTTTTAACTGCTTTAGCCGGAGCGATGTTCGGGTTAATTACTGGGGGAGTGCGTCCCAATATGGGCTGGTTTTTAATCTTACCAATGTTTGCCGCCGTGATTTTAGGTGGTATTGGTAATCCCTACGGAGCGATTGCTGGGGCTTTAATTATTGGTGTTGCCCAAGAAATTAGTGTTCCCTTAATTGGTTCTGATTATAAATTAGCCGTGGCTTTATTAATTATGATCCTGCTGTTATTATTCCGTCCCCAAGGTTTATTTAAAGGCACGGTTTAACAGTTATCAGTTATCAGTTATCAGTTATCAGTTATCAGTTATCAGTTATCAGTTATCAGTTATCAGTTATCAGTTATCAGTTATCAGTTATCAGTTATCAGTTATCAGATGTAAGTTATTTATTTATTTATCTTCATCTTTATCCCTAATTACTGATTACTGATTACTGATTACTGAAAAGCCCAATTTTTAATCCTGAATATATTCTTCCCCAGTGATTAAAGCGTATTCGGCGCGGGTAAATTCTCGACCTAAATAAGCAGCATGATCGAACATAGTAATGGGACAAGGTTGGGTTTCTTCGATCACTTTGACGGCTAATTCTTTGGCAGTCCTAGCGGTGTAAATAGTCTCAGGATTGCGATCAAGTTTTTGCCTAACACCGATAACTTTTCCCGTTTCTGGATCGACGGCTAAACCTTTTTCGTTGATAATATTGCTGTAATGTTTGGCACAGATTAACCCGGCTTCTCGGTCTAGATAAATAATAAAATATCCTGCGGGATCGAGGGTGATCGGGCGTTTAGAAAGTTGATGATCAATAGCTGTGATTTGAGATTTTAATTCGCTCATTCTCTTGACAAAATCACTTAAATATGTAGGTAAAAGCAAGAACAAATTATATCATACTAAATCCGTTGAGTAACGCACAGAAAACGGGTTTCTCCGAGAAACCCGTTTTCTGCTCATGCACTCATGCAAAAGGCAACCCCCCAACCCCCCCGACATCGGGGGGGTTGGGGGGAATAAATAATCAGTCTTTGATAACCGGATTTAGTATCACATACCCTCAACCTTAGCCTAGAAAATTTCCTAGATGTACAGCGTTTTTCTAGCTCTCGATCAGTTCTCAGTTTTAATTTTCTTAAGATAAATTTGATTGGGTGCATCTCATTTTTGTCAATCTACTAAGTTGGGGATTTTTAAAGGGAAACTCTCGGCTAAAATTGGGCGTTATTTCCGATTTTATCACTCAATCCAAAGCTTTAGTGGGTTCTACCCCCCAAACCCCTAGGGCTGATTCATTCTCTAGTTTGATTCCTTGTTTGTCTGTCTTCAATCGCTTACGGGGCAAGCAAAGCAAGGCATTTTAAAAATTTTTCAGATATTTGTTCTGAGA
>VYLP01000476.1_pt1 | contig 15254 bp, 18 predicted proteins | sample 5114311 | NCBI WGS metagenome assembly VYLP01 (sample SAMN12291775, study PRJNA351875) | freshwater metagenome | isolation source: freshwater lake | place: USA: Michigan, Lansing Lake | collected 2013-08-14 | reverse complement strand
AGACTTAATAGAAGGGATTGAATTGGCTATGTTAGAAGTTACTCAAAAAGATATTCGCAATTGGTTTACTCACTGTTGCTACTGTACCTCATAAGTCAGAGAATTGCTATATTATTCTACCGATCGTCGGCTTTATTATTGTTTCTCTTTTGCCTCTCCGGCCAGAAATTGCCGTCGGTTTAATGATTGTCGCCATTTGCCCCATCGGTCCTTCCTCCAATGTTTTAACCTATTTAGCTAAGGGAGATGTGGCCCTTTCTGTTACTTTAACCGCTTTTAGTAGCATCATCGCCATTTTCACAATACCTTTTTTAGCTACTTTAACTCTCCAGCATTTTATGGGTGAAAGTGCCGCCATATCCCTACCCATTGTTTCCACTATGGCGCGGATATTTTTAATTATACTTTTACCGATGATTATCGGTATGACTATCCGCCATTACTTCCCTTTACTGGCCAAAAGTCTGGAACCGATAACTAATCGTTTGGCCGTAATTTTTCTAGCGGTTATTATCTGCTTATTAATCCTGAGAGAATGGCAACGTTTACCTTTATTTATCGCTCAAACTGGCATCGCAGTGATCATTTTAAATACGATTGCTTCCCTAATTGGCTTTTTCAGTGGTCGTTTATTTCAATTAACTATGCCCCAAAGAATTTGTATCGCAATTGAAGTGGGTATTCAAAGCGGCACTTTAGCTATTGCTATCACTGCTGGTTTATTAAATAATCCCGATCTAGCTATTCCTGCAATTGTCTATAGTTTATGGATGTATGTCAGTGCTTTTATCGCTGTTTATTATGGTCGCAAAAAAGTAGCTTTGGCAAAATAGGTAAATGGGGTGATAGGGTGATGGGGAGAAGGGAGCGGGATACTTTTTCCGTTATTAGTAAACATTACTCAGTAATAATATTCGATTATTGGTCGAGTTTTTCGGTTACTTGAATCGCTTAAAAGCTTGGCTCTGTGTTTTCTTTACTCCTCGATTAATTCATTAGACCTCTTGTGAAAATCAAAAATTGTTGTTAGGGTTAGGAGTCAGTAGCCAGTAGTCAGTAGTCAGGAGAATTAAGAATAAATAATAATCAATTAAATAATCTATTTACAGATTTTATGCCATTTAATCCTTATTTTTGCCGTTTTTGAACCCTGAAACATTAATTATGCAAGAGGTTTATTACTTTTCTTTTCTATATACTCAACTTAATCGATCGATAAATTCTCTGTTGTCATCCGTTTTTACTTGTCATTTCTGTTTTCCCGTTCCCCGCTTCAATAGCCGAGTTTGCTACTACCTTAGTACAAAAGCTCGGCACAGATAAACAGTTATAAGATTGGTCGGGATTGACCTTTTCTAGGCAGCCGAGGTGCTAAAAACTTTACTAGGCGCTTATTTCAGGTATGACAACCCTATTTGATGCCTGAACATTTCCCACTGATCAGAAACGCCGTAATCTAGCGCTTGCATTAGTCTAGACATTACAATAGAAAAGAAGGATTATTCCCAGAAATCATGACACTGCTGACGGTTCGATCGCTCAAAAAAGACTTCGGTATCAAGGAAATTCTCAAAGATGCGAGTTTTAGTCTCGATGATCGCGATAAAGTCGGCCTGATTGGTACGAATGGATCGGGAAAATCGACCCTGTTGAAAATGATCGCCGGATTAGAAGCGATCGATGGTGGCGAAATTCAAATCAATTCCGGGATGAAAATCGTCTATTTACCCCAGCAACCCGATCTAGACGACGATAAAACGGTTTTAGAACAGGTTTTCGCCGATAGTGGCGAAAGCATGACTTTAATCAAGGAATACGAGGAATTGTCCGATCGCCTTGTCCATGAGCCAGAAAATCTGGATACTATTATGGAACGTTTGTCAAGGGTTTCGCAACAAATTGATCAACTTGCGGCCTGGGATTTAGAAACTAATGCTAAAGTTATTTTAAGTAAACTGGGCATCGATAATTTTAAGGCTCGCGTGGGAGATTTATCGGGGGGATATCGCAAAAGAATCGCCATCGCTACCGCACTTTTAGCCGATCCTGACTGTTTATTGATGGATGAACCCACCAACCATTTAGACGCGCTTTCGGTGGAGTGGTTACAGAGTTATTTGTCCCGTTTTCGGGGAGGATTATTATTAATTACTCACGATCGCTATTTTCTTGATCGAGTGACTAATCGTATCATTGAAATCGATCGGGGAGACTTATCTACTTATTCCGGTAATTATGCCTATTATCTAGAAAAAAAAGCTTTAGCGGAAGAATCGATCGCCAGTAGTCAACGCAAACACGCGGGAGTTTTACGACGGGAATTAGAATGGTTATCCCGGGGACCAAAAGCTCGCAGTACCAAACAAAAAGCGCGGATCGATCGCATTCAGTCCATGGGTAATAAGGAATTTAAACAGCTGGAGGGAAAAGTCGATATTGCCACCGCAGGAAGACGCATCGGCAAAAAAGTTATTGAAGTAGAAAATATCTCGAAAGCTTACGGAGATCGCACTTTAATTAAAGATTTTACTTATATTTTTACCCCCGAAGATCGCATCGGTATTATTGGCAGTAATGGGGTAGGAAAATCTACTCTCATGGATATTATTACCGGGAAAACTCTCCCCGATTCAGGCACGGTTGACATCGGTTCCACTATTCATATTGGTTACTTCGATCAACAATCCGATGATCTCAATATCAATGAAAATCAAAGAGTGATCGAATATCTGAAAAGTGTAGCCGAATTAGTCAAAACCCTAGACGGTAGCGTCATCACCGCTTCCCAGATGTTAGAAAAATTTCTCTTTCCTCCCGCTCAACAGTATGCACCAATTTATAAACTTTCTGGAGGAGAAAGAAGACGCTTATTTTTACTACGAGTGTTGATGAGTGCGCCTAATGTTTTAATCTTAGATGAACCCACCAATGATCTCGATGTGCAGACTTTAGCAATTTTAGAAGAATATTTAGAGGACTTTAACGGTTGTGTGATTGTCGTTTCCCATGATCGCTATTTTCTCGATCGAGTAGTTGATACTATTTTTGCTTTTGAAACTGGGGGTAATATCCGTCAATATCCGGGTAATTATTCCCTTTATCTCGATCAGAAAAAAGAGGAGGAGGAACCAAAAGAAAAAAAAGTCACCCCAAAAACTGTTAAAGCTTCTCCGTCACCTGTCAATAAAAAAATCTCTTTTAAAGAGAAAAAAGAATACGAAGATATCGAGAAACAAATTCCTATGCTAGAAGCAAAAAAAGCCGAAATTGAACAGGTACTTTATGGAGAACCCCTGGAAGATTTTACCAAAATAACCGCTCTGACCGAAGAATTAGCTCAATTGAGTCAAAAAATTGATAATTTAACCGATCGCTGGTTAGAATTAGCAGAAAAATTAGGCTAGAATGATCCCTATTTTTCCGATCAATTTAGTTAAAACTGAGTGATAATTTCTGGTGAATCATCCCCATCCATGATCAGAGCTGCCGACTCCACCCGCAAGAGTGCCAAATTATCGTTAACCACCCCTTGAAGATAGATTTCCCCTAAGTACAGGACAAAAAATGTAAGGACTGGAGAAAAAGAGTATCTCCAATCCTGTCTTGAGAGACCAGACCAAAGCTAAAGTCAGTAAGGCTAAAAGCTTACGCAGACGTTTTGGGTCAGTAAAGTGAGTAGATTCTAGACAAAACCCACGGGGCATAATCCTCAATCAGACCTGGACCATCGGGCTGTCCAATGACGATGAGCAAAGAATTATCGGGTAAGCGAAGAGCCTCCCAGCAAAAGATACCTCAGCCAGGCCTGCCCAATAAACTCACGGTCTCCACACAAGCAACGAATCTCCGCCGGGGTTGAAGGGCTTGCTTTAAGGCACTATACTTTACAATACTGGTTCAGATGGTTTGGGAGATTGGTTCTATTTCTCATAAAACCCTACTCCCGCCTACTTTTCAAGCTTTTTGTCCTGTACTTAGACTCGTTTTATAGCGCTTTTCACGTTAGTGAGGTATCGACAAGTTTTGCAAACAAAGGGTTTAAGCTCCTTGCCCATACCTCATTCTGATGAATACTGCTATAGCGGTTCTCGCATCTGTGCGGCACACTTAAACCTTTGCTGATTAAGCTGTTCAGGATCGGGAATGTACCTCTTGTGAATCAGAAACGCTATATATTATAACAGGATTTAGTATAAGGATGGTATTATGTCAGACACAACGCAGTTAACATCAGAAGAAATTGCTCAGTACCGTGTTCAATTTGCCGACAATGAGAACGCTTTAATTGCACTTGATGTGATTGAGGAATGGGAGTGAGATTTGGCGGATGCTGCTGAATCTATTGCCACTCGTAACGGTATTGAGGGGGTACAAGTTAATGCTGATTTTCGTTGGTTTGCTATTGTTCTTAATAAATGTCGTGATTCTATTTGTCAACCGAAGTATGAAACTTTGCGATAAAAATATTTACCCGCACTTATTCCCCCTTTAACAGATATTATAGCAGGATGTTTTATGTGTCCGCCGGGAGTAGCAGGACTTTTATCGACTCCAGTTGCTATTTATATTTCAGAGGAAGGAATGGATAAGTTTTGTCAAAATTGTTCTGATTCTTAAACGGTTGAACGGATAAGACATGATTGAAATTCGCCAGACTAAAACTTATTCTGAGTGGTTTAGTGGTTTGCGAGATCGCCAAGCAAAAGCGCGTATAGACATTCGTATTCGTCGTTTATCTACGGGCAATCCGGGCGATGTTAAGCCAGTAGGACAAGGTGTATCAGAACTGCGAGTTGATTATGGTCCAGGCTATCGGGTATATTTTATACAACAAGGTAAGACCTTGATTATCCTCTTGGCAGGAGGAGATAAAAAGACTCAAGAACGAGACATCAAAACAGCATTAGATTTAGCCCGTAACTTATAGGAGGTATTCATGGCTACTATCCAAACCTATCCTTGGGATGCTGCAGATCATCTGCAAACAAAAGAAGATATAGCGGCATATCTTGAAGCTGCTCTCGAAGATGGTGATCCGAGTTTAATAATAGCAGCATTAGGTGATATTGCCCGCGCTAAAGGAATAACAAATATTGCTAGTGAAACAGGGTTAGGAAGTGAAAATCTCTGCAAAGCTTTGTTGAGTGAAGGTAATCCAGAGTTTACTACAGTTATTAGGATTTTACAGGTACTTGGATTACGTCTCCAGATTGTACCCATTACCTAATTCTTCTGACTCTTAAACCCCTGTTGCGATAAATGCCGTCCAATAATAGGGATTGGCAAAGGGATAGGGTTCACGTTTAACCGCAGCTTCTAATAAGTCTTGGAATTTTCTTCTATCCCGTTTACTCTCAAAGACTCGATCGAGTAATTGCTGGCATTTTTGACTATTTTTAATTCTGGCTAATTTTTTACTGTTCAATGTTCTTAACCATGTTTGTGTATTATTTAAAACAATGGCAATACTTCCTTGATCTTGGATAGAAATCCGTTTAAGAGCGTGATAAAATTTAGTCATAAATAATGTAGTTGCTAGGGGATCTACTGTCCAAAGGGTGCTAACAACACTAGAACTACCTGCAAATAGAAAACCACTAGGTAAACCCACATATTCATCACTAATACTATCAGCTTTACTTTCAATTATACCACTTTCACAAGCAGAAAAAGTAACTAAGCGGCATTCTCTTAAGTCAAATTTTTCAAATACTTCTGCTAGGGTTAGGTTAGCTGATTTTCCTAAATTACCTTCTGGATCTGCTAAGAATAAAGCAGAGTCTCTAGGGGAGTCATCATCAAATTTACCATGACAAGAAAAGTGAATACAATGAGATTCTTGTAACTCTTGACGACGATTTTCTAGGGTTTGTTCTGATGCTTCTAATTCCCCAATAATAATGGTTTTTTCAGTGGCAAATCCTTGACTAATTCTCTCAATTTCTAGATTTACTCCTAAAAGAGGTTGTAGGTCTTTTCTGGTGGGGTTTTTAATGGCAAAAAGACGCTCGAAGTTTTCTCTCTGTGATAATTGTACCAGTTTTAAGAGTTGGCAACTGGGAACGTATCCTACACCATTAGAAAAGCGTTGATAGAGAAATTGTCCATTGTTTAAAGGTAAACAATGAAGGGGAATAATATGTAAAAACCAATGGGGAATTAGGATGAGACGAGAGCAAGATTTAGGAATCAGTTCTAACAGTTCATCAATGTGGAGAATTTCTGATAGTTGATTTAAACAATCATTAAGATTATTAATCCACTCGGTTTTATTATTTTCGTAAGCATCACGATAATTTTTAATAAAATTAATCAATTTTTCTCGATCTTCTGCTGAAGATTGCCAAACTTTAACCCCTTGTACCTCACTATTCCCCCCTTTTGAAGGGGGGTTAGGGGGGATCAAACCTTTTGAAGGGGGGTTAGGGGGGATCAAACCTTTTGAAGGGGGGTTAGGGGGGATCAAACCTTTTGAAGGGGGGTTAGGGGGGATCAAACCCTCATTAGTAACAATAAACGCCATAATACTATCCCCTGCAATATACCATTCTAAGATGGCAGTATCTTGATCAATTAAGGATTGAATCTCACTTAGAGGAATGCTTTCAAACTTTTGAGTTAAGCTAAAAGTGGGGTCTATGGGAGTTATTTCACGGTCAATGAGTTGATTTAATTCTTGTTTTAAATAATTGAGGTGAGTATAGTCATTTAAGATGGGTTGTTTTTGTTCATCTGGGGTTAAAATTTCTCCCCGATTGCGGGTTTGTTCTTGGATGGCTAACTGTTGTTCTTCCCCAATAATGGCACGACGGAGGCGATCTAATTCCGTAATAATAGTTTGGGGGATATCACCTTTAGGATAGATATCTCGTTCGGTAAACAATTGGACTAGATAGCGGGTTTTGCTACGTTCAACGTATTCTAAGGCGCGATCTTTTTGATTGAGGTTGAGATAGGATTGAACAATGCCATGATAAACATCCATTGCCTCGGAGAGAATTTCTTGTTGTCGTTGGGGGTTTAAGGCTTCGAGTCGGGTATTTTCTACTGCTTCGATGGCTAAGTTGTAGCCTTTGATGGCGGTTTCCCAGTCTTTGATAAAGTTAGCAGTATTTCCTAAGTTACGTCCTGTTCTTAAACAGTCTATAGGAAAAGCAGTCGGGGTATAGACTTCTAATGACAGGTTAGAAGCTGCTATAGCTAACTCTAGATTATCAGCCCTTTCCCCTCTGATTCGATTACCATAAGCTAACCCCAGATTATTTTGTAATCTTGCCCCCTTTCCGCTCTGATGCGATTTCTATAAGCATTCCCCAAATTATTTTGTGTCCTTGCCCAATCTTCAGGAAAAGCTTCACGGGTATATACTTCTAAAGACTGGTTTAAAGCTGCTATAGCTAACTCTAGATTATCAGCCCTTTCCCCTCTGATTCGATTACCATAAGCTAACCCTAGATTATTTTGTGACCTTGCCCAATCTTCAGGAAATCCTTCACGGATATAGACTTCTAAAGACAGGTTAGAAGCTGCGATCGCTAACTCTAGATTATCTGCTCTTTCCCCTCTGATGCGTTGACCATAAGCAGTCCCCAGATTACTTTGTGACTTTGCCCAATCTTCAGGAAAAGCTTCACGGGTATATACTTCTAAAGAGAGATTATAAGCTGCAATAGCTGACTCTAGATTATCTGCCCTGTCCCCTCTGATGCGAATTGAATAAACAGCACCCAGATTATTTTGTGTGTTTGCCCATTCATAAGAAAAGTCACGGGTTCTTACTTCTAAAGACTGGTTATAAGCTTTGATCGCCGACTCTAGATTATCAGCCCTTTTCTCTCTGATTCTCTCACTATAAGCTATCCCCAGATTATTTTGTGTCCCTTTCCGCTCTGATGCGATTTCTATAAGCATTCCCCAAATTATTTTGTGTCCTTGCCCAATCTTCAGGAAAAGCTTCACGGGTATATACTTCTAAAGACTGGTTTAAAGCTGTGATCGCTAACTCTAGATTATCTGCCCTTTTCCCTCTAATGCGATCACTATAAGCATTCCCCAAATTATTTTGTGTCCTTGCCCAATCTTCAGGAAAAGCTTCACGGGTATATACTTCTAAGAGGGTTTGATAGCCTGTAATAGCGATTTCCAGATTATTCGCCCGACTTCCCAAAGGAAACTGTTGAATATCAATACATAAATTTTGAATCATCCTGGCAATACCTGCCACCTGTTCTGTATTCCCTTGAAAAAACACATTTCTAGCCCATTGTTGCAACAGTTGGGCAAAAGTATCATCTAACAGATGTTGACGGCGTTGTAGGATAGGATAAACCACATTAGGATCGCTATTACTCTCATCTTCTGCTTGTAATACTTCTAATAAAAACTCCTCATGTTCCGAACTATTGACCGCTTGAGGGTTGAGAAACTGCCTCAACTGTTGCGCCATATTCCGTAACCAAGCTGCAGGATTATTATTTCCTTGTTGTTCTAACCAAGTTGCATAGTCTTCCATCACCTGCAAAAAATCGGGGTCAATCAATTCCTGATTTGCTTGCAGGATGTTGGGTTCCTCACCATCAGCACAAGCAAGCAACTGTTCAATTAAATTAATATAAGCTTGGGCGCGTTGTTCATTCATTGTCTGTACTGTGATTGATGTGATTATGTGATGAACTGTGATTTTTTTTGAGAGAGACCAACCTTATGATTTAACGTGATACAATAAATATTCGTGATTGTCAAGGGGGGTCGCTGCCAAATTTGTTTGATATATTCCAAGTTTCTGCCTTAGAACATATCAAACAAATTACTTTTCTGCACAAATAACTGTCATTACAGCAACTTCTTTGTCCAATTGATCTCCTATTTCATCTTCAACAACGTCCAGATCGTAATCCATTTGTAATCCCAGCCAAAATCGCGGTGACATATCAAAATAACGAGCTAACCGAAGAGCTATATCCGCTGTGATAGGCTGCTTTCCGTGAACGATTTCGTTAATATATTGTTCGGGAACTCCAAGAGCCAGAGCTATTTGATTCTGACTAAGGTTCATTGGCTTGATAAATTCCTCTAAAAGAACCTCACCGGGATGAATTGGCATTAGTTTATCTTCATTCATTATTTTACCTCAATGATAATCAACGATTTCTACGTCTAGAGCATCACCGTTTTGCCAGACAAAGCAAATTCGCCATTGATCGTTAACCCGAATGCTATATTGACCTTCCCTGTCACCAACCAGACGTTCCAATCGATTTGCTGGTGGGACACGAAGATCTTGCAGGGTTTCCGCACGATTAAGCATCCGCAATTTTCGCAATGCCACTTGTTGGATATCTAATGGCAATTTACGCGAATGTTTACGTTCAAAAACTTTTTGAGCTTCTTTATCTTTAAAGTTTTGGATCACTCTCTAAACAATTTCTTATCCTACTTTTAAGTATATGACGTAAGGATGCTCCAATGGCAGAACTGGTTGGGGAACAGGCCAGACAGTGACTTCTGCGAATGCGTCTGGGGCCAAGATGACGCGACGACAAATGATCGCGGTAGCCTTCATGTTGGACATACTAACAACACCTTAGCCTGTTGTCAATGTCCCCAACAGTTAAAAACGCCTCATATTCTTCTATATTTCTCGCTTGAGGGTTGAGATATTGCCCAAAGTTTTGTGTTAAATCAATCTGCATGGTTATTATTGTATCCTTATTATTCTAACCCTGTTGCATAGTTTTCCATCACCTGCAAAAATTGAGGGTCAATCAATTCCATATTAGCTTGCAGAATATTAGTTCGTTCCTCATCATCAGCACAAATGAGCAACTGTTCAATTAAATTTACATAAGCTTGGCCGCCTTGTTCATTCATTGTCTGTACTGTGATTGATCTGATTATGTGATGGATTGTGATTTTTTTTTGAGAGACCAACCCTATGATATAATGTGATACAATAAATATTCGTGATTGTCTAGGACAAAGGATAACCTAGTCATAGTTTATCGTTCAATTATTCTAATCATAGTTTAGACATTATTAAGGAGAAAGACTATGGACATCACCATCCATCTTAGCCAAGAACAAAGGGAAAAACTCGCCTACATCCAACAACATAGCGATCAGGATATCACTACCCTGCTCAATCAAGTTATTGAGCAACAATATACCAAACTACACCCGCGCAACTCAGATTCCCTTAAAGTGCTGAAAGAAAGCGGTTTTATTGGGTGTGGACAAGGTTCGCCCGATCTTTCTACTAACTATAAAACTATCCTGAAGGAAGAATGGTCAGCCAAACATGATTATAGTTGATACAGGCTTCTGGTTGGCCCTCGCCAATGAGCAAGATCATCATCATCAACAAGCACAGCTTGTAATTCAAAGATTGCGAGAACCCCTAATAACAACCTGGTGTGTTGTCACCGAAACTTGTTACCTTTTGCTAACTCGTCTCGGTAATCATGCTCAACTGCTATTTATTCAAAATTTCTTAGCAGGTGGTTTTGAAGTATTTGAATTACAATCAAATCATGTTAGACGAATGGAACAACTCATGGACCGTTATGAAGATATACCAATGGATCTAGCTGATGCTTCATTAGTAGTATTAGCTGAAAACTTAGGACACGGGAGAATTTTAACGTCAGATCGCCGCGATTTTTCAATCTATCGCTGGCAGGATAACCATACTTTTCAAAATTTATTCTTAGAATATCCTTAGTACTTGGGAATCAAATGAATAGGATTTTTGTGATTGTGTGATTGTCTAAAAACAACCCAATCATAGTCGATCATTCAATCATTCTAATCATAGTTTAGACATTGGATTGTCTAAAAACAACCCAATCATAGTCGATCATTCAATCACTCTTAATCATAGTTTAGACGGTATTGCAATTAAGGATTACCCGAAATAACAAACCTACCCACTGCCACTAAAAACCCTCCTACCGCCGTAATTAAAATACCAATTAATGTCCAAATTTGAGCCTGTTGTGAACTTTTAATCGCATTAACATCTTGCTTCAGGTTATCGATCTCCACCTTTAATACCTGTCTTTCCCCCTTAGCTTCTGTTAACTCAATTTTGATGTCTGTAACATCTTTTTGTAAATTCTCTAATTTGTGATTAATTTGGGCTAAAATTTCCCCTAGGTTTTGTTCAATTATCACTGACATTTCTATTTTTCCTCATAATCAAAAAGCTCCCCGCATCATTCACCCTAAAACTCAAAATTGTTAAGCCAGTTTTTGGATAGCAAAAAATAATAAATTTCATCCTTTTCACCAAGCATTTTGGGGGCGACGGTTCCAAAATTCGGGCTAGTCAAAGACTAAACCCGAACTTGACCGAGTTTTTTAATCCTCTAAACTAATCTTGACCGGATTAACTTTCCAAATCTCTTGACAATATTCCCAGATTGTGCGATCGCTAGAGAATTTGGCCATGCGAACCGAGTTAAGAATCGACATCCGCGTCCACTTGTCTCGATCGCGATAAGCTTCACTTACCTGTTCCTGACAATCAGCGTAGGATTGATAATCAGCTAAAAGCATATACTGGTCATCGTAGAGGAGAGAATCAACGATCGGTCTGAATAATTCCGGGTCACCATGGCTAAAATAACCACTCTTAATTCGATCGATCACTCCCTTCAATTCGCGATTATTTTTGTAATAGCTCATCGGTTCATAACCGTGGGCTTTCTTAGCATAAACTTCTTCTGCTGTCAAGCCAAAAAGGAAGAAATTTTCTGCCCCTGCTTCCTCGCGAATTTCGATATTAGCACCGTCCAGAGTCCCGATGGTGAGGGAGCCATTCATGGCAAACTTCATATTACCGGTTCCGGAAGCTTCCTTACCCGCCGTAGAAATCTGTTCGGAAAGATCCGCCGCCGGATAGATGCGTTGACCCAAAGAAACGTTAAAGTTAGGCAGGAAAACCACTTTTAAACGACCTCTGACATCAGGATCCTTATTCACAATTTCAGCCACAGCATTAGTTAACTTAATAATTAACTTCGCCATAAAGTAACCGGGGGCTGCCTTACCACCAAAGATAAAAGTGCGCGGCACGATATCGACGTGGGGGTTCTGTTTAATGCGATTGTAAAGGGCGATAATGTGCAGAACTGCCAGATGTTGGCGTTTGTATTCGTGAATCCGTTTTACCTGCACATCGAAAATCGAATTAACATCCACCTCGATATTGCGGGTTTTCAGCATATAAGCCGCTAAATCGGCCTTATTCGCCTGTTTAATTGCATACCAACGCTGACGGAATTCGGGATCATCAAGGTATTGTTCCAGTTTTCGCAATTCCTTCAGGTCTTTTAACCAATTATCGCCGATTTTTTCGGTAAATAGTGCCGATAATTGGGGATTGCTCAATAAAATCCACCGGCGCGGGGTGACACCATTGGTTTTATTGTAGAATTTTTCCGGCCAGAGCATGGCAAACTCTTTCAGGGTGTCTTTTTGCAGTAACTCGGTGTGTAAGGCAGCGACTCCGTTAATCGAGTGACTACCCACACAGGCTAAATTAGCCATGCGAATTTGTTTATTACCCCAACCAGCTTCTTCAACTATCGACAATTTGCCCAATAATTCCTCGTTATCGGGAAACCAAGTCCGCACATCGTCGAGGAAAAAGTGATTGATCAGGTAGATAATTTCTAGATGTCGGGGTAGCAATTTCCCCAGCAGAGCCGCCGACCAACGTTCTAGGGCTTCCGGCAATAGGGTATGATTGGTATAAGCGAAGGTTTTTTGGGTAATTGTCCAAGCTTTTGACCATTCTAAGCCGTTTTCATCCACTAACAAACGCATTAACTCAGCGATCGCAATGGCGGGGTGAGTATCGTTCAGTTGAATAGCGGCGGTTTCGTGGAAATTTTGCAGATTTTTGTGGCTTTTTAGGTGAATGCGAATTAAATCTTGCAGGGAAGCGGCCACAAAAAAGTATTGTTGGGCGAGACGTAATTCGCGACCGGCGGGGGTGTTATCGTTGGGATAAAGGACTTTAGAAATGGTTTCCGCGTCCATTTTTTCAGCCACGGATTGATCGTATAACCCGGCGTTAAAAGCCTCAAAATTAAACGATTCACTCGCTTCTGCTTTCCAGAGACGCAAAGCGTTCACCGTGTTGGTTTTATAACCCGGGACGGGGGTATCGTGGGGAATGGCTAAAACCCGACGTTCCGGCAGCCATTGTACCCGTTCCTGTCCCTTATCATCGTGATAGATTTCCGTCCGGCCCCCCAGTTTTACTTCCACACTTTCATCGGGACGGGGTAATTCCCAAGGATTGCCGAAGCGTAGCCAGTTATCGGGGATTTCCACCTGCCAACCGTTTTGGATCATTTGATGGAAAATGCCAAATTCGTAGCGGATACCGTAACCGATGGCGGGAATTTCTAGGGAAGCGAGAGAATCAAGGAAACAAGCCGCTAAACGCCCTAAACCGCCGTTGCCGAGGCCGGGATCCGGTTCCTGTTCGATAATTTCCTCAAAATCAAGACCTAATTCCTCGATCGTCTCTTTGATTAGGTCATAAATACCCAAATTGGCGAGATTATTACCTAAATACCGCCCCATGAGAAATTCGGCCGAGAAATAGCAGACGAGCTTAACTTTTTCCTGTTTGTAGGTGTCGGTGGATTTCAGAAAACGACGCAGCAGGCGATCGCGAACAGTGTAGGCAAGGGCGACATAGTAATTGTAGGGACTAGCATTAGTGCGGTTAACCCCTTGCAAATAAAACAGATTGTCCAGAAAAGCCCGTTTTAGGGTTTCGGGACTCATGCCCGTGCGATCGTCTTCAACTAAAGTGGGGCATTGAAGCACTTCACGCCCATCAGCTATATAGGTTGTCTCCATGGGTTTTTGTTGTCCATATATTCGGGAGTTGATCGTCGATCAGACCTGATGACGATATCCTTTATAGTTTACTTGTTACCTTTTAGAGAGACTCAGACATTTAGATTTCTATTGGTTTTGAGCGAAACGGCGATCGTAATTGCCGACAAAAAAAGGGTGAACCCTGTCCACCCTCCCACAATTATTCACAAAAAAAGCTTAATAGCGTTTTTTTCTGTCACCACCACCACCATTGAAGGGTGCGCGCTCTTCACGCTCGCGGGCTTCGTTAACTTTAATTGATCGCCCCATCCAGTCAGCACCATCTAGTGCCTCAATTGCGGCGGTTTCCTGGGCTTTACTTTCCATTTCCACGAAGGCGAAACCGCGTTTGCGCTGTGTCTCTTTGTCCACGGGAATATGAACCCTTTTAACTTTGCCGTACTCTGCAAAGACATCGACCAGATCTTCTTGGGAAATCTCGTAAGAGAGATTACCAACAAAAATAGACATAATACTTGAATCCTCGAACAATACTCGAAACGGTGTGGAGACACAAAATTCAGGGAGAAGCCGAACAATACTAAAGTAAAAGACTTACCGAATTAATACTGAAAACGAACTTGAACACCAATCTTGACTCTCCCCCCGATCATAACACGAAAAGACTGGAGTTAATGTTAACTTTTATTCTGCGGGGCAAGAGACTGTTTTGTCCATCGGTGGCTACTCCCTCAACCGCCAGCCTTTTTTTCCCGACGAAATAACCAAATCATCAGGGCCACCACACCAGTTTGTAGGGCAAAATTGGGTAAGGCGGTGGCGACGTCCCTGGCTGCCGCTAATTGGGCCAGAAACACCACCGCACCGATGAAACCAGAAGCACCTAAACCGAGATAGAGAAACTGCCGCAGACCTCGGTAGGGATTGGCGGCTTCCTCTTGCAAGCGCGCGTATTTTTGGGGATCGAGTCGAGGGGATTTGCTCATAAAAAAATCTTTCTAGCTTTGTATCTATTGTCCGTGATATAATCGGAAATTGGCAATGTGCCGATGTAGCTCAGTGGTAGAGTAGTTGATTCGTAATCAATTGGTCGTGGGTTCAAATCCCATCATCGGCTTGGGTTTTCCTCCTAAAAGTTGACTCAGAAATACCGAAGTCCGCCTGAATAAATCTAAAAACCTTGTTGGATAACACTTTTAGACTTTTTTAGACTTTTTGACCATCCAAAAGTGTCGGACCCCGGAGTGAGCGGAATGGGTAAAACCCCACACCCCCCCCTGCCCTAGGGCTGTTTCATTCTCCCATGAGAATATCAAAAGTAAAAGCGATCACTGTCAGGTAAAATGATAAGTGACCGCCAACCTTTCAAATATATGTTGAGCTTAATAGAAAAA
>VYLP01000308.1_pt1 | contig 15558 bp, 12 predicted proteins | sample 5114311 | NCBI WGS metagenome assembly VYLP01 (sample SAMN12291775, study PRJNA351875) | freshwater metagenome | isolation source: freshwater lake | place: USA: Michigan, Lansing Lake | collected 2013-08-14 | reverse complement strand
GCCCGCAACGCCGCGCCGTGGGCCTGCAACGTCGCGGCCGACAGGGCGCCTGCGACCGGGGCGGCGAACAGGCGGCACTTCTCGTGCGCGGCCAGAACGAAGGCGCGGTCATAGTAGGTTCCGGTCACGGCCCAGCCGACGGCGGGCGCCAGCGCGCTGGTCGCGGCGAGCACGGCTGTGATGGCGATCTTGCGGATTTGGCCTATCCTCATGCCCCGACCCTAGACCGCAGGGCTTTGCGGTCCCGTTTCCGAGCAGGGTTAGCGATTTGCTTCTGAACTCAGACCTGTGGGTCTCGGCCCTGATCCGCCGCGCCGAAATCGAGGGAGCCAACGCGACGGTCGTGCGCCGGGGCGACGCCCGCGCAGGGACCGTGATCGTCAAGGCCTATGACACCTCGACCCGGCAGGCCCGCCTGTTCACCGAGGCGTTCGGACAGGACGGCGATCGCCTGTGGATCCAGCCGGTGAAGGGCAGCGAGAGCGAGCTGGACGCCTACATCGAGCGCCAGCGCGGCTACGATCCGGACATCTGGGTCGTCGAAGTCGAGGACCGCCAGGGGCGGCATTTCATCACGGAAAGGGTCGAGGGACGAGGGTCGAGGGACGAGGAATGAAGGGGTACCCGGACCTGAAAGTGTGGACGAAGGCCATGGACTTGGCTGCGCACGTCTATGCGCTATCCCCTGCGATGCCGAGAACCGAACAGTTCGGCATGACGAACCAGATGCAGCGCGCGGCCGCGTCGGACATTTGACAACCGAACGGGTGGCTCCGGCACTACAGCTCGCCGACGAGCTGAGCCGAATGCTTACGCGCTTGAAGCAGCGGCTGGACCAAGTTCCGCCCCAGACTCACTGACTTCGCCCCTCGCCCCTCGCCCCTCGCCCCTCGCCCCTAAACCCCTCGCTAACCCCGTTCGCACACGGAACCGAAAACCAGACGGGCGTAGGGTCAGCGGTGTCGGCGAGAAGCGTCGACGTCAGGCGAGTGCCCTTCATGCTGTTTCTGATGAACGACGTCGTGTTCGATCTGGACGAGGCCTGCCCGGTCACGGCCGCCGACGCGCGCCGGTTCGAGAAACTGGGCTTCGACTATCTGATGGAGCTGGGCTGCGAGCTGTTCGCCGAGGACCCGATGCTTCACCACAACGATCCGGAACGCGCGCGCCGTCTGGCCTGGCTGATCCACGACCGTTCGCCAGAGGTGAACGCCGCCCTGTTCGCCGCGCCGGAATGCGACTGTGACCCGGCGCTGGTCGAGCCGCAGTTCTGCGCCCTGCCGACGGCGGTGCTGCGCCAGTTGATGACGCGCGCGAAGAAGGGCCTGCTCGACGCCGTCAGCGCCGACCGCGCCGTCTGGGGCCGCATGGCGGCCTGATCTGGGGCCCTGGTCTTTCCGCTCCGCCTGGACCATCAGGCGGAACAGCAGATGCGTCAGCACGCCGGCTGCGGCGATGACACCGAAGCCTGCAATACCGCAGATCGAGGGGTGGGGACCGTCGTCGGACCGCGCCCGGTCCTGTTTCCTGGCGCCCGAAACGCGGTCCGCCGGATGCAGCGAAGCCATGGACGTTTCCTTCTTGCCTGCCGTGTCCGGATGCGTGTCCGGAGCGTCTCGCGAAATGGGGGATGACTCCGATTCCGGTGTTCGGGCAGTGCCTTTGACACAAGCCTGTCACAACCCTCTGTAATCTTTCTCGCGCTAGTCGCCCGCGACGGTTGTGCCATGCGTCGGGCATGGCTGATCATCCGGGCCATGATCTCTTTCGCTTCGGCCCGTCCGGCGCGAGGGTTGGAGGGCCCGATGAAGACGCTTCGCGTGATGACCCTGCTGGGGCTGTTCCTGTGGGCCATGACCCTTGCCTTTCCCGCCAGGGCCGAATGGCTGAGGGCGGAAACTGACCACTTCATCATCTATGGCGACAGTTCAGAGCGCGCGATCACCAACTATGCCCGCAAGCTCGAGACCTTCGACGCCCTGCTGAGGGCCTATTATCCGATCCCGATCGATTACGAGGTCCCAAAGCTCGAGATCTTCATGGCGGACGGGCGGGACGACATGCTGCAGGCGGCACCGGGGATCAGCCCGAATATCGCCGGCTTCTACACACCCAACGCGGCGCGCATCCATGTGGTGGCCAATGTCGGCGCGCCCGACTCCGACGACACCATCTTCCACGAATACAGCCACCACTTCATGTTTCAGATGCTGTCCGATCGCGCCTCCTATCCGGCGTGGTTCGTGGAAGGATTCGCCGAGTACTACGCCACGGTGCGAATCCGATCAGACAACATCCAGATCGGACGGCCTGATCCGGGTCGTATGAACTCCCTGACCCAACCCGCGAACAGCTGGCCCCCGATGGAAGACGTGCTCGACTGGCGGGTTTCCTCGAGCGGCCGGTATCGGGGCGCAGACTACTACGCGATCTCCTGGGCTCTGACCCACTACATGCTCGCGACACCCGAACGGACGCGTCAGCTGGGGCGGTATCTTTCGGCCTTCGCGGCGGGCGAGAGCTCCGTGGACGCCATGACGGCTGCGACGGATCGTAGCCCGCGAGAGTTACTCGACGAGGTCCGTCGTTACATGTCGGGAGCTATCCAGTACTACACCCCACAAATCGACTTGCCGCAGCCCGTGGTGTCGGTATCCCGATTGCCGCCGGACGAAGCGGAACTGATCTGGATCAACCTGCGCCTCGACACCACCCTGCCTGGCGAGCGCGAGCCGAGCCCCGCCCAGCGACCCGGCGAACCGGATCAGGCGTTCGCTATCCGGCAGGCCGAAACGCTCGAGGCATGGCGAACCCGGCGCGACCAGCTCATGGCCGATGCAGCCCAGGCCGCCACTCGCTTTCCCACCTCGCAGTGGGGTCGGCTGGTAAAGGCCAAGGGCGAACGCCTGGCCGGTCGGCCAGCGGACGCTATCGAGACCCTGCGGCCCATCGCTGGTCCCGACGCGGAGAGCGCTGAGGCCCTCCGGCTCTACGCCAGCGCCGTTATGGATGTGCTGGCACAGTCACCAGAAGGCGTGGACGTCGAGCGCCTAAGAGCCGATGCACGTGGAGCCCTGTCCCAGTCGCTGGATATCGATCCTCTGGCCTTTCAGACCTACCTCGCTATCGACCGTTTGCGACAGGGCAGTGGTGGCTATCCAAACGAAAACGATGCCTCGACCCTTCAGGTCGCAGTGACGCTCGCGCCGCAGTCGTTCGACGCGCGACTGAGGTATGCCCGGGTTCTGCTGGCCCAGAACAATCCGGTCGCTGCGATCAACGTCCTGTTGCCCGTCGCCAACAGTCCCCACGGCGGTACCGCCCGGGCCGCTGGACGCGCCCTTCTGACCCAGGCTCTTGAGGCGGCCGGCAGGACCGCGACCGATCCGTCCTCGGCGGTCGACGTTCCCGAGGACTCTGTCGACGAAGCGGGAGCCTGACGGGAACACACGTTCCTCCGCAGGGCATCGCGTGACTTTCCGGCCCGGGCGGGCTACCTCGCGCCGCCCACCGGAAAGACCATGTCGAAACTGACCCTCGCCGAGGAAGCTGCGCGTCGACGCACCTTCGCCATCATCGCCCACCCCGACGCGGGCAAGACGACCCTGACCGAGCACATCCTGCTGTCGGGCGGGGCCATCCGCGCGGCCGGGGCGGTGCGGGCGCGGGGCGAGAACCGGCGCACGCGCTCGGACTGGATGAAGATCGAGAAGGAGCGCGGCATCTCCGTCTCGGCCTCGGTCATGACGTTCGAGCACGACGGCAAGATGTTCAATCTGCTGGACACGCCGGGCCACGAGGACTTCTCCGAAGACACCTACCGCACGCTGACGGCCGCGGACTGCGCCATCATGGTGCTGGACGCCGCCAAGGGCATCGAGCCGCAGACGCTCAAGTTGTTCGAGGTGTGCCGCCTGCGCGACATCCCGATTATCACCTTCATCAACAAGCTGGACCGCGAGGCCCAGGACCCGATGGCCCTGCTGGACGATATCGCCAGCCGCCTGCAGCTGGACCCGGCGCCGATCTGGTGGCCGGCCGAGAGCGGCAATCGCCTGAGGGGCATGGTCGAACTGGGCACGGGCCGCTTCCAGCCCTATGCGAAGAAGGCTGCAGGGGAGGCCGAGGACCCCGATCACCCCGCCCCCCTGCCGCTGGACCAGGCCGACCGCTATTTCGAGGCCGGCGAGCAGGCCGCCCTGACCGAGGCGCTTGAACTGGTCGAAGGCGGCTACCCCAGCTTCAACCGCCAGAGCTTCCTGGAAGGCCACATGACGCCGGTGCTTTGGGGCTCGGCGCTGCGCCACTTCGGCATCGACCAGCTGCTCGCCGCCATCGGCGAATGGGCGCCCCCGCCGAAACCGCAGACGGTTTCGAGGGGCGAGGGTCGAGGGGCGAGGGGCGAGAAGGCAGCCCCCCTCGACCCTCATCCCTCGCCCCTGGACCCTTCCTGCCCCGAGGTCACCGGCTTCGTCTTCAAGGTCCAGGCCAATATGGACCCCAATCACAGGGACCGGATCGCCATGTTCCGCATGGCCAGCGGCTCCTTCAAACGCGGCATGAAGCTGAAGGTCCAGAACACCGGCAAGTCCCTGTCGGTCAACGCCCCCATCATGTTCTTCGCCTCGGATCGCGAACTGGCCGACGAGGCCTATGCCGGCGACGTCATCGGCATCCCCAACCACGGCGTGCTGCGGGTCGGCGACAGCCTGTCGGAGAGCGGCCTGATCCGCTTCGCCGGCCTGCCGAACTTCGCGCCCGAAATCCTCCAGCGGGTGCGCGTCAAGGACCCGCTGAAGGCCAAGCATCTGAAGAAGGCGCTGGACGGCCTGGCCGAGGAGGGCGTGACCCAGCTGTTCCGCCCCGAGATCGGCGCAGACTTCATCGTCGGCGCGGTGGGCCAGCTGCAGTTCGAGGTCATGGCCGACCGGCTGGGCGAGGAATACGGGCTGGAAGTGATCTTCGAGCCGTCGCCCTATGCCGAGGCCCGCTGGATCGACGGCGACAAGGCCGACGTCGAGGACTTCATGGGCAAGTACCGCGGCCAGATGGCCCGTGATCTCGATCAGGCTCCGGTCTTCCTGGCGAAATCCAGCTGGGAGACGGGCTATGTCATGGAGCGGTTCCCGAAGGTGGCCTTCACCAAGACGAAGGAGCGGGGGTAGGGCTCAGGGCAGGGCGGCGCGTTTGGATTCGAGGCGGGCGATCAAATCTTGACTGGTTCCGATGTCGTACTCGGCTCCGGCCTCTTGATAGACTGCCAAGGCATCGCGCGCTGCTACCTGTCCGCGATCCAGCCAGACTGGATCGCTGGATTTCTCAAAAAGAGCTTCGTAGGTCAGCGCGAGGTTCGCCATTGTGAGCGCCCAAGGATACGGCACGCGCTCGCGGGTGCGTTCCTGAAGCGCCGCCTGGTAGGCCAGGACCGCCTCCTCCAGACGCGCTGTCCCGCTCTCGCGCTCGCCGAGCTCCTGAAGGGCATTGCCGAGGTTGTACTGGGTCGTGGCCCAGTCCAGCGGCACGCGCTCGCGGGTGCGTTCCTCAAGCGCCGCCCGATAGGCCGCGAACGCCTCCTCCAGACGCGCCGTCCCGCTTTCCAGCGCGCCGAGGGACTGAAGGGCATTGCCGAGATTGTTCTGGGTCCGCGCCCAGTCCAGCGGCACGCGCTCGCGGGTGCGTTCCTCAAGCGACGCCCGATAGGCCGCGACCGCCTCCTCCAGACGCGCCGTCCCGCTCTCCCGCGCGCCGAGGTCCTGAAGGGCATTGCCGAGGTTGTACTGGGTCGCAGCCCAGTCCAGCGGCACGCGCTCGCGGGTGCGTTCCTCAAGCGCCGCCCGATAGGCCGCGACCGCCTCCTCCAGACGCGCCGTCCCGCTTTCCCGCGCGCCGAGGGACTGAAGGGCATTGCCGAGATTGTTCTGGGCCGCAGCCCAGTCCAGCGGCACGCGCTCACGGGTGCGTTCCTGAAGCGACGCCCGATAGGCCGCAATCGCCTCCTCCAGACGCGCCGTCCCGCTTTCCCGCCGGCCGAGGGCCGAAAGGGCACTGCCGAGGTTGCTCTGGGTCCGCGCCCAGTCCAGCGGCACGCGCTCGCGCGTGTATTCCTCTAGAGAAGCCCGATAGGCCGCGACCGCCTCCTCCAGACGCGCCGTCCCGCTCTCGCGCGCGCCGAGGGACTGAAGGGCTGTGCCGAGGTTCATCTGGGTCATGGCCCAGTCCAGCGGCACGCGCTCGCGGGTGCGTTCCTCAAGGGCCGCCCGATAGGCCGCGACCGCCTCCTCCAGACGCGCCGTCCCGCTCTCCCGCGCGCCGAGGGTAGAAAGGGCATTGCCGAGATTGTTCTGGGTCGCAGCCCAGTCCAGCGGCACGCGCTCACGCGTGCTCTCCTCCAACGACGCCCGATAGGCCGCGACCGCCTCCTCCAGACGCGCCGTCCCGCTTTCCCGCCGGCCGAGGGTCACAAGGGCATTGCCGAGACTGTTCTGGGTCGCAGCCCAGTCCAGCGGCACGCGCTCGCGGGTGCGTTCCTCAAGGGCCGCACGATAGGCCGCGACCGCCTCCTCCAGACGCGCCGTCCCGCTCTCGCGCTCGCCGAGGTAGCGAAGGGCAGTGCCGAGGTTGCTGTGGGTCGCAGCCCAGTCCAGCGGCACGCGCTCGCGGGTGCGTTCCTCAAGGGCCGCACGATAGGCCGCGACCGCCTCCTCCAGACGCGCTGTCCCGCTCTCGCGCCGGCCGAGGGTCATAAGGGCATTGCCGAGATTGTTCTGGGTCGCGGCCCAGTCGTCTGGACTCTCTGCGCGGTCCACAAGAGACGCCGCTTCCGAATAATAGTCGATCGCGCGAACGAGGGCCGCATTGTCGCCCCGCTCATTGCCGCGCTGATACGCCGTCAGGCCCAGGTCCGAGGTGAGAAGGAAATCGTCGTGTCGTGCGCGGCGTCGCGCCTCCTGACGGGCCTGTAGACCGATCTGTTCCGCGCCGTCGAAATCCTGCCGCTGGCGGGCGAAGGCCGCGCGCGTCGTGACCGATCCGATCCACAAATCTCCCGCCTCGACCGACGCCGATTGTCGCAGGAACGCCAGCTGTTCCAGGGCCCGGTCGGCGTCCTGCAGTCGACCGTCCTCGAAGGCGGTCTGGGCCTCCTCGACGAAATGCTCCGCGCGGTCCCGGATCTCGCCGGTCTCGATCCGATCGACGATCTCGGTGAGGTCCGCGAGCTTGTTGCGGTTCTCGACGTCCTGCTCGACCCAGCGCGCAGCGGCCTGGACGACATTTTCCGGCGAAGCGTCCGGCGCCAGGCCGAGCAGCTGGCCGACCCGCCCGAGATCAGCCCGGGAGGCTTCGGCCTCGCGACTGGCGGCCCCTGCGGCGCCTCGCGCATTTGTGGCGGCTGCGATCGCGACGCTGAGCTCCAGCCGCAGTGCTCGAACCTGGGTCGGGCCCAGCCCTGTCCCGTCCCGTCCCTGGGCGAGGGCCGGGATCGGCGCCAGCAGGGTCACACCGGCCGGGGCGAGGCTCGCCAGGGCCATGAGAACTACGCTAAACCGCTTCAAGAACACCGCTCCAGTTTCGTGCCGCCGTATCCGGCGTGGGTCAGATTTCGCCAGTTCAGGCGTTCCTCGCCGGCTGCCCTGGAATAGGTGAAGATCAGGGCCTGACCCTCGGTCTCCCCTGCGTCCGACGACCGTGCGATGGAGGCGTTAAGCTGGTCGCCCTCGCCGCCCGGCACGAGCGCCGCCGTCATCGCATAGTCCGACATCCCCGGCTCCTTCCGGACCCGTTCGATCATCAGGCCACCATCCTGCATCTTGAATTCGTAGACCACCGAGCAGCCCGCCTCCCCCCAAAGGCCGGGGATGGCCTGGACGACGCTGCGCTGGGCCGGGGACAGGGCCGCGATGATCTCCTCCTTCGCCTCGCCGATCTCCGCGCGGGTGCGGTCCCCGTCCCCGACGACCGTGTCTTCGGTCGCGACTGTTGGATCGAGCAGCGGGAGCAACAGGGACATAGCTCCCGCGCCAGCGACGCAGGCCAGGAACAAGGTGGCCAGCCCCTTCCAGCTCATCCAGAACGGACGGCGCGGCGATCCAACGATCTTGGGCGCCACGATGTATTGCGAGATCGCAGCCCCGATGCCGACGGCCAAAGTGATAGTGATGGCCACCCAGCCACCCCGCTTGTCTTCGGCTACACCCAACGCCAGCCAGGCGAAGGCCGCTGCCACACCGATGATGGCGACGAACGTCACCAGCCAAAGGATTCTGTTCAGCGCTTTCATCGCTACCCTCCCCCCAACATCGCTACCCTCTCCCATCCAAAAAAGCAGCATGGTTACCAGACCCTGTCTAGCGCTGGTTGATGATCCGATTCGTCACATGATCTGACTGGCCTTCACCAAGACGAAGGAGCGGGGCTGAACCCGGACGATCCTGCCTTCGTTCTGTCGCCGAGCCTTGCCATAAGGAGCGTCATGATGACCGCATCGATCCGTACGCCTCTGATCCTGACCGCCTCGGCGTGGGCGATCCTTCTGGCTGCCGGGGCCTCCTCCGACACCCTTGCCCGACAGAGCGAGGCCGAGGTCCGTGCCCGCGCCGCTACCCAGGCCCTGAACGGCGGCCCGTCCATGACGACGATCCAGGGCCAGCGCGCGCCCACACGCGGCGAGGTTCAGAGCTGGCCGAACCGTGGGGCTTCGTCGCCCACGCCGGGCTCAGCGACGACGAAGGAGCAGCAGGATCGGGCGCTGGAGGCCCTGCTGGGCTCACTGGAAGACCCCGACGAAACTGGCGAGGCTGCGGCCGTCACCCTGGCCGAGGGCGAGACCGCGCCGGAGCCGATCCCGGTCGCGCTGGGCTACTATGTCCGGGGCGAGATCGACTGCGATCAGGTCTGGCCGGGCGAGGGCAACCTGGCCTTCATGACCCCGACGTCCTTCACCATCGACTTTGGCGGCTGCACGCCGGGCCAGTTCCTGCAGACGGGTCCCAACAGCTGGCGCGAACGTCAGCAATGCCAGACCGAGCTGGGCGGCGACGCCGGGGCCTATGTCGTGGACTATGAGATGGTCGAGACCGGCGTCATGCGCCGCACCGCCCGCCTGCAGATCGACGACAGCATCGAACAGGATCAGTGGCGGTTCTGCGAGGTCCCCGAGGTGCCCGAGAACGCGCGGTTCGCCTCCTAGACCCGCGTCAAGCCGCCAGTCGTTTCCATGACGGTGTGAAGCGGGGATCCTGGGGCTGAACCGCACCGGCCTCGCCGGCGCACAGGCGGGCGATGCAGTCGGCCGTTACCGGTCGGCTGGTCAGGTAGCCCTGGAACTCGTTGCATCCGGCAGAGGCGAGACGCAGCCACTGCTCGGGCGTCTCGACGCCTTCTGCAATGACCCGCATGTCCAGCGAGCGGCCCAGATGGACGATGGACGACACCAGGACGTCGGCCGAGCGTGAGCGACCCATCTCGATCACGAAGGACCGGTCAATCTTGATCTTCTGGATCGGAAACCGGCTGAGATAGGACAGGCTGGAATAGCCGGTACCGAAGTCGTCGATGGCGAGGGAGAACCCGGCCGCGCGCAGGGCGTGAAGCTGGTTCGCAGCGTTCTGACCCCGGTCGACGAGGACACCCTCGGTCAGCTCCAGCTCTATGTTGGACGGCCTGACGCCCATGTTCCGGGCCAGCGCGATCATGCGATCGGTGAACGCCGGGTCGCGCAGCTGAATGGCCGAGACATTGACCGCCGTCTTCAGGCTGGGCCACCTCAGGCTGTCCTGGAAGGCCTGTTTGAGCGTGAAGGCCTCCAGGGCTTCGATCATCCCGCTTTCCTCGGCAAGCGGGACGAAGACCGCCGGTGACACCGGGCCGAACTCGGTCGAGGTCCATCGCACCAGGGCCTCGACACCCACGAGGGTCCGGTCCCGGTCGACCTGGGGCTGATAGACCATGCTCAGGAGCCCGGCCTGCAGGTCCCGGCGCAGGGCGTCCAGCAGTCCGCGGCGGCGGCGCATGGCTTCTTCCATCACCGGATCATAGACGGCGAACCGCTGACGGCCCTCGCGCTTGGCGGAGAACAGGGCCAGATCGACCTTGCGCAGGACGGCGCTCGCGTCTTCGTCCGCCGCTTCCAGGAAGGCGACGCCCACGCTCGCGCTGATCTGGAATCGCCCGATGCTGAGACCGAAGCGCCGGTTCATGCCCTGAACGATGGCGTCGGCGAAGGCGGCGGCGGACGTGGGATTGGCGTTCGGCTGGATGAGGGCGAACTCGTCTCCTCCCACCCTGAAGCAAAGGTCGGCATCGCCGGCCAGGCGGCGCAGCCGACGCGCCACGATCCGCAGCAGTTCATCGCCCACGGCGTGACCGCTGATGTCATTCACTTCCTTGAACTCATCCAGATCGACGTAGTGCACGGCGCAAGACCCGACCGCACCGTCGGCGGTCGTCTGAGCGGTCAGGCGCTGCTCCAGCGCATGGCGATTGCCAAGACCGGTCAGGGTGTCGTGGCAGGCGACATGAACCGCGTGCCGCTCGCTGGCCACCACGGCGCGGGTTGCGGCCCAGGCGCGGCGATAGGCGATGAGCGCGATGGCCAGCATCACCACCAGCAGTATCAGGGTCGGAGGCAGGAACTTGCGCAACAGCGCCCCGCCCGGCTGCTGCGGTGTCCAGTCCACAGTCGCTACGACGACACCCTCTGGATTGGAGATGCCGACGTGGGCCTGCTCCGCCTCGAAGCGCGCGTCATCGGAATGCAGATGGGCGTCCGACAACATGTACCGGCGCTGGAAGGCTTCCAGGAAGGGCGCATCGACCTTCATGCCCGTCACCACCACCGGGGCGCGACGACCCGAAATGCGAGCGGTGCCAAAGTCAGGCTGCACCAGGGCGGCGGACAGAACGTAGAGGTCGGACCCGATCACATCGGTGGCGGTCGCCACGATCGCGGCCTGGGGTGCTGTCTGTTGTGGCGCGGCGGTCGCGTTGCGTGCCGCTTCGGCCTGACGCACGCGGGAGACGATGCTGGAGGTGGAGCGCGCCAGCGCGCCAAAGCTGGAAAGATCCGCTTCCTGCCCACCGTCCATGCCGTAGATGGGTCGGTCGTCGGCATCGAGCACCCAGGAAAACTGAAAGCCCTCGGTGACCTGCAGGAACGTGCCGATGTTGTCCCGGGTCCAGGCCCGATCAAAGCGATTGTCGAGGTGGACGACCGCATCGTCCCAGACCACCAGCGGGACCAGGGAGCGCCCGATTTCTTCAAATCGGTAGGACAGGCCAATGTCGACCACGACCTGCTCACGCTCCAGCGAGACGCGGTCAAAGCCTTCGGACATGCGGGTCAGGGTGACGCCCAGCAAGGCGATCGCGGCGAGACCTCCCGCCGCGATGGTCCAGAAATGGTTTCTTGCCCGTGCGCGGTCCTGCAAGACGCGACCCCCAGCTTCGGCGCACAACCTAAAGCAGGATCGCTAACGGCGTTCTTCCGGGCATGGTGAACGCGTCAGAAAGGGGGCGTCACCGGCGGCGTCTGCCACGGCTTCAGGACGCCACAGGCTGCGGGGTCGAGGCTGCCTTGATCTCGAACATCGGCAGGAAGAACTGCAACAGGGGACCGTTCGACAGGGCATAGAGGACCGTGCCTGCGCCGATGGCACCACCCAGCATCCAGCCCAGCGCGAGCACGCCCAGTTCGATCCCCATGCGCACCCAGCGGACCGGCCAGCCGGTCAGCCGGACCATGCCGGTCGTCAGCCCGTCGCGCGGCCCCGGCCCCAGACCGGCCCCGATATAGGCCCCCGTCGCCGCGCCGTTCAGCACCACGGCACCCAGCAGAAAGGCGATCCGCAGCGCCATCCCGTCGATCGGCGGCAACAGCCACAGGAACAGGTCGGCGGAGGTACCGATCAGGAGGACGTTGGAGATAGTCCCGATCCCCGGCTTCTGACGCAGCGGTATCCAGACCAGCAGCACCAGGGCCCCGACGGCATTGACGATCAGGCCCAGGCTCAGCCCCGTCATCTGCGACAGGCCCTGGTGAAAGACGCTCCATGGATTGAGTCCCAGGTTCGCCTCCACCATCAGGGCGAGCGAGGCCCCGTAGAGCAGAAGACCGATCTGGAGCTGGAGGAAGCGACGGATGAACATGCTCACAGCCTAGGTGAACCGGCCTTGCAATCCATAGCCACTTTGGCGACGATGGCCTCATGGCCGGGGCGATCGTCAATCTGAACAGTCTGTCGCGGCATCTCGGCGACTGGCGCGCGGCCGGGAGCGAGGACGTGGCCTATCGCAGCCTGGCCGACGCGTTGAAGGGGCTGGTGCTGGACGGACGACTGCCGCTCGACGCCCGCCTGCCCGGCGAGCGGCGACTGGCCGAGGGACTGGGCGTCAGCCGGATCACGGTCAGCGCGGCATTGGACCGGCTGCGCGCCGACGGCTTCCTGACCAGCCGGGTCGGGTCGGGCACCTTCACCGCCCTGCCGTTCAGCCGGGCGGAACGGCTGGAGGGCCTGTTTCACGTCGCGCCGGGCCCCGAGGTCATGAACATGGCGACGGCGGTGTTGCCCGCAGGTGCCCCGGTGCATGCGGCCTATGCCCGGGCGCTGGAATCCCTGCCGCCCCACCTGCCCGGCCACGGCTATGACCCGATCGGCCTGTTGCCGCTGCGGCGGGCGGTGGCGGAGGCCTATGTCCGCGACGGCCTGCCGACCGGACCCGAACAGATCGTGGTGACGGCGGGCGCGCAGAACGGGCTGGGCATCGTGCTGCGCGCCTTTGCCCGGCCGGGCGATGCGGTGGTGATAGACCACCCGACCTATCCCCACGCCATCGAGGCCGTCGTGCGGGCGGGCCTGCGTCCGGTTCCCGTCGCCCTGACGGCCGCAGGCTGGGACATCGACGGCCTGATCGGGACGATCCAACGGGTGCGGCCCCGGCTGGTCTATCTGCTGGGGGCGCACCAGAACCCGACGGGACATGTGCTGTCGGCCCAAGACGAGGCCGCCGTCGCGCGCGCCGTGGCCGGCGTCGAGGGTCTGTTGGTTCTTGACGATACCCAGCGCGAGCTCTGGTTCGAGCGAGCCCCGCCCGGGCCGGCGGCACCGGGTCCGCACGTCGTGCGGCTGGGGTCCATGAGCAAGACCTGGTGGGGCGGCCTGCGGATCGGCTGGATTCGTGCCGACGTCGATGTCGCCGACGCCGTGGTCCGGGCCCGGGCCTCGATGGACCTCGGAACCGCCGTGATCGAGCAGCTCGCCGCCGCCCACCTGCTGGCCGGGGATCAGACGCCTGTCATCGAGCGTCGGCGTGCCCTGGCCGGGCGGGAAGCCGCCCTGTCCGCCCGGCTTCGCCTCAGACTGCCGACGTGGGAGACGACCCGGCCGCCGGGAGGGTTGTCGCTGTGGGTCGCCCTGCCCCGGCCGGTCGCAGCGGATCTGGTGGTCCAGGCCCAGACCCACGGCGTGATCCTGGCCCCCGGCACCCGGTTCGGCATCGACGGGGCCTTCCAGCGGTTCGTCCGCCTGCCCTACTGCCTGCCCGAGACGGAGCTGGAGACCGCCGTCGACCGCCTGGCCGACGCCTGGGCCGAACTGGGCGACCGTCCGGCCCGACGCGCCAAGGCGCCGGAGCCGGACCTGTTCTGAGCCTTACGCCCCCACCGTCTCCAGCGCGGGATAGTCGGTGTAGCCCTTGGCCCCGCCGCCGTAGAAGGTGGCGCGGTCGGGCGCGTTCAGGGGGGCATTGGTCTTCCAGCGCGCGACCAGGTCGGGGTTGGACAGCACCGGCACGCCCACGCTGACCAGATCGGCGCGGCCCTCGGCGAGGGCCTTCTCGGCCGTCTCGCGGGTCAGACCGCCGTTCAGCATCAGCGGACCGCCGAAGGCCTCGCGCATGCGGGCGGCCAGAAGCGGCGCGCCCTCCCACGGGGCCATGACCGTGCCCGGCTCGCCCTCGATCAGGTGCAGATAGGCCAGGCCGAAGGGCTTCAGCGCCGCCGCAGCCGGGACGAACACCGCCGCCGGATCGCTGTCCTTCGTGCCATTCGAGCCGTTGGACGGCGACAGGCGGATGCCCACCCGGTCCGCGCCCCACACGGCCACGACCGCCGAGACGACTTCCAGCATGAAGCGCAACCGGTTCTCGACCGCACCGCCATAGCGGTCGTCGCGCTGGTTGGAGCCGTCCTTCAGGAATTGGTCGATCAGATAGCCGTTGGCGCCGTGGACCTCGACCCCGTCGAAGCCGGCCTTCTTCGCCATCTCGGCGGCGTGCACGTAGTCGGCGATGACGCCCTGGATCTCGTCCAGGGTGAGCGCGCGCGGCGTCTCGAAGGGAACCATCGTGAAGTCCTCCTTCATCGCGTTGCCCTCGGCGGCGATGGCGGACGGCGCCACGGCGGGGCGACCGTCGGGCTGGTAGGCGGCGATCGACACCCGTCCGACGTGCCACAGCTGGGCGACGATCAGGCCGCCCCTCGCATGGACGGCATCGGTCACGGCCTTCCAGCCCTGAACCTGGGCCTCGGTGAAGATGCCCGGCGTATTGGGATAGCCCTGGCCCGAGCGGCTGATCTGGGTGGCCTCAGAGATGATCAGTCCGACCGAGGCGCGCTGGCCGTAGTATTCGGGCGCCAGGGGCGTGGGGACCTGGCCCGCGATCGCCCGGCTGCGCGTCAGGGGCGCCATGACGATCCGGTTCTTCAACTTGAGGGCGCCGAGATCGATGGGGTCGAAGAGCGGGGAGGACATAGGAAACACCTGCTGTTGCGGAGGCGCTGAGGTAGGCGCCCATCCACAGCGCCGCAAGGTGGAACCCGTTCCGCGGCGTCGGCCTTGCTAGACTGTCGCCAGAGACGGTGACACGGTCCCGAAGCGGGACGCGGAGCGTTTGACGTGGCGATGTTCGAGTTCGGTCGGGACCTGAGAAAACTGTTCGGCGAAGCCCGCGACAGCGACGACCTCGGCTGGCTGGAGCTGATCGGCGCCAACCTGCTGGCGGTCGAGGCCAAGGCCCTGACCACCGACGGCGGCCGGGTGTCGTGCAAGACGCCGTCGCGCACCTGGACCCGCGCCTCGGCGCTGTGGCGCGAACATGCCCGGCGGACCGGAGATCGCACCAGCCTGGACAAGGCCCTGGCCACCGCCGCCGACGCCCTGAAGGCCGCGCCCCATGCCGAGGATCAGGCCCGCGCGGGTCTGGCTGTGGCGCTGGCCTGGCTGACGGCGTTCGATCTGTACGGGGACAGGACCGCGCTGGACGAGGCGACCCATGCGGCGCGCGAGACCCAGCCCAGGCGTCTGGCGACGCTGGCGCTCAGCGCTGCGGTCCACGCCCGCATCCGCACGCGTCAGGCGCGCCTCAGCGGCCTGACCGCCGACCGCCTCGATGCCGCCGCCCTGATGGACGCGGCGCTGCACGCCCTGATCAAGCACAATCCGGCCGAAGCCGACGATCTGAGGCTGGACGGCGCGGCGCTGGCGCTGGAGGCCGGTATTCTGGAACGGGACGCCCGCTTGCTGGATCAGGCGGGGCGCGACCTGCAGGCCCTGGTGTCGGTCA
>VYLP01000103.1_pt1 | contig 15745 bp, 16 predicted proteins | sample 5114311 | NCBI WGS metagenome assembly VYLP01 (sample SAMN12291775, study PRJNA351875) | freshwater metagenome | isolation source: freshwater lake | place: USA: Michigan, Lansing Lake | collected 2013-08-14 | reverse complement strand
GCCGAAATCAGCTGGCTGACCGTGTCGGTCGGAGCCGCGCCCAAGGGGCCGCGCGAACTGTCAGGCCGCGCTCCCAGCAACGTCCGCGCCGCGCGATAGGCAAAGGTCGCTTTGCCGATTCCCTCCGGCCCGCACAATAGCCAGGCGTGGTGCAGCCGCCCCCGCTCCCGGGCATCGATAAAGGCGCGCTCGGCGGGCTCGGACGGCACCAGGTCGAAGCGGTCGCGCGGATGGCTCACAGCAGCGGCTCCACCGCTGCCCAGACCCTTGCGGTCACGGCATCGGGCTCGCCGCTGGCGTCGATCAGGCGGCAGCGAAGCGGATTGGCCTCGGCCACGGCGCGGAAGCCCTCGCGCAACCTCGCGTGAAACGCCGCGCCCTTGCTCTCGAACCGGGTCTCGGCGGCGCTGCGTCCCATCGCGCGTTCAAGGCCGACCTCGAAGTGCAGATCGAACACAAGCGTCAGGTCTGGCTGATGATCCCCGACCACGCCGCGCTCGATGGCCGAGACGAGGTCCAGATCAACGCCCCCGGCCAGACCCTGATAGACCCGGCTGGAGTCAGCGAACCGGTCACAGACGACCCATTGTCCGGCGTCCAGCGCCGGGACGATCGTCCGCTCCAGATGATCGGACCGCGATGCATACATCAGAAGCAGTTCCGTCCGCGCCGACCAGCGCTCGGCCGCGCCAGAGACGACCAGCGCCCGAATGTCCTCGGCGCCGGGTGATCCTCCGGGCTCACGGGTTCGAACGACATCGAGTCCCCGCTGCGACAGGCGCTCGACCAGTCGCGCGGCCTGGGTGGACTTGCCCGTCCCCTCCCCGCCTTCGAATGTGATGAATCTTCCGCGCGTCACGGCGGCACAATGGCGGTCCCCAGCCTCCGGGCCAAGGCCGCGCCGCGCGGAAAGTGGGGATCAGCCCGACGGAATCAGCTGGGCCGAGGAATAGCCGCGCGAGATCGTCTCCTGCCGCGCCTGTTCGGCAGCATTGGCATCGGGCCAGGGGCCGCTGATGACCCTGAACATCGCGCCATTCGTCGCCGCCTGAACCTGAGCCGGACCGCCGAGCCGCTCAGCCGTTTCTCGCGCGGCCTGCGCGTTCGGGAAGGCCGCCACCTCGATCCAGTAGGTCTGGCGGGGTGACGCAGTGGGTGGTGGCGATGCGACGACCGGGGGCGCGGCCTCCGCGACCTGCAGCCTCTGCACACTGCTCAGACGCGGCGCGCGGCCCAGATAGCGCACCCGGACCTCGCCCACCCCACGGTTCAGCATGTCCAGCGCCTCGGCCGCCCCGCGCGACAGGTCGATGATGCGTCCGTCCACGAACGGCCCCCGATCGTTGACGCGCAGCACGACGCGCCGACCGTTGGCAAGGTTGGTGACCTCCACCAGGCCCGGCAGAGGCAGGGTTTTGTGGGCCGCGGTCAGGGCGTGCATGTCGAACCGTTCGCCGGTCGCTGTCGGCCGCCCATGGAACTGGTCGCCGTACCAGGACGCCAGTCCCGTCTCGTCGTAGTTCGGCTGCTCCTGCGGCTGATACCAGCGCCCCCGGATCTGATAGGGGCGCATCGTCCCCGATACGATCGGTGCCGGATCGGACACCTCGGGCACCCCGGCCATCTCGATGGGACGCCCGGCCGAAGGCGCGCTTGCGCAAGCGGCCGCTCCTGCCAGCAATCCGGCGATGACGACGATCCTGGGGGCTCGTCGGGCCAAGGTCCGCAAGGAAATCATGCCGACAGGATCGCCGCCGCGATTTCCCTTTTGGTTAACGCCGCATCCGCTGCTATCCCCTGCCTCACCGGACAGGTGGCCGAGTGGTTTAAGGCAGCGGTCTTGAAAACCGCCGTAGGTGGAAGCCTACCGTGGGTTCGAATCCCACCCTGTCCGCCATTTTTTGAAGTGCGCACGTGTGGCTCGACTGACGTTTGTGCGGTCGGCTAAGCGGTTGGGATGGTCCTCCGACAACACGGCGTCGTGCGGTGGCCTCGGGGTCGCCAATGGCCCCTTTTGCACTTTTGGGAGAGCCTGGGTCCGCATGTCCGACATCTGCGTAATGACGCTGTCCTGTGACGACCGACCCGGCCTGGTGGCTCAGGTGGCAGGCTTCCTGTTCGAGCAGGGCGCGAACATCCTGGAAGCGGGCCAGTTCGACGACCGCGACGCCTGTCGGTTCTTTATGCGCGTGCTTTTTCAGCTGACACCGCACGGCCCCGACATCGAAGGATTGCGCCAGGCCTTCGTTCCGATCGCAGAGGCCCATGCCATGACGTGGACCCTGCGCGATACGGCCGAGAAGCGACGGGTGCTCGTTCTGGTGTCCAAGGCCGACCACTGTCTTGGGGACTTGCTCTACCGCGAACGCACGGGCGAGTTGCCGATGCAGGTGGTGGGCATTGTCTCGAACCATTCCCGCGATGCGCTCAAGACCCCCCTGCTTGGCGACACACCCTTTTATCACCTGCCCGTAACAGCTCAGACCAAGGCCACCCAGGAAGGCGAGATCAAGAGAATCGTCGATGAGACGCGAGCCGAACTGGTGGTTCTCGCGCGTTACATGCAGGTCCTGTCGGACGATCTCGCCGGTTGGCTGTCAGGACGGTGCATCAACATCCACCACAGCTTCCTTCCGGGGTTCAAGGGCGCTCGGCCCTATCATCAGGCCCATGCGCGGGGCGTGAAGATGATTGGAGCCACGGCCCACTACGTGACCGCAGACCTCGATGAGGGCCCGATCATCGTGCAGGACGTCGAGACCATAACCCACGCCGACCGGCCCGATGATCTGGTTCGCAAGGGGCGCGACATTGAACGGCGCGTCCTGGCCCGGGCGGTCGCCTTTCACCTTGAGGATCGGGTGCTGCTCAACGGCTCCAAGACAGTGGTGTTCAGCGACTGAGGACGACCCTCACACTCCGGCCGGGTGCTGGTCGCCCTCATCGCTGACAGACTCACTGATGGTCCTGACGCCCGGCGCCCTTCAAGTCGCTGGGGGCGCGGTCTTCACATGCCGGTCCAGCCATTCGACCATTTCCCAGAGCGTGTGCCCGACCGATTCGCGGGCGCGGTAGCCGTGGGCTTCATGCGGCAGGACGACATAGCGGGCCGTGGCCCCTGTGCCTTTCAGCGCCGCATAGAAGCGTTCTGTCTGGACTGGGAAGGTGCCGGAGTTGTCATCCGCCTCGCCGTGGATCAGCAGGATCGGCTCGTTGATCCGGTTGGCGTAGGTGAAGGGCGACATCTCCGTATAGGTGTCGGTCGCCTCCCAGTAGGTCCGCTGCTCGGCCTGGAAGCCAAATGGCGTCAGGGTCCGGTTGTAGGCCCCCGACCGCGCGATCCCGGCCCGGAACAGGTCGGTGTGGGCCAAGAGGTTCGCGGTCATGAAGGCCCCGTAGCTGTGCCCCCCAACAGCGATGCGGTTCCTGTCCGCCACGCCCATGTTCACGACCGCGTCGACCGCTGCCTGCGCGCTCGCTGACAGCTGGGCGATGTAGTTGTCGTTCGGCTCGGCCCCTTCAGCCCCGACGATCGGCATGGAGGGGTCGTCCAGCACCGCATAGCCCTGGGTCAGCAGGAACAGATGGCTGGACCCGCCGGGGCGGACAAACCGATTGTCGGTGTCGACCACCTGCCCGGCCACGGCCGCGTCGGTGAACTCCGCCGGATAGGCCCACATGACAAGCGGCAGGGGCCCATCGCGCGCGGCGTCATAGCCGGCCGGCAGGTACAGAGTACCCGACAGCTGCACCCCGTCGGCGCGGCTGTAGGTGATGGTCTGGCGCGTCACTCCGGCCAGCTGCGGCGCAGGATCCGGGAAGGTCGTCAGGGCCTGCGGCTCGGCCACATCCAGGTCGCGGACGACCATGTTGGGTGGCGCCGCCTGAGTCTCCCGGCGCGAGACGAAACGACGTCCGTCATCGTCGAGCAGGCCCACGATGGTCTCGTACGAACCCGGCGCAGCGCGCCACAGCTCGGCCCGTTCGCCGGTGTCCAGGTTCATGCGCGCGAGGAAGGGATACTCCCCCTCCCGCGTCGCGCCGGGACCGTCCATCAGGATGGTGCGGCCCTCGCCGGCAAAGATCATGACTTGGCGCCCAGCCTCGTTGGGCTCGGTCAGCGGTGTGCCCGGATCGTTGTAGCGGTCCTGATAGTTGCGCTCGACGATCACCCGACCCTCGCCCGGGTTGGAGGGGTCGACCAGGAAACGGGTCTCATGGCGGGTGTTGAACCAGCGGCTGTAGACAATGGCCGTGTCGTCCCGGCCCCAGCTGACCCCCGCATAGCGTTCCGGCAGATCGATCAGCCGTGTCGGCTCTGCGCTGAAGGGGGCGGCCTGCATGAAGACACGGTCGCGGACTTCGGCCTGGCCTCTCGGGTCGCCGCCGTCCTGCGCCTCCGCCCAGACCAGCGTCGCCGGTGCGTCGGCGCGCCAGCTGACCGAGCGCCGACCTGTCGCTACGGCGTCGAACGGCGGCGGGATGTTGTCGCGCAGGGGAAGATCGGCGACCTGGAGCACCACGCGGCCACCACGGTCGGTCACGATCACGTCGCCCGGAAACAGCCCGGCTGGAACGGCGTAGCTGTAGGGGCGCTTGACCCGGGTCTGCAGGATGTACTGGCCGTCCGGCGAGATGGAGGCACCCAGGATGATCCCTGGGTCGCCCAGGGGGGTCAGACGACCGTCGAGGCTTGCCAGGGTCAGCTGGGCGGTGAAGTAGTGGTCGAACAGGCTTTCGTCCGCAGGGCTACCGAGCAGGTCCTGGTAAGTGCGGACCGGGCGCGCTGATCCCCCGGTCTGTTCGACGATCGGACCGGTCGGAGCGGCATCAATGACCGGAGCCGCGCCGCGTCCTGCCGGTACAGCCCGGAACAGGATCGAGCGGCTGTCCGGTGCCCACTCGACCCCGGCCCCTGCCGCTGCATTGACGACAGCGCCGGTCAGAGCCGAGGCCGCGCCCGTCCGGGCGTCGATAACCCAGAGCTCCAGGCCGCCAGCGGCGTCGCGCAGGATCGCCACCTTGCCGCCGTCCGGCGACCAGGTCGGCGAGATGAAGCGCGATCCGGCCGGCAGCGCCGCCGCCACCTCGGCACCGCTCGCGACGTCCTTGAAGGTGATCGAGGTCAGCCACGAGATCCGCCCGTTCGCCGGCCCGTTGTTGCGCGGATTGATCCGGTATCCCGCCAGCCGCAGCGACGGCTCGGCGAGCTCGGAGATGGGGGGCAGGTTGGATCGGCCGAACAGGGCCAGACGCTGGCGGTCCGGCCCAAGGCTGGCGATCGGGGTGGGTTCAGCGTCCAGGATGTCCGCGATGGGTGACGGCGGCTGCTGGTAGACAGCGGCCGTTCCGGGGGCTTGCGCCATGACCGGCCCGGCGACCGCCAACAAGGCCGCGCTTGCGACCAGAAGACCCGAACGAAACGCTGACATGGAAAGCTCCCACCTGCTTGACGACGCTGACCCGACACAGGGGTCGACGCCAGGTCAATCGACCCCGAAGCCGCGCCAAGCGCAAGGCCCAGTGATCAGGGCAAGCAATCGCGCGCCCATTCAGCCGCGCTAGAGGCCGAGCTTCGCCTTCAGGATGTCGTTGACGGCTGCCGGATTGGCCTTGCCGCCCGTCGCCTTCATCACCTGGCCGACGAACCAGCCGATGGCCTGGGGCTTCTCGGCGACAGCAGCGGCCTTGTCCGGGTTGGCGGCGATGATCTCATCGACGGCCTTCTCGATCGCGCCCGTGTCTGTGACCTGCTTGAGCCCATGCTTTTCAACGACCTCACTCGGCGAGCCTTCGCCGTTCCAGACGTGGTCGAAAACCTCCTTGGCGATCTTGGACGAGATGGTCCCGTCCTCGATCAGAGCGACCAGTTCAGCGATGTACGCCGCCGGAACCGGGCTCTCAGAGAAGTCCTTGCCATCCGCCGCCAGACGCGCCGACAGTTCGTTCGTCACCCAGTTGGCCACCAGCTTGGCGTCCCGGCCCATCGCAGCCGCTTCGAAGTAGTCCGCCTTGGCCTGTTCGGAAATCAGGACGACCGCGTCGTACTGCGACAGGCCGTACTGCTCCATCAGGCGCCGACGCTTCTCGTCCGGCAGCTCCGGCAAGTTCGCCTTGATCTCGTCGATCCAGGCCTGTTCCAGCTCCAGCGGCAGCAGGTCCGGATCGGGGAAGTAGCGATAGTCGTTCGCCTCTTCCTTGGAGCGCATCGACCGCGTCTCGCCCTTCACCGGGTCGAACAACCGGGTCTCCTGAACGATCGAACCGCCGTCCTCCAGGATCTCGATCTGGCGGCGGGCCTCATACTGTATCGCTTGAGAGATGAAGCGGAAGCTGTTGACGTTCTTGATCTCGCAGCGCGTGCCGAGGTGGCTGAAGTCGCCCGTCGCCTTGAACCTCTCGTACCCGCCTTCACGGCAGACCGACACGTTGACGTCCGCGCGCAGGTTGCCCTTCTCCATGTCGCCGTCGCAGGTGCCCAGATAGATCAGGATGGTCCGGATCTTCTTCACATAGGCGACGGCCTCTTCCGGGCTGCGCAGATCGGGCTTGGACACGATCTCCATCAGCGCCGTGCCCGCCCGGTTCAGATCGACGTAGCTCTCGGTCGGCGACAGGTCGTGGATCAGCTTGCCGGCGTCCTGTTCCAGGTGCAGCCGCTCAATGCCGACGTTGAAGAAGCTGCCGTCCTCGGCCTCGACCTCGACCACGCCCTCCCCGACGATCGGGAAGTACAACTGGCTGATCTGATAGCCGGTCGGCAGATCGGGGTAGAAATAGTTCTTCCGGTCGAACTGGCTGCGATTGTTGATCTTCGCCTTCAGACCCAGTCCCGTCTTGACCGCCTGCTCGACGCAGAACCGGTTCAGCATCGGCAGCATGCCGGGAAAGCCCGCGTCGACCAGCGAGACCTGTTCATTGGGTCCGGCCCCGAATCCCACGGCGGCCCCGGAGAACAGCTTGGCCCTGGACGCCACCTGGGCGTGGATCTCCAGGCCCATGACGATCTCCCAGGGTCCGGTACGCCCCTGGATCAGCTTCGGATTGGTCAGAGTGTCGGTCATGGGCCGTGATTAGCGCCGCAGAACGCGAAGCGGAAGCGCGGGTCTTGAGCCTGTCACGATTTCAGGATCATCTGCGGCTTCCCCTTATCGGAGCCTAGATTATGAAGTCCCTCGTTCTCGCCGCCGCTGTTTTGGCCCTGGCACCCGCCGCCTTCGCCCAGACGGCCCCGGCCCAGGATCATTCCAATCACGCCAACCACGCTGCCCCGGCCACGGCGCGTCCGACGATCGCCAGCCCGATCAAGGACCTGCTGAACAATCCTCAGACGGCTGAGGTCATGGAAAAGCACCTGCCGGGCGTCGGTGCCCACCCCATGCGCCCTCAGTTCGAGGACATGACGCTGGCTCAGGTCATGCCTCTGTCGCAGGGCGCGATCACCCAGGCGACCATCGACGCCATCGACGCCGACCTGAAGGCGCTTCCGGCTTCCTAAGCCTCTAGAGGGCGTGGACGGTCCGTCCGGCGACGACCGTCCGCGCCACCCGGCCCTGCAGCCGGCGTCCATCGAAGGGCGAATTCTTCGACTTGGACCGTAGCGCGTCCGCATCCACGATCGTGGGCGCACCCGGATCGAACAGCACCAGATCTGCCGGAGCCCCCGGCGCCAGCCGTCCGGCCCCGAGCCCAAGCAGGCTTGCCGGCCCCTCTGTCAGGGGTCTCAGAACATCCAGCAGCTCGACCCCTTCCTCGTGATGCAGGGTCAAGGCTGCGGCCAGCAGGGTTTCCAGCCCAACGGCACCCGGCGCGGCTTCGGCGAAGGGCCGGCGCTTGTCTTCCGCTGGAGCGGGCGTGTGGGCTGAAGTGATGACCTCGATCAGTCTATCCCGCACCGCCTCGATCAGGGCGCGCCGATCTCTCTCGGGTCGCAGCGGCGGGTCCAGGCGGTAGAAGGTCCGATAGTCGCCGATATCGACCTCATTGAAGCACAGGTGGTTGATCGAGACCGAGGCCGCGACCTCCAGTCCCCTGCCCCGCGCCCGTGCCAACACCTCCAGCGCTGCTTCTGTCGAGATCTGGTCCACCAGGAACCGTACGCCTGTCTGTTCGACCAGAGCGAGGTCCCGCTCCAGCTGGATCCGCTCGGCGATGGCCGGCGCCGACGGCAGCCCCAGTCGCGTCGCCAGCTCCCCCGACGTCGCCACCGCCCCTTCCGACAGCCACGGATCGGCCGGGCGGCAGGCGATCAGAGCGTTGAAGGCCGTGGCATAGCTCATCACCCGGCTCAGCACCCGGCTGTCGGAGATGACGTGGTCCCCGTCGGTGAAATAGAGCGCGCCGGCCTCGTGCATCAGGCCGATCTCGGCCATCCGGCTGCCGCCCCGGCCCTTGGTCGCGGCCCCGGCCGTCCGCACGTTCACGAGGCCCAGGGCTGCACCCCGCCGCTGGATGAAGTCCACCATGGCCGGGTCATCGACGGCCGGGTCTGTATCCGGCTGGACCACGATGGTGGTCACTCCGCCCGCCGCAGCCGCCAGGCTCGCGGACTTCAGCGTCTCCTTGGGCTCGGCACCGGGCTCGCCGGTCCGCACCCGGATGTCGATCAGGCCCGGTGCGACACACAGCCCGCCGGCGTCAATGACTTCATCGGCCAGGATCGGCACGGCCCCATGCTCGACCACGGTGATGACCCCGTCTTCAAACAACAGGGCCCCGGGCCCGTCGTAGTCCGAGGCCGGATCCAGCAGGCGCGCATTGATGATCGCGACCGCACTCACGCCGCGCCCTCCAGCCGCATCGCCAGCGACGCCAGCACGGCCATCCGCGCCGCGACCCCCATCTCGACCTGGTCCTGGATCAACGAGACCGACAGATCGTCGGCCACATCCGAATCAATCTCCACGCCCCGGTTCATGGGCCCCGGATGCATGACCTTGGCGCCTGGCACGGCCCAGGCGAGCTTCTCTCGGTCCAGTCCCCAGAACCGGAAATACTCCCGCGTCGACGGCACCAGCGCACCGTCCATCCGCTCCAGCTGCAGCCTCAGCATCATCACGACGTCGCAACCGGCCAGGCCTTCGCGCATGTCGTGAAAGACCTCACAGCCCCAGCGGTCCGCGTCACCGGGCACCAGCGTCGGCGGCCCGATCAACCGCACCCGCGCCCCCATCATCGACAGCAAGGCGACGTTGGACCGCGCCACACGGCTATGGGCGATGTCTCCGCAGATCGCGACCGTCAGCCCGCCGACGTCTCCAAAGGCGCGACGCAGGCTCAGAAGGTCCAGCAGCGCCTGTGTCGGATGCTCATGGCGTCCGTCCCCGGCATTGACGACCGCGCACCCGACCTTCTGGCTCAGCAGGGCTGCCGCGCCGGACGCACCGTGCCTGACCACCAGAATATCGGGCCGCATGGCGTTCAGGGTGACCGCGGTATCGATCAGGGTCTCACCCTTCTTCACCGAGCTCGCGCCCACCGGCATGGTCACGACGTCTGCGCCCAGACGCTTGGCCGCGATCTCGAACGAGGAGCTGGTCCGGGTCGAGTTCTCGAAGAACAGGTTCAGCACCGTTCGGCCGCGCAACAGATCGAGCGCCTTGGTGGAGGACCGGTTCAGATCGACGAAGGCGTCTGCCAGGTCCAGCAGCGCCGAGACGAACGGCGGGTTCAGATCGGCCGCCGCCAGGAAATGGGATTTCGGAAACGGGACCAGCCGGTCAGCGATCAGGTCTGCGGCGACAGCGGCGTTGGTCATCAAAGCCGCGCTATAGACGCTCCTGACACCAGATGGAACAGGCCGAGCAGGATCGGTATGCCCGCCGCGCTCCCGACGGTCGTCAGGGCCACGATCCCCGCCATGAGCGGAGCGTCCCCGCCCATCTGCCGCGCCAGGATGTAGGAGGCAGAAGCGCCGGGTGCCGCACCGCACAGAAGCGCGATGCCCTGCGCCGTCTCGGAACCCCCATAGAGACGACACAGTCCCCACATGAGGAACGGTGTCAGCACCAGCTTGACGATCGACACCGCCGTGATGGTCATCCTCCGACGCGCCACCTCCGCGAAGCTTAGGCCGGCACCCGCGACGATCAGGCCCAGAGGCAGGGCCGCCCCGCCCAGCAGCTCCAGAGTCTCGGAAACTCCGGCCAATGTCGGGACGCCGGCGAGGTTCAGCGACAGACCGATCAGGCAGGCAATCAGGATCGGGTTCGAAAAGATCGCCTTGGTCAGCGACAAAGCCGAGAGCTCGCGCTGATCGGCCCCCCATCGGACCAGCACAACGACACACAGGACGTTGGTGACAGGAATCATCGCCCCGAGCACGACGGCAGCCAGAGCCAGCCCATCGGTTCCATAGACAGCCTGGATCACGGGCAGAAAGACGAAACTGTTCCACCGGATCACGCCCTGGAACACCGAGGTGAAGGCCGGTCCATCGATCTTCATCAGCGGTCGAGCCAACAGCGTCACGACCGCGATGATCAGCGCCGTGCTGACCGCCGCCGCGCCCGCTGCCGTCGCGCCTCCACCGGAGATGTCCGCATGCCAGACAGCGGGGATCAGAAACCCTGGAAAGAGCAGATTGATCGACAGCTTCTCGATTGGACGCCAGGCCGCGTCTGGCAGAAAGTCCGACTTCTTGAGTCCATAGCCGATGGCGATCAGCATGAAGACCGGGATCACCCCGGCGAGCAGCGCCGTCATGCCGAGGGCCGCAGGCGGTCCAGTGCGCCCTGGAGGATCCACGCCGCCGCCGTGCGGTCCACGACACCTGCCCGGCGCTTCCTTGAAAGATCCAGTTCCTCGATCAGAAACCGCTCAACCGCGCTCGTCGACAATCGCTCGTCCCAGAAGGCCACGTTGACGGGCCGCAGCCGTTCCAGATTTCTTGCGAACGCCCGGCAGGACTGGGCCCGGGGCCCCTCCGTGCCGTCCATGTTCATCGGCAGGCCGATGACCAACGCTGACACCTTGCGCCCATCCATCAGCCGGAACAGCGCCTCGGCGTCCTGGGTGAACTTCGTCTTGCGGATCAGCTCCAGAGGGCTGGCGATCATCCGGCCGGCGTCTGAAACCGCGACGCCGATGGTCTGCTCACCCAGGTCCAGACCCATCCACGGCGTGTCCGGAGGACAGGCGGCGGGCAGGTCTGTCAGATCATGTATGGGCACGCGCCCCCGCTAGGCGTTGCCTTCCGGACTGTCAAAGCACAGGGTGCCAGCGTCACCATTTGGGGGAGATTCCATGTCGCGTCCTGTTGCACCTGTTGTCGGCTTGTTCGCCCTGGCCCTGAGCGTCGGCGCCTGTCAGGCCGCGTCCGAGGGCGCTGCCAACTCGACCAGCGGCGAGACGAGCGCGGCAACAGCGCCTCAGAATGCGCCCCTCACCGCGTCTGGAGCCGCGGAGCCTGTGCCGCTTGCGGTCGATTCCGACGGTAGCCTGATATCGGCTGCCAGCGTCGTTCGCATCGACTGGGTCGCTGAAAGCGGGGCCAAGCTGTTCGGGACCGCAGGCGGCGATCCCGCAGCCAACGGCCTCTACACCTACATCGCGTTCTTCACCGAGCCCGGGGGTGAGTGGGTGATCTACGAGCTGGGCAACATCATCGACTACACAGTGCTGTCGTCTTCGGTCGGTCGGGTCGATCTCGACATCCATGAGAGCACCCTGAACGAAGCGACGGGAGAGCTCGGCAGCCGCCACCGCAAGGTCATTGTCTCCTGGACCCCCGGTGTCGATGGTGGCCCCCCGACGGGAGTAGCGGTCACTCCGGCCGAGTAGTCCGCTCCCGGTTCTTGTGCGGCGCAGTGTGGGCGGCTAATCCCGCCCGCTTGAACCTGCTTGACTGGAGGGCCCCGTGGCCATCGACGCCGAGACGGTGAGGAAGGTCGCTCACCTCGCCCGCATCAAGACCCCGGAAGACCGGCTGGAACCCCTGGCCGGAGAGCTGAACGGCATCCTGGCCTGGATCGAACAGCTTCAGCAGGTCGATGTGACTGGCGTGGAGCCCATGACCTCCAACGTCGCGCAGCCCCTGCGCCTGCGTGAGGACGTCGTCACCGACGGGGCCAAGGTCGACGCCATCCTGTCCAATGCGCCCAAGTCCGCCGACGGATTCTACGTGGTGCCCAAGGTGGTCGAGTAAATGTCTGATCTGACCAAGCTTACCCTCAAAGCCGCCCTGGACGGCCTGAAGTCGAAGGCCTTTTCCTCGGAAGAGATCACTCGCGCTTTCGTCTCCAACATCGAGGTCGCCAATCCGACCCTGAACGCCTACGTCGAGATCACCGCCGACAAGGCGATCGACATGGCCCGCGCATCCGACGCCCGGATCGCATCGGGTCAGGCCGGGGCGCTGGAAGGCGCGCCGCTCGGCATCAAGGACCTGTTCTGCACCGACGGTGTCCAGACGACGGCCGGCTCCAACATGCTGCGTGGCTTCGTCCCGCCCTATGAATCGACCGTCACGGCCAACCTGTGGCGCGACGGCGCGGTCATGCTGGGCAAGCTGAACATGGACGAGTTCGCCATGGGCTCGTCCAACGAGACCTCGGCCTTTGGTCCTGTCAAGAATCCCTGGAAATCAAAGGGCTCCAACGCCGACCTGACGCCGGGCGGAAGCTCGGGTGGCTCGGCCTCTGCCGTTGCGGCCGACCTGTGTCTTGCCGCCACGGCGTCCGACACCGGCGGCTCGATCCGCCAGCCTGCGGCCTTCACCGGCACCGTCGGCATCAAGCCCACCTACGGCCGCGCCAGCCGCTACGGCATGGTCGCCTTCGCCAGCTCGCTGGACCAGGCCGGGCCGATCACCAAGACGGTCGAGGACGCCGCCATCCTGCTGCGTTCCATGTGCAGCTTCGATGTGAAGGACTCGACCAGTCTCGACATTCCGACGCCTGACTGGACCCAGTCGGTTGGCCAATCGGTCAAGGGCCTGCGCATCGGCGTGCCGCGCGAGTACGTCGTCGACGGCATGCCCGCCGAGATCCAGGCCCTGTGGGATCAGGGCGTGGCCTGGCTCAAGGATGCGGGCTGCGAGATCGTCGACATCTCCCTGCCCCACACCAAATACGCCCTGCCGACCTATTATATCGTTGCCCCGGCCGAGGCCTCGTCCAACCTCGCCCGCTACGACGGCATGCGTTTCGGCCACCGCGCGGAAAACGCCACCAGCCTGACCGATCTCTACGAAACCAGCCGCGCCGAGGGCTTCGGCAAGGAGGTCCAGCGCCGCCTGACCATTGGGGCCTATGTGCTGTCGGCCGGCTTCTATGACGCCTATTACGTCCGCGCGCTCAAGGTCCGCCGCCGCATCGCCCAGGACTTCGACGATGTGTGGGGACAGGTCGACGCCATCCTGACGCCGTCGACCCCGTCCGCCGCCTTCGCGCTCGGCGACAAGCAGATCGACCCGGTGACGATGTATCTGAACGACGTCTTCACCGTCACGGCCAACCTGGCGGGCCTGCCGGGCATCAGCGTCCCCGCCGGCCTCGACGCCAACGGCCTGCCCCTCGGCCTTCAGGTCATCGGCAAGGCGCTGGATGAAGCCACGGTCTTCCAGGTCGGCGCAGCGCTCGAGAAGGCCGCAGGCAGCCTCGGCAAGCCCGAGCGGTGGTGGTGAGCTAGCGGCGGCAGCGTTCGGCTGTCGCCAACTCCGCCCCCAGGACGCTCCTGACCGCCAGAGGCGTGTCCGTCGCGATCACCACGGCCCCTTGTTCAAACAGGGCCCGATACTCCGAAACGTCACCGTCCTCGGCGTAGCGGTCATCCAGCCGACGTCCGGCGGCCCCCAACGTGCCGAACTGGACCTCGACCCCCCGCGCCGTCAGCGCCTGCCACAGCGCCGGACGCGGCTCACGCGTCCCTGTCCATGCCAGGATTTGCGCCGGGTTCAATCCTTCCAGTCCCTCGATGTCGCTCAGCCCGGCCGAGATCATCATCTCCGGGGCCATCTCCGCCACGGCCCGCGCCGTCTCGGGCGAATAGGTGATCAGGATCAACCGCCCCTCAGCACCGGCTTCCCGGACCTCCTCGATCACCCGCCGCGCCAGGGACAGCGTGGCGGCCTCGTCCGCCGGTTTCAAATCGATCGACGCGATCACCCCGATTCGCCCCGCCGCGTCCAGCGCCTCCGCCAGCGTCGGCGGTGGCGCATCGATCACCGCTCCGTCCGTCGCTTCCAGCCGGGCCTCACGCACCTGTTCGAACGTCAGGTCTGCAACCCGACCCTCGCCCGTCGTCGTGCGCTCCAGCGTCTCGTCATGCATCAGCACCAGGCGCCCGTCGCCGGTCAGGGCCACGTCGATCTCGACGATCGCTCCCGGTATGGCCCGCCCGGTCGCCTCGATGGCCTGAATCGAATTCTCCGGCTGGTCTTCAACCAACTGTGCCCGATGGGCCGAAATCATGACCCCACCCGTCTCGCGCACGCAGTCGAAGAAGGCCGCCAGAGCTGGCGCAACGTCTGCCGTCTGCCGGGCCGGCGCAGCGGCGCATCCCGAGGCCAGCAGGGCGGCGACGGCGGTCGTGGCGAACAGGCGGATCATGACACTCTCCGGAACGGACGGAGGCGTCTCTTAACGGCCACAGGACGTCGCCGGAACCCTTCGTCGCCCTTGCCGCCGCAGATGTCGCGCCGCATTCTGACGATGCACGTCTGGCGGGAGCGAATCGCTTGCAGGATCTGGTGGGACCGGCGCTCGGAACCCTCGCGGCTGTCGCCGTGGGCGGATATCTGCTGGGCTCGATCCCGTTCGGGGTCCTGCTCACCCGTGCGGCCGGTGCCGGCGACGTCCGAAAGATCGGCTCCGGCAACATCGGTGCGACCAATGTACTCCGCACGGGCCGCAAGGACCTGGCGCTGGCCACCCTGCTGCTCGACGCGGGCAAGGGTGCCGTCGCCCTCCTGATCGCGCGCCAGCTGTTCGGCTCTGAGGTCGCGGGCGCCATCGCCGGCGGCGCAGCCTTTCTCGGCCACCTGTTTCCTGTCTGGCTCGGCTTCAAGGGCGGCAAGGGCGTGGCCACCTTCTTCGGCCTGCTCATCGCCGCCGCCTGGCCGCTCGGCCTGATAGCGGGCGCGACCTGGCTGATCGTCGCCTTCGTCCTGCGCTACTCGTCGCTCGCCGCACTCGTCGCCTCGGTCGCGGCTCCGCTCTATGCCCTGCTGCCTCTGCCGGTGCTCGGCCTGCCCGCAGAGCAGCCAATCGTGGTCCTGGCGGCCTTCACCGCGGTCCTGATCTGGATCCGCCACCACGAGAACATCGGCCGCCTGCTCAAGGGGGCCGAGCCTCGCATCGGGGCCGCGAAGAAGGCATGAGCCTTTCTCCGGCCGAGCGGTTCGCCCGGCTCCGGCTGGCCCGCACTGACCGGGTCGGACCCGTCACCTTCCGCCAGCTGTTGCAACGCTTCGGCTCGGCCGGGCGCGCGCTCGAGGCCCTGCCCGACCTCGTCCGCAAGGGCGGACAGCACGGCTTCGCCCTGCCTTCGGTCGCCCTCATCGAGGACGAGATGGCGGCCGCCGACCGGACTGGAGCGCGCCTTGTCGTGCTCGGAGACCCGGAGCATCCGCCCCGCCTGGCCGCGCTGGACCCTCCGCCCCCCGCCCTTTGGGTGCGCGGCGATGTCGCCCTTCTGTCCCGAGACGCCGTCGGCGTCGTCGGAGCCCGCATCGCATCGGCCGGTGGCCAGCGGATCGCGCGCGGCCTGGCCCAGCAGCTCGGCGAGGCTGGCTTCGTCGTCGTCT
>VYLP01000303.1_pt1 | contig 15953 bp, 10 predicted proteins | sample 5114311 | NCBI WGS metagenome assembly VYLP01 (sample SAMN12291775, study PRJNA351875) | freshwater metagenome | isolation source: freshwater lake | place: USA: Michigan, Lansing Lake | collected 2013-08-14 | reverse complement strand
GCTCAGGCACAGGCAACATCACCGAGACGCTGGTGAACACGACTGCAGGTACGTTGACAGTTACCTACACGATCATCCCTACGGGCAGCAATGGCTGTGTGGGTGCAGCATTTACGATCACCAAAGCTATTACACCCCAGCCTCAGGGTAACAACAGCGTACCAGCGGCACAGTGTTCGAATGTGAGTTTCACGTTCAATCCGCAGAGCAACATCACCAACGGGTTGATCAGCACATTTGCGTGGGTGCGGAGCTTACCGACAGGGTTGACACAAGTAGTTGGAGGTGGTGGCACAGGATCAGGAGTCATTACAGAGACGTTGCGGAATTTAACAGGTGGAGTGTTGAATGCGGTCTATACGGTTACCCCTACCAGTGCAGGGTGCACGGGCCCCTCGTTCACGATCACTGTTCCGGTGAATGCGGAGCCGGTAGGAGTGAACACCACGGTTGCTTCGGTGTGCAGCAGTACGGGCATCAGTGTAGATCCGCAGTTGCAGATCAGCAACGGAGTGGCGAGCACATTCAGTTGGAACAGAGGCGCATTACCGGGAGGATTGACACAGACGGTTGGCGCAGTGAGTGGCAGTACTGTACCGATCACAGGCACGTTCAGGAATACGAGCAATGGAGTGCTGAGCGTAGTGTACACCATTACGCCTACCAGTGTTACAGGTTCCTGTTTGGGGGTTAGTTATACGATCACGGTTCCTATACAGAGCGAGCCTGTTGGCAACAATGCAAGCCCTGCAGCGATCTGCAGCGATGCAGGAGTGAATTACAATTTACAGACCAATGTGAACACGCTTCCGGGCAACAGCCAGGCGAGCACGTTCAGTTGGTTGGCGGCAGACAATACGAATGTTACGGGGGAGAGTTTGAGTGCACAGAATGGAGTGACGATCAATGATGTGCTGGTGAACGTGAGCGGGGTTGACCAGACTGTCGTTTATACAGTGACCCCTACGGGCACCAATGGCTGTGTGGGCTCGACCTTCACGGTTAGCGTGACGGTAAGGAGCAAGCCGGTAGGAATTTCAACCACCACCTCCACTTTCTGCTCCGGGGTGGCATTCAACATTGTACCTACCATAAGCAACGGTATGAGCGCAAGTTTTACCTGGACGGCAACGTATCAATCAGGTTTGACAGGTGGGTCTGGAAGTGGTACTGGGAACTTAACGGAGACTCTAATAAATGCATCCTCTTCCCCTAAAAATGCTATCTATACACTTTTACCGACCGGATTACCCTTAATTAGCAATGGCTGCATTGGTGTACCTTTCACCGTAACCATTCCAATTGATCCAATCTCGGTTGGTATTGCGCAATCAGTCGTTCGCTGTAGCGATGAAATAACTAACGTATTAATAACAACCACTGGTTCGTCTGCACCAGCTTCATCGTTCAATATTTCTGTGAACTCCAACGGCCTCACTCAGGTTGGAGGCACAGACAGCAATGGTACCTTGAAAAGCAATACAGAAATTCAATCGGATGCGTGGCTCAATACAAGCAGCTTGCCTGTAAACGTAGTTTATACGATTACGCCAATCAGCTCATTTGGTTCATGTCTCGGCAATTCGTTTGATATTATCGCAAACATAAAACCAAGGCCCGTTGGAATCAACCAAACTATAACACAGTGTAGCGATGTTGCAACCAATTACAATTTGATCGTTAATGTGGCGCTTCTGGGAAACAATGTGGGAAGTACTTTTACATGGATTGCAGCAGCTAATGGAAATGTAGGAGGGGAGAGTACATCGCTACAATCCGGATCAATTATTACTGATGTACTGAACAATGTTAGCAATACAAATCAAACCGTAGTATATGACGTAACTCCAACGGGGGTAAATGGATGTGCGGGAGCAACTTTCCAAGTATCAGTCATTGTAAAACCAGAACCAGTTGGAACGATACTTTCTGCGCCAACAATATGTAGCGGTTCACCCGTTAGCTATAGCCTACAAGGAAACATCAATCTTTCGAATGGAATACAATCAACCTTTACATGGATTGCAGCTAACAACCCAAATATTACAGGTGCCAGTACAGTTAGTATTCAAACAACTTCAATACTTTCAGATGTATTAGTAAACACGTCTCTCGTTCCTCAAGTAGTTACCTATACCATCTATCCAACGGGAGTAAATGGATGCGCAGGGGATATGTTTACGGTTAATGTAACAGTTAATCCAAAAGCCCAAATTACAGCTGGCCCGGATTTGGCTCAATGCAGAGATATACCATCTATCGCCTTGCAGGGTGGTATTACTTACGCACCGAATGGTGTTGTTTGGACGGGAGCAACGGGGACTTATTCCAATAACCTAAGCCCGGTGTCTAATTATAGTTTCAATAATCCTTCTGAGATTAGCCAAACTCTACTCTTGACGCTCACCGCAAATGACCCGGATGGTGCTGGCCCTTGTTTAAGTGTGTCTGATCACATGAATCTTAAAATAAACCAACTGCCAAGTCCGGCAATTTTGACCTCATCAACTACGGTGGTACAGAATTCTCCGAACTTTACAATAACGGGTGCAAATGCCGGAGGGAATTTTACAATTACCCCTGGGTTTGGGTTAAGTGGAACAACGGTTATTAACATCAGTGGCAATTTATTTGATGTAACTACCTTTAATCCTAGCAGTGCAACGATTTATGACGGCAGTTTGCCAACGATAAACAAAGTCACTTACACTTTCACTGATCCAAACGGCTGCACGGGATCTAATTTTATCAATGTTATCGTTAACCCCCTCACGCTAAACGACTTTAGATTGGAGTACTCGCTAAATAATCCGGTTTCGTTTGATGGCGTAGACTTATTCTCGTTGTGTGCTAACAAGGGCATGATATTAATCAGGGGCACGCCAGCTGTTACCACAGGCTCAGCACCAGAAACTTCGATGATTTCTGTTCCGCGATTTGTTGGCGGGCCAGTTGCACCTATTTCTTTTGACGGAACAAACTACTTCCTGGAAACAGATGGGTTAGCATCAGATACATATCGTATAACGTACACCTACAAAAATAGTTTTGGAGCTATTAGCATAAAGCATCACGATGTTCAGATTTTTGCGACACCAAATGCGAAAATAATGATCCCGACAAATTCTTGTGTTGCGAATGCTATTGATTTAGATGATGATTCAACCATGCCCGCTCAAAATCCGTTCGGAGGAATTATTAATAAATGGAGTTGGGATTTTGATGATGGAACTCCACCTTCCACTTCTCAGGATACCAGTCACGACTACAATTTACCCGGTGCAGGTGGTCCCGGCTTATACAATATTCAACTAGATATAGAATCGAACCAAGGCTGTAGGGCGTCAACCAATTTGGGCATTCGTGTTGGTGATGTTCCAGTTGCCAACTACCGTTTTGCAAGCATTTGCACTAACGATAAAACTATGTTTTATGATTTGACCATCCCGGGAACGATAAGCATTATTGATAAATACACGTGGAACTTTGGCGATGGAGATATACTGACTACGGCAGGGTCAAATGCGCTATTACCTGTGCCGATTGGAACACATTCAGGTAGGACATCGGGTACCTACAAGAATCCGACACACAACTATCTAACTCCAGGACCTAAATCAGTAATGCTAACAGTAGAGACCAATGACGGCTGCTTTAATTCGATTACTAAAACTGTTACTATTCTATTGGGTGGAACAACAGTACAACCAACTCAGGCTAGTCCATACTTAAACGATTTTGACGCGTTGGTTGATGATGACTGGTTTAGGGAGTCCAAAGTTATTAGCCCGGTAAACACGCTGCCTGTTTTATTTGGCGAGAATAGTTGGTTGAGAGGGACTCCAAACGGATCTACAATAAAAACAGCGGCTTCTGGATCAAGGGCTTGGTGGACTGGTGAGAATATTGTCGGTTCTAGTGTCGTACCTCCTACATATTATCAGCGCGAGGCATCATGGGTCAATGGCCCGTGCTTTGATCTTACGCAACTAGAAAGACCAATGGTGGCGTTAGATTATTGGTCTGATTCTGAGAAAAATATTGATGGCGCGGTGTTGCAATATTCTACAGATGGAGGTCTAAACTGGCAATTGGTTGGGCCGTTGGCGGGTGAGCCAATCGACCAGGGGATTAACTGGTATAATGAAAGAGGACTTCCTTCAAACCCAGGTCAAAACTCCTCATTTGGTTGGACCGATAAGCAAGGCAAATGGAAAAATGCGCGGTATAATTTAGATATCATTCCTAAAATAGACCGTGATCAGGTTAGGGTTCGAGTTGCTTTTGGAAGCAATGATGGCAACGAATCCTCCAAAACGTATGATGGATTTGCTTTTGATAATTTCTTTGTGGGAGAGAAGAAACGGCTGGTTCTGATGGAGCATTTTACCAATTCATCGCTAAGTGGAAGTGTTGTGGCGGACAATTATATCAATAACTTATATAGCGAGCAGATCAATTTGGTTCGGCCTGGTGGGCAAAGTGATTTCAACGACATACAGTATCACATCAGTTTTTCGTCCGGGGGAAGCGATTTATTAAATTCAGATAATCCAAATGATCCGAATGCTAGAGCGTCAAGCTATGGCGTTTCACAACCACCAAAGGCATTTATTGACGGGATTAGAAATCAGGTATTCGATGGGACTTTTACTAAGTTGAATAAGATCGAAGTTGACAGGCGTGCATTGAAGGCGCCAAAGTTTACATTAAAACTGGATACCACAGCCACCACAGGAGCTAATAGAGAGAATTTCATCAACGTGAGATTAACGATGGTGGCTGATACAATTGTAAATACACCGTTAATCGCGCAGGTTGCATTGGTAGAGGATGATGTAGTTACTCCTGCTGGAACGTTTAAGAATGTGTTGCGGAAACTACTTTTTGGCAGTGACCCCACCAAACCGGATGGAATTACGATAACACAAACATTTACTGTTGGCCAGTCTGCCGTGAGGCCAGCGCAACCTGCGCCTGACGTTGAAATAAATGTGCCAATCTCTAAGCCCAATAATTTGAAGTTGATTGGTTTCGTGCAAGACAAAAACACCGGTGAAATCTATCAAAGCACCTTCATGAAAGTGAAGCGCAAAGTGGGTTCTGTGGTTGTTGGGTTGGAAGACGATCCATTGAAAATAACGAATCTGAAGGATCTTCAAATCTTCCCTAATCCGGCCAACGGCAAGTTTAATTTTGGATATCCCGGCAGTTTCCCTGATGGATATATCTGGAAGATCGCAGATCAACGCGGTATTTTTGTCTTGACAGGAGATTTTACAGGCGCAGTCAATGGCATAAAATCAATCGATGTCTCTATGCTCGCTAGTGGCGTGTACTATGTACTGATCGGTGCCGAGGGCAAAGTACCCGTCTACCGGAAGTTGGTAGTAATGAATCAGAATTAGATTTAACCCAGATTTTGCAGTTGGATGCAAAATCTGCTCGGAGGGCTGAAGAATACTGACGGTATCGTCAGTATTTTCAGGGTTAACCTTGACCAAAATGCCAGCCATTTTGGGTCAACCGCAGGCAAATTTTGCTACTGCAAAATTTGGGTTTAAGTTGCTGCAATTTCAGCATTGGTGCTATCACGTATGCGACAGAATCATTCGATCGACTCATGACACCGATAGCTGATGCCCCGACTTGTTTTTAAACTCAGATTTTTCAGTTGAACTATCCAGTCGATTTCTTCACTTTGCTTGATGACTGCAATCCTACGGGCTTTGCCCCAGCCGCCTTGCTGGTAGTTTATTTCTGATACCCATAAGCCTTCGCCTATCGCATTCCATTGGGTGATACCATAAATGCTGGCTTGTAAATTGGCATACAGCTTACAAGCAATGACGTAGGGGATATTTCTCTGCTCAATGAAATTCAAGACCGTACTGGTACAAAACCCACTATCGGCTCTGAACAACCCTACTGTTTTGTTTTTGAGGATGGCAAATGTGTCTTCTAAAAAATGGATGCAGTTGCTGTTGCACCCTAAATTGCCGCTGCGGTTCCAGCAATTGGCCACCATGCGTATGTGATTGACAAAAGCAAACAAGGGATGATGGCTGCCACGGCCAGGCTTCTTGGGGTTGTACCCTTTTTTGCGCCCTTCCTGTTCCCCGTAACGGGTGATCGCACTGCTGTCCATATCCAACGTGTAATTGTCAAATTGGATATGCTCAAAAAACCACGTGTACAGTTCAATGAAAATTTGGTGGTTCATTGAGGGCGTAAATTTTTTAAAGAAACGCCCGAAGGTGGTTCCCGAAGTAACCTGCTTTCATCCAAATACCTGGCGCAACACTTCATCAACCTGCACCACCGCTGTGTGACTAAAACGAAAGCAACCAATCCAGATGCCCACCCAAAAACTCTCTATTATACCACGGCATCTATCTGGTTGTTACTCTTGCTCTCAGGCAAACCAAGCTCGGCCAACTTCTTTCTGGTCCCAGTTTGGTCAACCAATATTTTCATTTCTTTCCTCCCGCCACAGGCTGTTGCTAACTTATCGGTGTAGTGGTATATTTAAATATAGGACACCTTGTCACTAATTTATTCTACTGCAAAATATGGGTTTAATGCATGCTCTTATCAATCCTCTTTTATGCTGTTATTCAAGTTCATCAAAAACAAATCCTCATTCATCTTGTCTTTTGGTGAACTCGCGCTCATTGCCCCTCACGCAACACCAACAAGGGCGAGAGAAAAGAAAAACTGGATGAGGCCTTATGATTACTTGCACCGAGGCGTGACTTACTTTCAACTTAAAAATTACACCGCTGCTCTGGCCGACTTTGAAAAACAACTAACCGTTTGCAAACAGCTGGCCGACACTTACTACTACATGGGCTTAGTGCATGAGGCTCAAGGCCCTCCCGCGAAGGCGAAAGAGTACCTTCAACAGGCTTACGAAAAATACACCTCCACCGGCTTTCACTGTACCGATCCTTACTCAGTAACACCAGATCAGGTGTTTCTGCTAGAAATAGAACGGAAGCGGAAATGAAATTTCAAGTCATTTAAAGTTCCGATACCGAATACTAATCGTAGCAGCTAGACGATTGTTCCCTGCCATACTGGTATCAGTTTGGCATCCTTTTCTATGAATAAGAAAACAGGTAAACTGAAAATCGATTTGGGCATTCCCGAATCAAAATAAAGGTACCAGAATAAGCTGAATCTGCATCGTATTGCTCATACCTTAGCGATTCGGCTGGTTAAATTAGCTATTTTTAGTGCTTATGACCATCAACGAATTCTTCCTGCAATTTATCGACTTCAATGAAGCTGAATTAGCTCATCTAAATGCCCTTGCTAAGCACGAACAAATCAAGAAAGGGGAATATCTTATTAAACACGGACAAGTTTGCGACAAGCTTTATTTTGTAACCAAAGGAATTTTCAAACTAGGTTACACCAACGAAACCGGAGAAGAAGTTGTTTTAGATTTTATTTTTCAAAATAGCTTTGCTGTGGACTATGTGAGTTTTTTGCTCCAAAGACCCACGGAAATGGATATCATTGCGGTGAAAGATTGCCAGCTACTTAGTTTTGAAAGAAAATCAATCCTCATGCTCTATGAGGAGAATATCAAGTTCCAAAAGATGGGCCGCTTGATTTCCGAATTTTACTTTATCCGGTTTGCCGAACGGATCAAGGAAAATTCCTTGCCCCCGAAAGAACGGTATGAAAAGTTAGTGAGTACGAGTTGCGAACTCATTCTGGAAATACCCCAATACCTGATTGCCTCCTATTTAGGAATTTCTCCCGAATGGCTCTCAAAATTACGCGCCAAGAAGTAATTTCTTGAATTAGTTCAATGAAAGTGGTGGACATGGTGCGACACCTTTGTGGTATAATTTAAACCAAATAAGTATATGAAAACCATCTCAGTCCTCGCATTATTTTTGTTATTTTCAACCACCTTGTTAGCCCAAAAAGAATCATCAGGTACTTTCTGGAAGCCTTCACCAGCCAATTATGAAGTAAAACGTGCTTTGGAAATTGAGGCACTTCCTTTTGTTTATCTGAGCCAAGGTTACCATGTGGGAGTGGGTTATCGTTTGCAAAAATTCCGTTTTAGGGCGAGTATCATAGATGCCGGAACTTTTAACTCAGAAAATTCGAATGATAAATTTGAGAGATTTGAGACCAAGGGAACGTTTGGTATTTTCGCTGGCTACAACATTTGGAAAAATCTCGAGACATACGTATTCGTAGACAGGCAAGTATTTGACATCAAACAAAAAACCACTTCTGAGACGAAACAACTAACCTCCGTTACCCCTGGCCTCGGCATTAGCTACCAGTTTTTTATCGGTCGTTACTTTTATGTTCAGCCCGGCCTTCATTTGTATATGAGGGGCAGTCAGGAGGCTAAGTTTTCTGACAATACGACTTACTCTCTTTCAACGGTAGATTTTTTTCCTGTCGTGAGATTTGGAGTGAGGCCTTTGAAGAAATTTTAATTTAACGTTTAGAAATATGAAGGTGAAAAGGACATTTTTGATTATCGGCCTCTTGGCACTTGCAACCTCATTTTCTCTTGCACAATCAGACACTGGAAAGCCTGAAAAGAAAACGACATTTGGCCTCGAAGCGGCCGTTGTTCCCAACATTCTCGGTGGCTACCATGGCTCGGTGGTGGTTGGGTACAACCAATGGCACTTTAGCGGTGTTTTTCGTGGGATTGACAACTCCAAACTCGCTGCTTGATGCCGGGCTTTAAAGACAATAAGATCATGGTAGGAGCTGTTATGGTCGATTACTGCTTTCAACCCAACTGGAATAAATTTTTTATCAGTACAGGGGTTGAATACCTAAGTGAAAACTTAGCCCACGAACAGGCCACCTCTACGAGCAACTACAATTGTATGCTTTGGACTGCCGGTGCTGGATTTGTATGGAAATTCGCCAAGAACTTTTACCTCGCCCCGCATGTGGCTTTTACGGTGCGAGTGTCTGGCGATAGCAAGGTAAATGTAAGCAGCTATTCGCAGTCGATCCACGCGTTCCAGCCTGAGGGAGGATTTTTTCTGTGTCGTCAGGTCTTCCGACCTGATGGTTTTTGAGCAACTAGATTTATTTCTTTTGTTGTGGGGTGTATATGTCGGTCGGAAGACTTGACATCATGGAAAGATTTCAATATTCTGCGCAGAATTTGAAAGTCGATTCTAAATCATCGAGAAGCAAAAAGCCACCCCTTCGCAGAGGTGGCTTTACTGTTTTATTCCTCGGAAAGACTAATGCATAACCATCACTTTATTTCTGATGAGCGCACCATCTTCTGCTCGAATTTCCACAATGTACACACCACCGGCAAGACCACTAGGTGGGTAATAAGGGCCAGTACCGTCATTTTTAGTTAGAATTTTATTGCTTAGTGAACATCCCATCAACGAAAAAAGTATTATTGGGAAAAATATGTTCAACAGCTTATTCATTCGAACTATTATACCTGGTATTTATTCTGTAGCCCAAATGAATTCCTCCCCAGAATTGGAATTGTTTGTATTCAAACGAATTTCCATTTGTAAATGCAACATCGTTTGCGGAGGAATAAAATGGGGCAATAAAAGGTGTAAAATAAAAGCCGTTCAAATTTTCCCGTTGCTTTTTAAATGGCATAATTCTATAGCCAATCCTTAACCCAGCCAATAATTGGTCATTGTTGATTTTTTGTTTGTAGCTATTTTCTATTTCGTCTTTGGAGTATATCACAACAGGGCCTACGAACAATCCATTGTTGTTTTCTTTGAAAAAATAGTCAAGGTCAAATGCTACTCCAAGCATGTTTTGTTTGAAGTCCTTATTGCCATGTATAAATTCAGGTAATTCCGTTTTATACGGAACTAGTCGAATGGCCCAATGCGGGATAGAATATCCGAAATTGAAGTTGTAGCCGTTAGTAAAAAACGAAGTTGGATCTGTTTCAAATTCAAAGGATTTTGTTTGTGCATTTGAGTGTTTAACTCCAAAAAGCAGGAGAAATGCTGCTGCTGCGATAGTTATTTTTTTCATTTTTACAATGTTTAATTTTTACACTGCAAATGACAATACAATAGAAACCCCGTAAATTGATGTATGGTAAGAAATGATCTTATCCGGAAATTTCTTTTCTTATCCTGCTCAAACTCTCTGGTGTAATGCCTAAATAAGAGGCTATCATAAATTGGGGAACTCTTTGAGTTAGTGAGGGTCTTTCTTTAATGAAGTATAAATAGCGGTGTTTAGCGTCATCCTTTACTAAAGAAACGCTGCGTTTTATCAAATTTATGGTTGAACGGTCCGCAATCAGTTTCCCTAGCTTCATAAAGTAAAAAGAGGAATTAAACAAGCAATTTAAGTCTTCAAAACTGATTTGAAGTGTATCGGTATCTTCGATCGCCTGCAAATAAAATGACGATTTGGTTTGAGACAAAAAGCTCCCCAAGTCAACCAAAAAGTCATTTTCTGCTGCAAACTGTCGGATGTACTCCTTACTGTCTTGCAATAGATAAGACCTTGCGAGTCCGGAGTTTACAAAATATAAATTTTTACATACCTGCCCTTCTGAAAGAATATACTCGCCCTTTCTAAAAGTTGCTCGCTTAAACTTTTTTAAGGCAACAACAAGCTCGTCTTCTGGCATGGCAACAATTTGAGTGAGTATATTTACCAACTGTAATTGTCCTGCGTCCACGTTCTTTAGGTTTTGTCTCATCTAAGATATCTAGTTGCTACAAATTTTGACACAATATTTTTATCAAAATGTGATTCTGTCTAGAACTTCCGAGCCTTTATGAAAGGATTTGTGTATCGCAGGATCGAATTTACACTAGAAAAGGTTGAGCTTAAGTCGAATGTCTTTCAATATTTCGATATTGTTATAGGGATATTGAAACCCGGGTTCTGTAGTGGGCACTTTTGAAAAATGCTCACTCAAATACTTTTTCATGCGCATTCTTTGCCCTTCAGTATACCTGCCGCCTATATGGACTAGGTCAACTTTTTTTAAAGGCCTGAAGCTTTTTCAGTCCCTCTTTCTCACTAAAATTGCCAATGACTGTAACTGTTTTAGGGTGATCTTTTATCAATGTCACCACTTCATCCATTCTTTCATGGCCACCGCCAAATATTACGATAACCGGGGCTTGGCTAAGCGGTGCTATGTAGTTTTTTCTGTGTCTACAGGTCTTCCAACCTGCCGATTTTTGAGCAACTAGATTTATTTCTTTTTTTGTAGGGTGTATATGTCGGTCGGAAGACTTGACATCGTGGAAAGATTTCAATATTCTGCGCAGAATTTGAAAGTCGATTCTAAATCATCGAGAAGCAAAAAGCCACCCCTTCGCAGAGGTGGCTTTACTATTCTATTCCTCGGAAAGACTAATGCACAACCATCACTTTCTTTCTGATGAGCGCGCCATCTTCTGCTCGAATTTCCACAATGTAAACACCACCTGCAAGGCCACTGGTGCTTACCGTTTTCGCATTTTTGCCGGCTGCAAAAAGCCCGACATCGTGCGAGCGCCCAATTTGATCGATCAACCGAACAGCTGCATCTGATTTGAGGTTAACGGGCAGTTCGATGGTGAACTCCTGGTCAGAGGGGTTTGGATAAACATAAACCTGATCTGCTGCTATTGGCTCAAAGCCAGTAATTGGAGGTGGCGGAGTGAGGTTGCGGAACAAATCTGCCTGATACACTTCTCTGGTTGTGTCTTGCAAGAAAACAACAACTGTCAATTTGTTGCTATAAAGTTGATCGGCTGTGAACTTAAACTTTTCGGTACCTCCTACTTTACCACCGGGGGCAAGTCGTACGAGGACATCTCTCTTGAAAGTATTTACAGGATACTTTGTTCCCAGTGCATCGGGAATTAACTTTTTCAACACATAGTTGAACTCCGTTTCGCCCGTAGTAATCGCTGCGGTGGGACGCTTACTAAGCAGTTGCGCTCTCGTAACCACATCCTCAAGAATACCAATGTGTAGTCTTGTGCTTGCGGGCAAATCGCGCGTTGGTTTTACGTACACTTCAACTTCCAACGTGTTGTCGGTAGTGTTGGTAGTTACTGCAGTCGTTAAGCTTCCGGCAGGTGTAAAATCAGCACTTGCCAGTTTCAATGTCTGTAGGTCATAGGCTGCTTGTCCCCAATCTTTGAAAAGGTTTGAACCATTTTTCTGTGAATGAATGCCATCCAGGAAGGCATAGGGAACAGCACTTACATTGTAATACAATGCCCTTGAGCTTGGATCTGCCGGGTTATCCAAATTGAATGGATCTTTGCCAACAAAACCTACGTGGTAATTAATATTCACCAACTGCGTACTGTTAATATTATCCTTAGTGAACTTGGTAATAAAATCAGCATCCGATTTCAGTGGTGTGTTCAAGGCTTCGTTGCCACCTGCATCTGTAGTCGTAAAGTTCTCAAATAGAATAGTGCGTGTGCGACTGCCTACTCTGATGCTATCTAGTTTGATGCCGGCTCCGCCCGCATTCAAAGCAGAAAGTGCAAAACGAAATATTACCCTGTTATTGGGAAGAGGATTTGCCAGATCTGTTACATCTTCAACCTTATGTTTCGGAACTGTATTTCCCAACAAGCCTGTCCAACCATAGCCTGAAACATTTCTAGAGTTTGTGTATCCAGTACCCGGGTTTGAAGGCAACGCTTTTTGATTGTACCAGAATAACCCCGGGGAATTATCTTCAGCGATGGTTCCAAGTACATCCCACCCCTTGGTTGGGTCAAAGATATTTTTTTGATCTTTTGAATACTGCATTACCAGCCCTTCCCCTTGGTCTAGTCCAATAAAGCTGTTAAACGATATCGCTGGTCTTGGGATGTTTGACAAATCTAAGCACGCAGTATAGAGCGCAGATCTTTCGTTTTGCTTGTAATCTTTTGTACTCCACTTTCCAGAGGCTGTAGGATCGTTCCATACCCATGATGATATCCCTATTTTCGTTACTTGAATAGATAGTCCAGTTCCTGCTGGTATTGCCGCGGTTAAAAGATCACCAATCTTGTAACCAGTCCCTTTTACCTTTACATCCAAAGCTGTAATAATGCCACCAGCTACGGTAATATCTGCAATTGCACCGTTTCCAGTTCCACCCGTCAACACCCGATTTGCATAAATCCCGTTTGTGTAAGCTGCCCCAGCGTTGAATATCGAAACCTCTCGAATCGATCCTCCCGGTTCCGGAGTTGCCCCTGTTAAATCCAAGGCTTGCCAACCCCCATCATTCAAATCAAAGAACTCTGAAAAATCACCGGCTTGTGTGGCTACTTTCAGCGGTAATTGAACTATTGTTTTTGTTTTAGAAGCTGAGCATCCTACGTTGGTTGTCGTTGTCAATTTAACATCATAGGTTTTGGGCAGTGTGTATTTGGATGTTACCACTTTTCCATCTGGGTTATTTGGAAAGTTCACAAAAATTGTAGGCAACGTGTTGGCAACATTTGCTGTGTTAAAGCCTTCTTTAGAAGTCCCATTTCCAAATTCCCAAACAAAACGAGCCGAACTGGAGGTAGCGGGATCGGTAGTCGTTAGATCTGTGAATGTGATATCATCGCCCACGCAGTTACCCAAGAACGAAAAGTCGACATTGGGTATATCGCCTACTTTAACAGCAATGGTTTTAGGCCCAGGTGTAGAACCCTGTGGCACTGCTTGTGGTATAGATGGGCAACCGACATCCGAAACCATCCTAAGCGTTACATTGTAGTTGCGAACATCGGCAAAGGTATGCGTGGGGTTGTTCAATCGCAACGAATCAGGTTTTGGTGACGATGATTTTGAATCATCGAAATTCCAGGTATACTTAAAATTCGCATTACTTGACTGGGTAATTGCTACCCCATTCAATTTTGAGCTTGATGCATCGAAAATGATCTCATTATTCGAGCAAATCGCAAGTGTGTCAGAGGCATTTGGCGACTTCGTTCCCAACTTAACACTTCGAAATTTAAAATTAGCGATCGGATTGGGAGCAATTTGAATGTAGAATTTACCTGTTCCAATGGCTGGAGAATTATCATCCTGATAGGTGTATTCCACTCGAATTACTTTGTAGCCATTTAGGAAGGCAGTAGAGCTTGGTGTTAAAGTGGCCGTTCCATTGCTATTTGCGTTATCCGTAAAGCCGCTTCCAGTCAAAGGCGTATCGGTTTGATCATCGTAAAGCCTATAAAAAGCTTTCGATTTTCCGGGTGAAGCAGCCGGGTAGCCATTGAACAAGATATCACTTCCGCGTTCGCAGAAAACATAGATATCTGGCGATGATGCTGTGGCCGGCTTCTTAAAGAACTGACCGACCACCTCAATAACTGGAATAGCGGGAACAAACAATTCGATGCGCTGCACCAAAGGTTGAAACACTAACAAATCAGCATCATTCCGGAATTTCCCAATGAAATCAACACTACCGAGTGAACCTCCCTTATAGTATGTTTGCCCTTGGGGTGAAGTTGCCTGAAAGTGTACGTATGGATCTTTATCTATTCCCCCGGTCACTCTTTTTGCATTCAAGATATGCGAGAAGTCCCATTTGTAGTCTCTCTCTATGGTTCCGTTGCTGTTAGTTCTGGTAGCACCCTGTTGAACCAACACACTATCCAGCTGAGCTTGCCATGCGGCATCTTGGATGATTTGTGACTCACGGGTGGGCACTACCGAAAATGTTTTTATTTCTTTTGGGATCTTCAGCACCATTTGTTCCATGGAGTAGCCCGCAATATCTTTAGCCGCCAATGTTTGTGCCGATTTGTTCACGGGCGCACCTTTGTCCGGTGCGTCAACATCCTGTGGTGTTTTATAGTTAGGATTCTTGACAGCTTGCTTTGGCCCAAACACCGGAATCGTCAGTTTCGGAATGATTTTGGTATTGTCATATACTAAATACTGTTCTTTCTGACTCAAAAAACACCCATTCAAATCTGTGCGGGTCATGGTAATATCAAAAGCCACATCCTTGCTTACCCCGCTAAGGCTAAGCACATCGTCAGTCACGCCCGCCCCGCTGAAGAAACTAGCGTTGTAATCGTTGGAGGGGGTAATTTTGGGGATCAATCTGACGACATTTCTATTGCTCAGATCAGGATCAAGAAAGTTATCTGGAATAGAAGTAACAACGCTGTTGATGCCAACACTGGAGCCAAAATTGTTAAACTGAGTGTAGCGGTTGGTAAATGCCTGAGGTGCCAACGCGCTGGCGCGGATTGTTGCAAGCCTTTCCAAGTCTCCATAATTGGCCAGTCCGGAACCGCCAAATCGTATGATTTCTCCCGAAGAACTCACGCTCGAGGGCGCAATCCGCATGCTGGAAACAATTAGCCGGTCATCAGACGAACTCCCTGCGTTTTCGAACGTTACCCTCAACAAGGTGCTATTGATAAACTTGAATGTTGGAAGTTGTTCACTCCTGTAGGCTCCGTTAGTTAACGCAACTGAAGCGTTGACCGCCAAAGTAAGTGACGTGTTATTGGCAATGGCCGCCACAACACCAATGGTGGTTCCAGAGGAATTTTTAAGGATGTGGCCCGGTGCCAGTTGGGTTAAGAAAAATGTACCGCTGCCGGTTACCGTTGTTGACGAGGTACTTGCCGTGATAGTACCCGTGCGGGCAATGGTAAAGTCTGCTCCCACCTGTTCGATCGTTGGAGCGTAGTCAATATCAAAGGTGAACCCTGCGGGCAGAAGGATGTTGAAGTTTTGGGTTCCTGTGCCCCAAGTTGCGTTGGTGCCTGTTGAATTGCTCTCTCTCAACACAATAGGTTGCGACACCACCGAAAAACTTCCCGGGCAAAGTTGGAAGTTGGGTGTAGCGTTGGCTCCGGTAGGGGTAAATTGCGAAAATGTGAAAGTGGGCCCTGTTGCGCCAGCAGTGAAATTGGGCGAACTTCCAAAAACGCCCGAAGATGGTCTAGGAAGGTCAGGCGCATCGTTTTCAGCCACGA
>VYLP01000301.1_pt1 | contig 16098 bp, 14 predicted proteins | sample 5114311 | NCBI WGS metagenome assembly VYLP01 (sample SAMN12291775, study PRJNA351875) | freshwater metagenome | isolation source: freshwater lake | place: USA: Michigan, Lansing Lake | collected 2013-08-14 | reverse complement strand
GTTGCAGTCACATTGCCAACGATGGTTCCACCCACAACGACAGTCCCTGCTTTGATATTTGCCCTGACTCGAGCGCCTTCGCTTACTACGAGGTAACCATCAGAAATGATTTCACCAACGAACTCACCCGAGATCTGTAATGGCTTTTTAAACACCAAAGTTCCGTTAAATGCAGTTTCTTTTCCAAAAATTGTGGCAATGACGCCATGTTCGGTGACGATAGGTTGATTGTTTTTTTTTGTCATATGTTTCTATTTTGTTTTCATATTGTAAACGCCGTCCCAATCTTCTGGGGGCGGATCTGCGATATAGTCATCACATCTTTCAATGTAAAGAGCCGATGGTCCATCATTCGGCTCAAGCTGGAGTGCCTTTTGGAATACTTCTTTTGCTTCTTTGAATTTACGATCTTTGTACATGGATAGCCCTTGGTTATAAAGTGCGACGACTTGCTTCATTTTGTCAGATACGATCATGGTTTCTCCTGGTATAAAATCACAACAGCGGTTGAATAATGATCAGCATGACTGATCGATACCGAACTGCTGGTAAATCCTTTTGCTTTGAAAAATTTTTCAGTTTTCCCGTGGATGACGAGCGTTTTTTTCCCAAATCCTGTGCCCGCAAGTTCAATCTCTTTCATATCGAGCACCTCGCCTGGTCCAAGGGACAGGGCTTTGATGACCGCTTCCTTGCAAGCAAAACGACCCGCTAAAAAGGGAACTGGATCTTTGTGGGAATGGCAATAGGCGACTTCTTCCTCAGTGAAGACCCGTTTTAAAAAACGATCTCCATGTTTTTCTAAGAGCTCACGAATTCGCTCATTTTCTACAATGTCGTTCCCTACCGAGAGCATCTTCTCACGATGATTGAAGGATTGGGTTTCGGGTCGAGTCTGTTTTTTTCTGTCCAATTGCTACTTAAAAATAAAATGACGATATGAATCGTTTCTTCCTGCTCATTATCTGCCTGACACCTTTTTTCCTACTCTCACAAAATCAGATTTCTGAGCCTCATAGCTATCTCAGCGCGGACGGAACACTTTTCGTTAACGAGCATTATAAGTTGAATTGGTCCTCGCCAGAAGAGGGTACAATCTATCATTTTAAATGGAACGATGACCCTTGGCTGAAATATGCTGAGCCTATTTTTCCACCGAATCAGGGATGGAATGAAATCCACTACTATGCAGAAGACAAACTGGGGAATTTGGAATCAGAAAAACAAATCAACCTTTTTGTGGATAAAACTCCTCCAAAGATTAATTTGATTTGGAAGTCTTTGCCAAAATTTTGGCAAGACATTGCGATAGCGCAAGCGACCAACGAGATTAAAGTTCGCACCATCGATGAAGAAAGTGGTGTGTATGAAACTTTTATCTCATTCGATGGTGGAGAATTGGTTCGTGTCACGCAGGGCCAAGATTGGATTCTTCCCACGAAAGAGGAAGGCAGACATACATTGACAGTCTTCGCAACTGACAATGTTAAGAATACTTCCCGAAAATTTGAATTGCGGTGGCTTGTCGACTCAAGCGCTCCCGTGTTAACCGTCTCTACAACTCCAAATCTTATCGGTGACAATGACAAACCCATTTGCGTTCGCAATACGAAGATTGTTTTAAATGCAAAGGATGTTCTAACAGAAACGAAAGATTACCTATGGCGCGTAAAAGGATCTGAAACTTGGAATGCTTCCAACCGACTTTTTGACTTAGAAAAGACGTTCCCTTATACGGATGTCATCCAACTCGAGTTTAAGGCTCGTGATTTCTCTGGAAATGAATCAGTCCCTATTTTTTTCCAATGTATGATCGATAGAAAGTCTCCTGAAACACAAATTAAAATTCAAAAATAGTCTAATAAAATTATAGGAAGGTAGCATGAAAATAGCTGTAACAATCGTTCGTAGTTTAGTGGGAGCATTATTTATTTTTGCTTCGGTCACTTTTTTATTCAATCTGATCACTCCACCGGAAATGACAGGAAATATGAAAACTTTCAATGAAGGTTTGGCGGCATCCGGATATTTGATGCAATTAGTAAAGGTTACAGAACTCATTTGTGGCATTGCTCTCCTTAGCAACCGTTTTGTGCCAATGGCTCTAGTGATACTTTCTCCGATCATCATCAATATCTTTTTTGTCCATTTGCTGCTTGACCAGTCCGGTCTACCTGTTGGAATTTTTCTGACTGTCGCAAATGGATTTTTAGGTTATTCCTATAGAGACAGTTTCTCAGGGCTATTCAAAGCAAAGACAAATCCGGCCGCATAATACGAATTAAAAGGCCACGCTCGGTTGATCCGAGCGTGGGTGATTAAGTGGCTTGTGAAGATGGCAATTCCTCACCGCTCGGTTTTCTAAAATACGAGTGCATTAGAATCCAATGGAGTAACGCAACAATTACTGCTCCGGGAAGTAGATTCATGGTTATGAAATACTGATAGGAAGTTACAGCAAGGACCTGCGTTTCCATTGAATTGAATGCTTCGATAGGTTTACTCAATACATACAGTAACAACATTGATGTGTGAAGTGAAGTCAATACGACATGCAAAATGTATTCAAGTGAACTGAGTCCTCCAAATCTAGATCTAGCCTTTTTTTCTTCCCACATATCAAAGCCTTGAACCACCAAATCAATCAAGGCGAGTACTATCACCCCTACGAACATAGGACCTCTCAAATCAAAGAGAAATAACCCGATGAGTATCATGGGAAAGAGAGTCGCTCGAATCGTATGTAATCTATGTTCATACAGTGTATCCATATGTGCATAAAGTTTGTATTTCCAGAGATGTAAGACGATCCCGTCAAAGAACGCCAGTCCAGAGAATGCAATTAAAAAAATCAGAGTTAGATCGGCAAAGTTCATTTAAATACCTCATGTGCATATAGACGCATATATACACTTATTTTTTCTGTTTAAATTTCTGTCAATTGAAAATTTGAATTGTACTAGACTCGCCTCATTTTTGGAAAAACATGGGGCAATGGCCACAAAGGTACGATCCGTTTCAGAAAGAAAAAAAGAGTCAGCTATTGAGGCATTAGATGTCGTGTTAGATTCTAAATTCTTAACTGCTTTGTCAGAACCTAGCCGGATCGACGTCCTTAAACAAGTCATTCGTTTAGGAAAAGCGGATATCTCAACGTTGTCGGAAGGGCTCTCGATCGATCGCTCTGTGATTTCAAGACACCTGGGAATATTGCAAGAAGTTGGTATTTTACTGAGAGAAAAACAAGGAAAACATGTATTTTACCAATTAGATTCGAGTGAAGCAATTCGAAAGTTTAGGCAGATTTTGGCACAAATTGAGGAGATCGTTGCCATTTGTTGTCCCCCCATTTCGAACGAATCAGGTAGTTCAAAGAAATGAAGCATCACTTCAAATTATATATTGAATATTAATACTAAAAAAGAGAAGAATCGAAACCTAGATTGAACAATGATTGCCTCATTCGACAAACATCGCGGAAACTACAACAATTTGCAACATCTAACATGCGTTAACCGCACTTAATTAACTTCAATCACAAACATATAGAGAGTCCAATGGCAAGTTGTAACGTTGCGATAAATAGCAATGTAATAAATTTCGATCGGCTGAACTTAGAACGGAATTGAAATATATAATTTCCGAGATATCTCCGTTAAAGTATGTGGCATTCGAAACACTTCGTCCAATGTGATAGACGCTACTTCCAGCAAAACTTTGTGATAAATTAACGCCACCCGATTGTACTCCAGTTCCTTGAGAGGCAATATTTATGGATGACAAATATTGATATCGTGTTTCGATCAAATATGGTCGATTGCTCTGGTTAAATGCACTAACAGAACTTTCACCTATGGTTGCCGCCGAAATTTTGGATGCCCGAAAGATACCTTGGTCAAATTGCATCAATAGTCCATTGGCTCCTGGATTGGTTTCAAAAACCCCCTCAACTGCTAAAGGTGTATTTCGATTAAGGACAGTATAGAACGTAAAAAAATCGGAGGCAATTCCTGGAATCGCTGAGGTTCGTGTGAGTGCCTGCGTTGAGGCACTATTGAATTGAACAGAGCTTGAGCTTCTGTGCGGATTAAATGGAATTACTGAATTTTGATATGATGGTGCATTGGTATCATTTACGAAGTCGCCTAGATTTCCACTTTGGTCAAGCCATTGCGTAATCGTCGAACTAGGAGCTAAATTCGAAAGACTTTCGGCTGTCAGGTGGAGCTTTAAAGCGCTCGAACCAATGCTGATATTCCAGGCAGACGTTTGCATGGGATGGTATCCACTCAAGGCACGGATTTCGGATGCACTCAAAACTCGATTGAATACCATAAGGTCATCCAATCTACCAAAGTAGTCTCTAGAAACTACAAAAGAACCAATTCGTAAAAAACCATTACTTACAATTGTTATATTTTGACTTCCGGAAGAAACAACACGACCGTTGACATATAGGCTACCTGAGGCACTTCCTTGGCCATCATTTGTTCCGCAAACATGCCTCCAGATAAAGTTATCAGACGTAAAATTAGCATCCAGACCTGATCCGGGCCCCCCCCACAAGCGGATCGTATCCATTGCTGGAGCTACTAACGGTTGCAACCAAATATAAAAAGCAGTGTTGAACGAATTTTCGTCCCCATAACCAAACGGAACACCATACATATCGACAGTAGTTTCCCCGCGATACCACATACAAAGAGTTCTTGGACTTCTGCCTGGAGGAAGAAAGGTGTCTGGAGCTCTTATGAAATTATTACCACCAGCAACGCTTAGGGCTGAATTTGGCATACCACGTCTGTCTGATGAATAGCTTACCGAGCCTATGATCGTTCCATCAGCTCCAAATCCACTCATATCATTCGCATCCGAGTTTACGTCATAATAGGCGACCAGACCTAAAGGATTCTGCGCTCCAATCATTCGAATCTCTGTTGTGGATAAAGCTTTGGAATAGATTCGGAAATCGGTAATTTTGCCTAGCCAAAGATCTATACCTGTGTTAAATGCCCCAATCAAGAGGATGGAGCTACCAGATGTGTTGATTGAAGAAATAGTTCCACTTTGAATCATCGTTCCATTCGCATATACTCTTGCCGTAGAACTCGAATCAATCGAACCACACAAGTGGGTCCAGCTATTGAGATTCAATTTATAAGGAAAGACTAGATCATTTCCTGGGCCCACTCCACCAAACACGATATAATGGATGTTGGCAAAATTCATAACTCGAAGGGAGAACGATGAATCGCCTGTTGTGCCACCATATCGGAAAACAGTCCGAAGGGTACCTAGTGCTGGATAATCTTCAGGGTAAACCCATGCACAAACGGTTCTAGGATGATCTCCCCCTGGGAGACCTAGAGAGCTTGACTCAAAGCGACCAGCCGTCAAACGTACGCTACTACTACTTGTTAAGCCCTCTTTTCCTAAAGCCCAAGACCAGGTCCCAAAATCTGACAAAGTTGTACCGACGGGGGATCCAGCTGTCAAAGAATTGAAGAATTTAAAGTTCATTAATAGTTCGGAAGGATGAGTCGCATAAGTTGCTCCCACCAATGCGGAATCCGCATCTTTTGCCAAAGCAACGATCTCGCCTTCGCCTAGCGGTCGATTGTATATACGTACATCTGAGATACGACCTGGAAAAACATTAGAACCTGCTCCATTGGAACCTAACTGAAATCCGTCTGGGTCTGGGGGAGGTACTGCTCCTCCAACTGAATTCCCAGCCAAGATCGCTTGAAATACTTGTTTGCCATTTACAAAAATCCGATGTGTATCATCTGGCAGAATCACGAGCGCTAAATGGACCCAAACATTGGCAGGTAGAACGAAGTTTGCAGGATTAACTCCTATACCTCCCCTTATGATTTGAAGTGAATTTGCGCCATTCAGTTCCAGTCCGGAGCCATCGGACCCCGAATTTCCATTGTAAAAAATGATCCTTTGGGTGCCTCCACCCGTCCCATCCCAAAAAAACCAACCTGACATGGTTATATTATTGTTTCCACTCGTGGAACGATCGGCGGCTAAGAAATTAACAGTTGAATTAACAAATGCTCCATCCGTTTCCCCAAACCTTCCGAGGCCATAAACAGCGGTACCAGATGGTGTTAGGTGGTTATTTGAAATAAAGGTTCTTGAATTTCCATTCAACCTGTATGCCGCGACTAAACTTAAGTCATTGACTGTGCGAACTGCAAAATCAACGGAAAAAGCGAATGTGTTTCCTGCCATCGTGATGGCTCGAGGAGCAGTGGTATAAGCATATGGCCCCACATCAGCAATGAGCGCTGGCAAACCGTTCCCTGCAATGGTTGTCACCCCCCCTGTTCTTATTTTGATTTTACGCAAACGATTGTTAGCGGTATCGGCTAGGTAAAGATTTTCCCCATCGTTTGTGATTCCTGTCGGATCATTGAACCGAGCATTGCCCACCCCTGTGCCATCTCGAAATCCGGCAGTTCCGCAAGTTCCGGCAAAGTTAGAATTTGTTCCTGTAGTTTTGTTTGTGGCCGTGATGCAATCTCTGCTATTTCCAGGATTTGTCGAGTAGATAGTATTTCCTACAATCGTCAAGCCTGTTGGTTCATCTAAAAAACCAACATCGTTTGTAAGTGTCGTTACATTTAAAGTCCGAATGTTCAAGATACGAATGGCTTTGTTTCCTGAATCGGCAATGTAAAGATTCTCTCCATCTAACGCAATCCCTCTGGGGCCTGCAAAACGTGCGGCTGTTCCGACACCATCTGTAAACGCGTTGCTAGGCGAGACAACGGAATCATCGCCAGCTAGAGTAACAATCGTTCCATTTGATAGCTGGATTCGTTTGATTCGGTTCCCTGTGAATTCCGAAACGTACAAAAATGTTCCATCTGTAAGAACGCCAGCAGGTCCATTCAAGGAAGACCCTGAGACAACGGTGTCATTGCCTGCGCTTCCATTTCCGGCTGGAGTGTTTACGATATTGGAACCAGTATTCACTCTCCTTATTGCATGATTTGTAAAGTCTGACATGTATCCAAAAGTCCCGTCATACGCGATGCCAGTGATCACCCCAAATCTGGAAGTGCCACCAGCACCGTTTACGAATCCACTGCTTGAGTCCCCTGCAACCACTCCCACATTTCCCCGGTAGGTACCTATATTGATAGGAGCAGGAATATTCTGAATGATGGAATTTCCAATTCGGTAACCTGTGACGCAATTGATACCAACATTCGTTATATTTGTGCCTGCAATCGAGCCAGTTAACGAGGAAGTGACTGCACAGACATGACCTGTTGGCTCTGCAGTGATCGATACATTGTAAGCGGTGCCGCTATTCAAAGGTGTTGCAAAATTGAGAGGCGTCGATGTTGCTCCCGCAGGTACATTGATTGTATTCACACCATTAGAAATTGAGAGCCCACCGGGAAGGGCAATGCTACTTGTCACTGCACCCGACATAGTGTATGTATTTAAACTACACGATAATGAAAGATTCGTTATATTGCTACTTCCAATGGTTCCCGATCCATTCGTAAGGGTGCAAGTTTGCCAAGGGTTTTGTGGATTGCTAAAGACGGTTGCATTGTAAGTGGCTCCCGTAGATAAAGCAGTTGCAAAAGTAAAAGATCCATCTGCGGCGATGGTTAGATCATCACCTCCGTTGTTTCGGAGCACAAGTGTATTCGCACCAAAAGGAGTTGTCAAGCCAGTGACTGTTCCTCCCACATTGTACTGGTTAAATGTGTAAGTTGCAGATGCAATATCACTTTGTTCGTAGTCGACTCGGCATGCCCTTACTTTAAAATTGAGTAATGTGCCAGTGCTGAATGTAATGCCGCTCGTCACTCCCGACACACAAGTATTTACGGCGGCACCACACGTTGGATCAGCGGGAGCAGCGGCAGTAAAGTTAGCACAAAACCATGGTGAGGTTGTAGTCGAGGAATAACTTAAGGTTTGACCTGAATTCACAAAGGACCCTGGTGTGATGCTAAAGGTTGGAGTGCCAGCTTTAAGGATAAAGGTGTCCATAACGACGGTAGACTCTGTCCATCCACTTCGGCATTGCCTATACTTAATCCTAGATGTACTGTTACTCGTGATTATCGGATTTCCAGTGGAACCCGAGCCACATGTCGGATCTGCCTGGCTACCATTTCCTTGGTTCCATCGGATCTCTGCCCCAGATATTGGGGTAGAAAACGAGACAGAAGCAATATCATTCGCATAAGTTCCAGGAGTCGGTGTGACAATGGTAGGAGTAGGTAAACTACAGTCCACTATCACATTTGTGACAATACCTGAAATGAAAGCAGGACCCGCTCCGGTAGTGATCGAACAACTTTGATTAGACGCATTGACACTAACGGTAATTATATACTGCGCACCGCTTGGGATCGTATCTGGAAAAGCAAAGGTGGTTTGACCTGGTGACAGAAGAAGCGATTGAGTGAGAAAGGCGGGTCCACCTCCGTTATCGCTAAGGGACAGCTCCAGACCCGATCCAATGATATTTGAAGCAGAGCCTCCTCCGATGGCAACGGTTCCTTGAATGGTAAATCCATTCGAACAGTTAACGACCAGACTAATAGAAGTGGAACTTGCTGTTCCCGATAGACCCGAAGAAGAAGTGATCGAACAAGTTTGGGACGGAGTGGTCGGCTGAGTAGTAATTGCAAAACTGTAAGTTGAGCCAGAGGGAATGGATGCAAACGCAAAAGACGAAGAATTGATCGTGATGGTTTGATTTCCTGCAGATGAGGTGTTTGTGATTTGTAAGCCACTGCCCAGGAGACCCGTCACTGAACCCGTAATCGTTGCGACATTGTTGATCGCATCACCACAATTGATTCGAATCGTATCAACGTTTCCTCGAACGATGGTACCTTGGCCACCTACGACTTCACAGTTTTGTTCGGGATCTTTCGATTTTGTTTGGATGGCCACATTGTAGGTAGATCGGGTTCGTTGTTTTGTAGAAAATGTATAGGTTCCATCTTTTTCCACGGCAATGGAATCGGACCCGTTGGACACGATGAGCCCTTTTCCGAGCAAACCTTTGACGGTAAATCCAATGGAATAATCTGAAGTCTGAGTCTGAAAAAATTGGAAGGAGCTTATTAAATCCAAAAAGGATCTTTGGATTGAAGGCAAACCATTGCAAGAAATTAGAAAAAGAAAGGGCAAAGAGCGAATGATATAAAATTTTAAATGATTCACAAACATCCTTTCCCCGAAACAAGGACTTCATTATACTTTGTCCGAATCAGACTCAAGTACAATTTAGTTGCCTATTTGAATGGATTATCGTCACTTGAGAAGGAAAATCCTTTGCCTTTAAATAGACAGATTCCCCTAAAACGATGGGTTGGTTTTGCGTAATCGAATGATCTGTTCAGCTAGGGCTTCGATTTCCGTTCTTCTTAAGTGGGAATAGGATTTCATATAAGTTCCGGGTATGCCGTATTGAATGGAACGTATGATGGACGCCTTGTCCGAACCATGTCGAAAGGATCTTACATCTTGAAAGTTTGGCATGAGGATGGAGTCGGGCAATCCGTTTTGGCTCCCTCTACCCTCCCCCGAATCCCCATGACAAGAGCTACACCCATTTTGGGCAAACATGGCTTGGGGGAATGGAACAAAAACGCGCGGAGGTATCTTTTCAACTGGAGCTTGCGACGGTTCTTCTTCCGTGTGCATACAGTTAAAGAAAAAAACAATGGATAGGCAGAATACTATCATTCTCACAATCATTATGGATTCGATTTAAATAATAAAAGCGATTGGTCGCCAATGAAAAAACTTTTCAAAGCTAAAAATCGATAGGAAATGAAGTTTCTATTTCTCCTTTAATAATTGTAGCAACTCAGGATGGAATTCATTATCGTAGGATGACTTGTTTGATAAACTTTCTGCTAGTTGGTAGGGAGTAAAGCCTTCTCGATTTTTAATTTTGAGACTCGCTCCATTTGAAACGAGAATCTTGGCCAATTTTAATTTATCCTTTGAGTAGGATTGTACAATTAAATGGAGCGGTGTTTCACCACGATAATTTACCTTGTTGATGTCTGACTTTGCTCCAGCGAACAAAAGGTATTCTAGAATATTCGCGTTTCCCACTTTGCAGACGTTATGCAAAACCGAATCTTCAGTAATGTCATTTTGTTCATGAATGTTACCACCTCTCTTGATCATCATTTTCAAGATTTCGAGATCATTTAATGAACCTATATAGCTCATGGCAGTCGCCTTAAATTCATCTTGAATCGTAACATCTGCTCCATTCTCGAGTAAAACTTTAGCCAACTCGAAACGTTGGTTACGAAGGGCGTAAACCAGTGGTGTCGCACCCGAATGGTCACGTGCATTTACATCTGCACCTTGAGATAAAAGTTTAAGAATGAGGGCTTCATTGTTTTTTCCAGTGGCCGCCTTATGCAAAGGAGTGATGGTTCTTTTGACGAGCACATACTCAAACAAATCTTTTCCTGCATAATAGGGAACTAGGATCGGATAAAGAATTAACTTCTCATACCACTTAAATGTAGGCTTAATGTCCATACTCAATAAATTCTGATTAAGTATAAGTAGCACAAATAGAATTTGCCAAATTTTTTTAATCATTCCATTGCACTTTCATTTTTCTAAATATAACAAAGATTCTTCGCGACTTTTTAGATTTTTTAAGTATTCCTCATTTACGTTTTCCAACTTCATTTTTGAAATCATTTTGGATATATCTAAATCAAGACCTTCTGCCTTTTTTTCCAATACAACTAGATCATTTCTAAGCGAATTCATTTCTTTTTTGGATTTTTCTTTTTTTTCAATCAGAATAGGAATCTGATCAATGTCTTCCTTCACTACACTTGCGATTTGTTTGAAATTTTCTTGATAAACAAATAATCCATAATTCTCTTGAGTTGAGATTGATTTAAATTCAGCAACAGCTTCGAGATACCTAGAATCCGAGAGAAGTAATTGGAATTTTCTAAACTTAATATCGTTTAACCGATATTGATTTTGATTATGAAGAACGACGTAGTTCAATATACCCATTCTAAATTGAGTATATTTTGATATCATATTTTCTTTAGTATAAGCATTTTCTGCAACTTTATACTTTGTATTCACCTTACACACTAGTTTTTGAAGAGGACCATTCAACTCATCTTCATTCCCAAATTTACAAATTCCTTTTTCAACCGAATCAACTAAATATATGATGGCATTTTGTTGGATTTGAAAAATGCTTTCAATTGCCAAAAATGCCTCTACAGAGATTTCTGAATCAGGAAATTTCCTGATCAAATATAATAAATATTTCAAAAGGGATTCTTTATTTGTTTGTCCATCTAAATAATCACTGATAAACACAGCGGGATCGGAGCTATACTGATAGACCAATCTCGTTAAATTTTGAGTATAAAAAGAATTTAAAAATAGTGCGATTTCAAGAGGATTTAACTGACCAGGTTGAATCAATTCATGGTGAAAAATCAAAACTTGTTCTTCTTTATCGAGCTGATAAATTTGATCCAATAAATCCTGGGTCTTATAAGAAGGAGTCTTTAAAGTTTTCTTTTGTAATTCCAATTCATAATTTGAGAAATCTTTATGATGCTCTTGAATCATATCCGATATCGATTTTTCAAGCAAAGAAAGTGTCGGAAACAAATTGGATTTTAAAATTTTCGGATAATCTCGATGTCGAAAAATATAACCTTTGGGGACCGAGGTTGAATCTTGCATTCGGAAAGAAGTAGGCTGTGGCCAATTGGCAGGATTTTCATTGTATTTCTCAAGCCCATATTGGAATAAAAAATATGAGATCACGAGTATTCCAAAAATACTTAAGCCCACTTTCGTAGGATTTGATTTTAATTTTTGAAGCAAAGACATTGATCTTGTTTCGAATGTCTCATCAATAATCTTTTCTTTGTTATCCTCTTTAGGCAACTCACCTTCCAAATCTAGAAGTTCATTTACTAAATAAGGTTTGATTTGGTAATAATCTGCTTCAAATTTTACATTTTTTTTAAGTTGGATGAATTCTTTTAAAACATAGCGGAGATAGTTGTCTTCTAACGACTGATCTAAATTTTCGTAGATCATCTTCGCGTAGTTTGTGTCTCTATTTTCTTTGGTCAAAATAGATGTAAAATGTTTTGATAATGCTGATTTGCTTTGTGCGTCTTCCTCCTGCTCCCATGCTTCACAATAAACCAACTTACCCTTGGGCCCAAAAGCGCATAAACCAAACTTCAATTCTTGCAGTTCTATTCTGAGGACACGTTTGTTTTGATTCACCGTAACTTTGATAGACTCCAAAATAAAACCATCGCTCTTTGATTTGGTAAATGTTAATACCTTTGAGCTCCCAACTGATTCAATTGTTACTAGCTTCATTATTTTATAAAATATTTAACTCAGCAAAGTCCCTACAACTCTTTTTGCCAAAACAAAGCAGTACCGGTTGATGGATCCAACGAATAACCTTTAAAGCCGAAATTTTTATAGGCTCTTTGTGCAATTTGATTTCCACTTAGCACCTCCAAGGTGATTTTACAACACCCTCTTTCATACGCTATGCTTTCTATAGCTTCCAACAAACGTTGACTTATTTTTTTGCCGCGGAATTCTGAAAATACAAAGATGTCATGAATATTTAATAATGGTTTTGCGGCAAAGGTGGAAAACCCTTCAAAAGCATTCAGCAATCCCGCAGGTTTCCCATCTACATAAGCAAGCAAAGATAATGCAAAACTACGTTTAGACAATTCGGAAACTAGTGTTTTTTTGACTAAATCAGTTAATGGAATTCCGCCACCCATAACATCCGTTGCATATGCATCCAAAAGCAATACTAGATCCCTTGCATGCTGTGAATTATGATAATCAACCTGAACAATTTGAATGGTTGTTTTTGCCATCGCAAACTCCTTTTAAAATCTATACCGCTCCGCATTTTTATTGCCTGAAAATCAGTTTTGTAACACTTCGAAGACCCTCTTGTCTAATTTGCCATGAAACTAAATCAATACTTAAAAAATCCATTTTTCCTCTTCTTTTTGATGATCTTCGGAATATCTCTAGAATCAAAAGAAGTGACACCGGCCACAAACATCTCCCCGAAAAGTCAAATCACCTGGCTAACCGTTACGAAAGTAAAAAAACCATGGTTTGCATGGAGAGGCCTAGTATCTTCTAAAATGGAAAAATCAATTCCAGAATACCAATCGATTGCGGGTTTGGAAGAAAAATTCTATTCCTTTTGGGAAGGAACGGATCGTTTTGGAGGTATCTATTTCTGGAGACAAAAATCAGATGCGGATGCATGGTTCCAACAATCATGGTTTGATAGAACCGAAAAGAAATACGGAGAGAAAGGGGTCGTTGATTCTTACTCTATCTTAAATTCATTCGTTAATCCCAGCTTAGCCCAAAAAGGTGAAAATCTTTATGCAATACTTTCCTATCGCAATATTGATGTTAAAGGAGACGCAACAAAAGAAAAAAGTCTAGTGTATCATGTATCCCTTATAGATTCAAATCAGAAAAAATGTTATCTAACGATTTGGAATGATGAAAGTTCAGCAATGGAGAATTTTAGCACAACTGAATCTGATGAATTGTTTTATATTCCAGTTTTTTTTAGGAAATAAAAATGAAACAAGTGATCATCATCACCGGAGCATCGTCTGGCATCGGAAAAGCGACGGCTGAACTTTTTGCGCAAATGAAATGGGAAGTCTTTTCATTTTCTAGAAAAGAAATCGTTCCTAATCATCCAAACCAGAAAAACTTAGTCTTAGACATTACGAATCCAGAATCCATACGGAGTGCCATCAAATCGGTGTATGATTCTAGCGGAAAAATCGATGTTATCGTAAACAATGCAGGTTTTGGCGCATTCGGTGCTTTTGAAACATCGAGTCATAGTGAAAGGAATTCGATGTTTCAAGTCAATGTCTTTGGACTCATGAACATGATAGAGGAAACGCTTCCGTATTTAAGAAAGCAAAGATTTGGCACCATTGTCAATGTCTCCTCGATCGGAGGACTTATTACCTACCCTTTATTTTCGGTTTATCATAGTACGAAATGGGCGGTTGAAGGTTTTTCCGAAAGTTTACACTACGAACTGAAGCCGTTTGGAATTCAAGTGAAGATCATAGAACCTGGTGCAACCAAAACCAAGTTCAATTCAGAATCCCTTCACGAGTACAAAGATAAAAGCATCGATGACTATTTACTGTATGTAAATAAATTGACTAAAACCAAAGATAGCTCTTTTGTTGATGCCATAGAACCAGAAGATGTTGCAAAAACTATTTTTGATGCTGTGATGAGCCCAAAAACACGGCTTCGATATATTGTAGGAAATCAAAGGTCTAAAACCCTCGCAATCCTGCGAAAGATATTACCTACTTCTTGGTTTATTTCTTTTCTAGAAAAAAGGTTAAACATAAACTGATGTGGATGCAAACATTAGAAGATGATCCCCTGGTTCTAAAAGAAGCACTGAAGGGTAACAAAAAATATCTGGAACTCCTTCTGAAGCAACACCAGGATTTTATATATAACATTGCTTTGCGATTGTATTTGAATCCTGATGATGCCTTGGATGCTACCCAAGAAGTTTTGATCAAAGTGTTTACAAAACTCAACACCTTCCAAGGCAATAGCAAATTCCGAACCTGGCTATACCGAATCGTAGTGAATCATTTTCTAAATGCACCAAAAAAACGGTTCGAATCCGTACAACAAATTGAACCTACTTATGAAGAGCAGGAAGTTGAGTATTCTGAAGATGAAGTTGAAGAGGTTCGAATACTTTGTGCAACCGCAATGTTGATGTGCCTTACTCGAGAGCAGAGACTTATTTATATCATAGGCGAAATTTTTGAAGCAGATCATAAGTTAGGTGCAGAATTATTTTCCATATCAACTGCAAATTATCGTGTAAAGCTTCATCGTGCTCGTGAAGATTTGAAAACCTACGTTTCTGGTAAATGTGGATTGGTAAATAGCGATAATCCTTGTCGTTGCCCTAAAAAAACACGGCAAATGGTGAAAATGGGGTTAGTCGACAAAAACAATCTTCGATTTCACTCTTCCTATGCAGTGAAAGTACACGATTGGGTTCAAGAAAAAAGAACCGTCGTTAGGAATGAAATTGAAATGAAGATGAAGGATCTTTTCCAAAATAGTCCCTTCCAGGTTAGAGAAGACTTGAATCGTTTGCTTGAATCAATTCCAGACCAAATTCCACGGAAACAATAATGACGAACAAAGACAACCTTCGGAAGAATTAGAGCAAGACACCCAAACAAACATCGCTCCCATCTCCCTTCCCTCTCGCACTCCTGCTCGAAGGAAGGACTCCGACATCCATGTCTCCGTTACCGATGGAAACAAAGTTTGGTTAGTGGGTCAGATCAGAATATCATTCACCCACAAACAAAAAAAGCGTTCACATAAGTAAACGCTTCCTTAAACGATAAAAACGAACAGAACAACCTTCCCACCGAACCATTCCACCTAATATGGTACTACTTTAGTTCGCTCAAATTCATTGAAGTATAAAAAAGTTACCCGGCAACCTGCGCAGCGACCCATAGGGAGCGAGCAGGCGACTTTTGCGGGCGAAGCAGCGTTAGCGTAGCAAAAAGTCGCGGACGGCAGCCGCAAACACAGAGCACCCACAAACAAAAAAAGCGCTCACCTAAGTAAACGCTTCCTTAAACGATAAAAACGAACAGAACAACCTTCCCACCGAACCATTCCACCTAATACTGTATCACTTTTGTTCGCTCAAATTCATTGAAGTATAAAAAAGTTACCGGGCAACCTGCGCAGCGACCCATAGGGAGCGAGCAGGCGACTTTTGCGGGCGAAGCAGCGTTAGCGTAGCAAAAAGTCGCGGACGGCAGCCGTAAACATAGCGCACCCACAAACAAAAAAAGCGCTCACCTCAGTAAGCGCTTCCTTAAACAATAATGACGAACCCGGCAACGTCCTACTCTCCCATTGAGCGAACCCAATAGTACCATCGGCGATGAGAAGCTTGACTTCCGTGTTCGGAATGGGAACGGG
>VYLP01000293.1_pt1 | contig 16545 bp, 10 predicted proteins | sample 5114311 | NCBI WGS metagenome assembly VYLP01 (sample SAMN12291775, study PRJNA351875) | freshwater metagenome | isolation source: freshwater lake | place: USA: Michigan, Lansing Lake | collected 2013-08-14 | reverse complement strand
GGCATTTAACCGGGCGATATAATTTCTTGCCGTGCCGTTGTACGCGGTGAAAAATCCACCGATCAACACCTTGCCATCCGGCTGGTAGGCAATGGAATAGATATAGTTATTGGCTCCTGCGCCCGGGTTGAAACTCCCGTCCAGGCTGCCATCAGCATTTAACCGGGCGATATAATTTCTTGCCGTGCCGTTGTACGCGGTGAACCAACCACCGATCAACACCTTGCCATCGGGCTGGTAGGCAATGGAAAAAATAATATTATTGGCTCCCGCGCCCGGGTTGAAACTCCCGTCCAGGCTGCCATCGGCATTTAACCGGGCAATATAATTTCTTGCCGTGCCGTTGTACGCGGTGAAATAACCACTGATCAACACCTTGCCATCCGGCTGGTAGGCAATGGAATTAATCACGTCATTGGCTCCCGCGCCCGGGTTGAAGGAGGTATCGAGTGTGCCCGGTTGTGCCACCAGCACCGTGGGAAGTGCCAACATAACTAAAAGGGCAAAGGACGCGAGAGTAGCTATTTTTTTCATGGCCGGTCGCTTTTACTAATCAATAGAAGTAGTCACACTGAATCCGGTCGCCAGCCGTAAGCGCGTAGGTTCCATTATTGGCAGGGTTATAGGTTAAGGTGGTGCCCACAATATTGTAGGCGGTGTTGCTCACTCTTATCCCATTAATATACATCTTCACTTTGCTGTTGGCCGAGGGCGGTTGTGTTAACGTAAAGGTTGTTTGAGAAGCTGCGGCCGTATATTCATCGGCCACTTCTCTCACCGGATTCGCCCACGTAGGGGCACCTGCTCCATTGCTTTGTAAGAGTTGGCCAGCAGTGCCAGCCGTATTGTTTGGCATTAATGCTCCTGAGAACTTAAGGTTGCCTGTTATGTCTAGTTTTTCTGTGGGGTTGGTGTTGGCTATGCCCACATTGCCTCCGACTAGCGTTAATGTTTGTGAATTGGCCAACGAATTGCTATTGCCTAAGAATAGCCGATTGGATCCGCCTTGGGAAGCGATGTAAGCATCCCCCGCTCCACCACCCCCACCAGACACACCCATTTTTAAACGATGGGTACCATCTCCAATCGAGAAATCTCCCTCTGAGTTTACCAAATCCCATTGCCCGAGGCTTACATTTAGTTTTGAGATAGGTGTAGTGGTGCCAATACCAATGTTGCCAGTGGCATCAATCCTCATCCTTTCCACTCCACCCACGCCTGTTGCAAAGCGCAAAGGTTGTGCATCGGTTGTTCCAATAAAATTGGTAGCGGGGTTTGTGCCTGCGTTGCCCGTTAATCCCCAGCCTGTAGTAGGTGTTGCCCATGTCAAAGTGCCAGAACCATTATTGGTCAAAACTGTACTTGCCGCCCCCTGAACAGACGGAAACGAAGTAGTGACATTGTTAATCTTGGTAATATTTCCGGTGGCATTCACAGCAAATGCTCCAGCTGTTCCGGTGGTCAGCGTGCCTGTGGTGGAAATAGCTTGCGTGCCGAAGTTGGGATTGATTTTGCTTCCGGCAATAGCGGCACTGGCGCTCACGTCAGCATCGGCAATCGTGCCGTCTGTAATTTGAGCACTTCCAAACGTGCCCGTTGTAATTTTGGAGGCATCTAGGTTGGGAACTTGCGCCACAGGCAACGTGCCGGATGAAATGTTGGATGCATTTAAACTGGTGAGCCCTGAGCCATTTCCAGTCGGTGTCAAGTAATCCGTTCCCGCTGTAGCAATGCTCAACGCCCCGGTGCCGCCACTTGTTTTGATCAAGCCGTTGGTAGTGAGGTTTGAAAGCGTTGAAATATTTTGTGAGGTGTTTACCGAGAAGGTATTGGTAGTCAAGGTCAGTCCAGTGCCCGCGGTGTAAGAAGTGCCGGCATAATTGGGAACATTGAGTGTATTGCCCACCAACGTTGCCGCGCCACTTGTGCCGGTGGTGGTGAGCGTGATGGGAGCCTGGTAATCTGTGCCGGCAGTGGCAACGCTCAAGGCTGTTCCATTACCTTTCAATATGCCGCTCAACGAAGTACCAATGGTGACGGCTGGTGTTGAGGAAGCGGTGGCTACTGTTCCGGTAAAACCATTTGCTGACGCAACGGAGACTGTTGTTACGCTTCCCGCCCCACCTGGTGCCCAAGAGAGCGTACCACTTCCGTTATTGGTGAGTACGCCTGTACCATTGGAGGCAGGCCATGTGTAGGCCACCGATCCTAAGCCTAAATTAGTACGAGCAGTTGAAAAATTGGTGAGGTCGCTTAAGTTATTGGTGGTGATCATGTTCCCCCCACCACTTATTGTAGTCCAAGTAGGTGGCAAGCCTGCCCCAGCAGAAGTAAGCACTTGGCCAACTGTGCCAGGCAAGTTGTTGGGCATTAAAGCACCAGAGAATTTAAGGTTGCCGGCTATATCGAGTTTTTCGGTGGGTGCAATGTTGCCAATGCCCACATTTCCTGCAGTAGTCCAGCGCAGAGCAATGTTTTCAGAACCTTGTCTGATTCCTAATGCGCCACCATCCCAACCATAAAGAATGGGACCATTAATCAACTGGCTATTAAATAGTTTTCCAGCTCCATACCAACCGAGACCGTGGTAGATGTCACCATCTACATTAAGTAAATAAATATCATTTGAATTGATTCTTATGTTTCCGGCAACGTCTAGTTTTTCATTGGGTGTGGTTGTGCCAATACCTACTTTACCTGTAGCGTCAATACGCATTCTTTCTGTGTTCGTTGTTTCAAAAGCAAGCGGTTGCGCATTATCGCTACCGATTCTTTCGGTGCCCGTAAGTGTATTTCCGGTCAAACCCCAGCCACTCCCAGCTGCCCATGTTAAAGTACCTGCACCATCATTGGTGAGCACACCCACTGCGTTGGTTGCAGGGAACGAGGTAGTTGCGCCATTGATTTTGGTAATGTTGCCCGAGCTATTAATTGTGAAACCATTGGCCAGCCCCACGTTGAGCCCGCCACCGATAGAACCACTACCGGTTGTGGTGGTGATGTTCTGAGCGCCAAAGGCAGGGACAATTTTGCTTCCCGCAATGGCGGCTGTGCCGCTGATGTCCGCATCGGCAATCGTTCCATCAGTAATTTGAGCGCTTCCAAACGTGCCCGTTGTAATTTTGGAGGCATCTAAGTTGGGAACTTGCGCCACAGGCAAAGTGCCGGATGAAATGTTGGATGCATTTAAACTGGTTAAGCCCGAGCCATTTCCGGTAGGTGTCAAGTAATCCGTTCCCGCTGTAGCAATGCTCAACGCCCCGGTGCCGCCACTTGTTTTGATCAAGCCGTTGATAGTGAGGTTTGAAAGCGTTGAAATATTTTGAGAGGTATTTACCGAAAAGGTATTGGTAGTCAAGGTCAGTCCAGTGCCCGCGGTGTAAGAAGCGCCAGCATAATTGGGAACATTGAGCGTATTGCCCACCAACGTTGCCGCGCCACTTGTACCCGTGGTGGTGAGCGTGATGGGAGCCTGGTAATCTGTGCCGGCAGTTGCCGCAGAGATGGTCGTTCCATTTGATTTTACTAAGCCGTTGATAGCTTTTACAGCGGGATCTGTTTCTGTAGTAACCGCAGTAATATTGCCAACTCCTAAAACAGATACTCCGTTAATCGTTTTAATATTCGTTCCGCTTACGAGTGGAGCTTGATAGTCCGTGCCAGCCGTAGCTGCGCTAATGGTAGTGCCGTTAGACTTCACTAAGCCATTGATGGCTTTTACGGTTGGATCGGTTTCCGCCCCGGCAGGGAGATTCGTTAACTGAGAACCATCTATAGCAGGAAGTTTTCCAGTGGCGTCTAACTGCACAATCTGGTTTGCACCGGTACCTACGTTTACGTCTATTGTGCCACTGGTGGTGATGGGCGTGCCTGCTACAAGACCGGTTCCCTTGGTGATACTGGTCACCGTGCCGCTGCCCCCAGCGGGCACCCATGTAAGTGTACCCGTTCCATTATTAGTCAATGAACCCGATGCATTGGCAGGCCAGTTTATGGCGGTTGAGCCGATGGTAAGGGAGGAGACTGTGGCTGCCCCGGTTGTCAATGTGCCTGTTGTGTTGATAACTGTAGTACCGCCAATAGTGCCTGTATTGATAGCACTTCCGGATACTTTTCCAGCCGTGCTGATTGTTGCCAATCTATTATCATTAATAGTACCTGTTGTGCCTGCGTTGTTGATTGCCGTGACAATATTATTTCCGGCAGTAACACCAATAGCGGTGGCAATGGTTGTTGACCCTGCACCCGACAAATCCCCGGAAAGCGTGATTGTTTGATTGTTGGTTAAATAATCTGTGCCGGCTACTGCGTTGGCAAATCCACCACTTCCGTTGCCCTTTAAGATCGATGAACCTGTCGTTGCCTGAGCATAATCGGTGCCAGCTGCAGCAGCACTGATTGTGGTGCCGTTTGATTTTACTAAACCATTAATCGCCTTTACTGTGGGATCAGTTTCTGTAGTAACTGCGGTGATGTTGCCCGCACCTAAAACAGAGGTTCCGTTAATGGTTTTGATGTTAGTACCGCTTACCAAAGGCAATTGATAGTCGGTGCCAGCTGTGGCCGCACTGATGGTGGTACCATTGCTTTTTACGATTCCCGAAATGGCTTTTACAGTGGGATCCGTTTCTGCTCCGGCCGGAAGGTTGGTGAGTTGAGAACCATCTAATGCGGGAAGTTTTCCAGTTGCATCCAGTTGGACAATTTTGTTGGCAGTAGTTCCCACATCTAAACGGGCAGAAGATAGCGTACCGATTGTAATTTTAGCTGCATCTAGGTTTGGGATTTGGCTTGTTGCGAATGTGCCAGATGTAATTTTTGTAGCGTCCAAACTTGGGATTTGGGCTACTGTAAAAGTGCCTGTGTTAATCTTTGACGCATCCAAATTAGGCACTTGCGCTACAGGCAAAGTGCCGGTTGTGATTTTGCCCGCGCTAATGCCTGTGGCGACTTTACTATCCGTGATCGCATTGTTTGCGATGGTAAAAGTACCAGTGGTGCCTGTTACAGAAAGCCCGATATCGCCTCCTACATTAATTCCTGTGTTGGTTCCATTATTTGATAAAAGCTGATTCGCAGAAAGCGAAGGAAGCGCTCCGCCTGTGGGAGCAGACCAGACAGCTACACCCCCTGTGGTGGTAAGCACCTGGCCGGCAGTGCCAGCACTGATTTGGGCAGGAAGAATTTTAGATGTTGTGGCCGCGTTATTTAAAGCTGCCGCAATGCTGTTTCCCGCTGCTGTAGAAATCGTGGAGTTATTGCTTGGACCAGACACATCCCCGCTAAGCGTAGTAGTCGAACCGGTATTATCAGTACCGGGTTCCCATCTACTTCCATTCCATTTAAGTACTTGACCTACGGCTGAAGGTGCATTGGCTGCCGAAGAAGTCCATCCACCTGCACCAGAGTTGAGAGAAGAATCCCACATCAGGATTTGGCCATTGGCACCTGGGGCGGTATTAGCAATGGAGAACTCCGTTGAAAAGCCAGCGCCCGTTCCGATCAGAACTTTGTTACCAGAGATTTGAATACCCTGTGTGCCTGCTCCACCTGAGCCTACTTGTACCCATGCCGTGTTGAAGTAGTGAACGGTACCAGTTGAGGTATTGTATACAATCATCCCCGGTTTGCCAAAGGTGCCGAGGCTTGAGACTTTAGGAATAATGATCCCCTGGCTGCCGTTACCTTCCAAAAGCAACACTGCGTTCGTATCAGGGTTGGGAGCATTCGCGCCTGTGCCGATGGCCACTTGCGAAAATGCTGCAAATGTTGAAGAAAGAAAAAAAGTGAGTGAGCAAAGCTTAGACAAAAGCCTCATAGAATGTATGATTTAGATTAATGGAAGGTAAATATAAATTTATAATCCTGTCCACCAAACAAGAGTAACCCAAATGGGCGGAGAAGTTTTTAAGAGTCGGAAGGAGAATTGCTGGTTTTGTCGAAAATTCAAAATTGCTTACGCTGCCAATCTTGAATCTTGAATATTGAATTTTTTCGTGCCGAAGACAGGCCTGCCCAAAGAAGGAAAGTACCGAAGGCGGGACTTGAACCCGCACAGCTTGCGCCACACCTGCCTACCGGCAGGCAGGCGCCTCTAAGCAATTTTTATGTAAGTACCGAAGGCGGGACTTGAACCCGCACAGCTTGCGCCACACCTGCCTACCGGCAGGCAGGCGCATCTAAGAAATTTTTGTGTCAGTACCGAAGGCGGGACTTGAACCCGCACAGCTTGCGCCACACCTGCCTACCGGCAGGCAGACGCCTCTAAGCAATTTTTATGTAAGTACCGAAGGCGGGACTTGAACCCGCACAGCTTGCGCCACACGCCTCTGAAACGTGCGTGTCTACCAGTTTCACCACTTCGGCTTTTTGATCGTTGTTAGTTATTCGTTGTCGGTTCACCGAAAGTCAAAAACCATTAACGAAAAACCACTAACGAACAACTAATTTGTGCCCAGAACTGGATTCGAACCAGCACACCTTGCGGCACTACCCCCTCAAAGTAGCGTGTCTACCAATTTCACCACCTGGGCATTCAAACAAAACTCGCGTTTGAGTTTTGAGGGACGACAAAAGTAATGGTTAATTTAGAAATTCAGCAATGCGTTGATTTGATAATTCGATAATTCGTTGATTTGATGATTGGATAATAGATTGATTAGCTAGCTGAAAATTTAGCTCAGTGTTATGCTTGAATTAAGTAATCACCCTTTTTTTTGGCAATTTCTGTTTCAGGTATTGAATGGTGCGCTCATACTCTGTTGATTCTTTTGGGCTGAGGGAGATTTTTTTTCCGTCTGTAAACTTTACAACGAGTTCGCGATGGACTGATTTCTTCCCTGTTTTCACCTGATTTTCAAACCAAAATTGCACCTCCGACAACGGGTACTTGGTTACCTGCTTCAACACCGGAAAGCTGACTTCAATTTGATTGTTTCCCAACCGAACAATTTTATAGCGGATGAAAATTTTATACAAAACAAATCCGCCAATGGGGGCAAGCAATGCGATCACGCCATAGTTATACCAGGCAGGGTTCGGATACTTGATCACCGCCCAAAGATTCATGCCCAGCACCACGCACGTGATCAATAAAAAAAGAACAAAAGAAGAAATGGTACTGGTTTGGGGTTTGGAAGTAATCACGGATGGAATTGTCTATTGCAAATTATTTTTTAACGAATGAGCCGAGAATGAGATTTGAACTCACGACCTGCTGATTACGAATCAGCTGCTCTACCCCTGAGCTACCTCGGCTTATTATTTTCAAAGCTAGAATTATTATTAAAAAGTTTAACTTGTGATCAATTATGCTTTCCAAAAAATGTAAGTACGCAATCCATGCCTTGGTGTACCTTGCCGAGCGGTACGATCAAGGGCCAGTCCAGATCGAAGAAATCTCAAAAAAGCAGCACATTCCTCATAAGTTTCTGGAGGCTATATTGTTGGAATTGCGACACGCGGAAATTTTAGAAAGCAAAAAGGGAAAAGGAGGAGGGTACTTTCTGTTGAAGAAGCCTTCCGAGGTTAACCTGATGCAGGTCATGCGGTTAATCGATGGACCCATTGCCTTGTTGCCCTGTGTATCGCTGAATTTCTACGATCGCTGCGAAGAATGCAAGAACGAAAAAACCTGCGGCATCCGCGACAGCCTGACAATCGTGCGCGATGAAACGCTAAGGGTTTTGGAACAAAGTACGCTGGCAAAAATATTAAAACGAGAAAAGCAATTGGCGCAGAAGTAGAAAACTCGCTCAGTCGAGCGAAGTACGATTTACAATTTACGAAGTACGATTTGAGAGTTACGAATTTTGCTGGTCGTATTTTTCAATTTTTATAATCTATTGATTTAGTAGGCATTTAATAGTACATTTGCCATTCAACTTTTAAAAATGAATGTATGGCAGTTAGACTAGGAGACATGGCGCCTGATTTTCAGGCAGAAACATCAGAAGGAAAAATCAAATTTCATGAGTGGTTGGGCAGCAGTTGGGGCGTTCTTTTTTCGCACCCCGCTGATTTTACGCCTGTCTGCACCACCGAATTGGGAGCGGTGGCTAAACTGCGGGCTGAATTTGACAAGCGAAATGTAAAAGTCGTAGCATTGAGTGTAGATGGATTAGAATCTCATAAGAATTGGATTAGCGACATCAACGAAACCCAACACACGCATGTCAATTTTCCAATCATAGCAGACCCAGCCTTTGAAGTTGCAAATCTCTACGACATGGTTCATCCAAACGCCAGCGATAAGTTCACCGTTCGCTCGGTGTTTGTCATTGGTGCAGACAAAAAAGTAAAACTCACCATTACCTATCCGGCATCCACCGGCAGAAACTTTGACGAGATTCTTCGCGTGATTGATAGCTTGCAACTGACAGCCGGATATAGTGTAGCAACACCTGCAAATTGGAAACAAGGAGAAGATGTGATCATCACTATGGCAGTAAAGGACGAAGACATTGCCGCTAAATTTCCAAAAGGCTCAACGCGTATTAAGCCTTATTTGAGAACTACACCTCAACCGAATTTATAGTCGGAGTGTAAGGAAAATAAAAATGGCCGGTTTAACTGGCCATTTTTTTGGTTAGATGTCCATGGAATCATAGACGACCACTTTACTCCAGAGTGGTGAATAGGTTTCCACAAACTTGGTGTGAATGGGGTGATCTTGATAGGTATCATGCCCATTCACATCATCGAATATTGTAAGTAGAGATAAACTGTAGGAATCATCAATGACGTCTCGCTTAGTCGTGCCAGCGGGCAGACCAATTTTTACCATGCGGAGACTCTCAATTTTTTTTAGCGAACTTACGCCCTCTATTAATTTTCCAAGATCTTCTTTGCTGCCGGGGTTCTTCAACCAAAAGAAGACATGGTGAACTAGCAGCCTTTTTTCTTTTTGATTTTCACTTAGCGCAGGAATTGATGCTCCCAGTGTGAGGGCAGAAACACTGGTCAAGAATTTTCTCCGAGTAGGCATTGGGTTAGTGGTTAGTTTCTCTTGCAGGATAGAATGAGTTCTTTCAAAAAGGCAATGATCTCATTTTCGTCTTTGCTTGTTCCGAAATCTGTGAGTGAAGGTAGGTTTTGCATGAAAAAGTACTGGAAATGAACCATCTCAATAACGGTGCTGCCTAAGGATCGGGTGTATTTATAATCGGGGTTATAGGCATGAATGATCTCTGCTATTTTGGCGTTAAAGTCTTTGTAGGGCTTGAAGAACTGTTTTTTGTTATCTTCGGTCACATGTTTTGTCAGATAGGTTTTCGAGGCTTCTTTAATGACAATTCGATGCAGCGCTTCCTTGTCCATCAACTCCCCGGGCACCACCATGTTATCCTGTTTTAGCATAAGCACATGCAACAGGATATTTATTTTTTCAATGGGGTCGCTTACGTTATTGGTGTTGAACATCAGTTGGTAGTCCATCCATCTCCAATACCATTCGAAAAAATAAAGCAAAAGCCGATGCTTACTTTCAAAATATCGGTAGATGCTGGATTCGTTTGTTTTCAAGCGTGCGGCCAACTTCTTAAAAGTAAACTCCTCCAACCCCATTTGGTCAATCATTTGAACTCCGTGGTTCACGATGTTCTTGCCAAGTTCCGAGTTTTCAGGGTTGCGCAGGTATAGATTTTCGTTGACTTTAACTTGAATTTCCCAGGCCATGTCGATGGTTTTTTTCTTGCCTGGCAACAAGTTATTCATTACAACTGAGAATACAAGTACAATGGCCTTTGAAGAAAGTAATACTTTCAAGTATGGAATAATCTTTATCTTTGCTCAAAATATTCCAAAATGGCAGCAAAAAGAGCAATAACAGTAGCAAGCGGTGACGGTATTGGCCCGGAAATAATGGATGCCACCCTTTCCATACTAGAAGCAGCAGGTGCCCAACTTGACATTGAACGTATTGATATCGGAGAGAAAGTATATGAGCAAGGGCATACTTCGGGTATTGCCAACGAGTCGTGGGACTCCCTTCGTAGGACAAAGGTTTTTTTGAAAGCACCTATCACCACACCTCAAGGCGGAGGCTTTAAGAGTTTAAATGTAACGATCCGCAAAACGCTTGGGCTCTATTCAAATGTACGCCCTTGTATTTCTTACCATCCGTATGTAGCGACTAAACATCCGGTGATGGACATTGTGATCATTCGCGAGAATGAAGAAGATCTATATGCTGGAATCGAACATCAACAAACCGATGAAGTAACACAGTGTTTGAAAATCATCACACGCCCGGGCTGCGAAAAAATTGCTCGTTTTGCCTTTGAATATGCGCGCGCTTATGGCCGAAAGAAAGTCACCTGTTTCACCAAAGACAATATCATGAAATTGACCGATGGGTTGTTTCACAAAGTGTTTGATGAAGTGGCTGCCGAATATCCTGATATCCAAAACGAACATTGGATTGTTGATATCGGAGCGGCAAAGTTGGCCGATACACCCGAAGCCTTCGATATGATTTTGATGCCGAATTTGTATGGCGATATTTTATCAGATGTGGCCGCACAAATCACTGGTTCTGTGGGTTTAGGTGGTTCTGCAAACATTGGGCAGGAGTATGCCATGTTTGAAGCCATTCATGGTTCGGCTCCCCGCAGAGCGGGTCAGAATATGGCCAACCCATCGGGCTTACTACTCGGTGCAGTGCAAATGATGGTTTACATTGGTCAGCCAGAAGTAGCGGAGAAAGTACACAACGCGTGGTTGAAAACCTTAGAAGACGGAATCCATACCTATGACCTTTTCAAAGAAGGAACAAGTGTTGAGAAAGTTGGTACAAAAGAATTTGCAAAAGCCATCATAGAACGTTTGGGTTCGAAACCACAAAAGCTAAAAGAGGTCGTTTACAATAAAGAGAACCGTAAGCAAATACAAGGGCGCTTCAATCCGACTGTACCTGCGAAAAAGGATTTAGTTGGCGTGGATATTTTCTTGCATTGGAATGGAGTTAACAGAAACCCAAATGATTTAGGCAAACTATTGAGTGGGGTAAAGTCCGGTTCTTTTGAATTGGTGCTGATCACCAACCGCGGAGTAAAAGTGTTCCCTGATGGTCAACCAGAAACATTCTGCACCGACCATTGGCGTTGCCGTTTTACATCCAAGAAAATGGATGAGCCCGGTAGCTATGAAAATGTACTGGCGTTGTTGAATCAAGTACATGTACTTGGTTTGGATATCATCAAAACAGAGAACCTAAATCGTTTTGATGGCAAACTAGCTTTCTCACTTGGTCAGGGACAGTAACATAGCCAACTTCCCCGCTTCAGGTTCAAGCGAACCAACGACTTTTTTTCGCGGCCGGAGAATGGTTATCGCGACTCAACATAAAAAGGAGCAGGTCATCGCTCCTCTTTTTCAAGAGTTAGAGGTGGTTTCTATTGTACTGCCAGATTTTGATACCGATCAGTTTGGCACATTTGCGGGAGAAGTGGAAAGAAAGCAAGATGCGTTGTCTACGGCTCGTCTCAAAATTCAGCAAGCGCTCACGCTATCAGGCGAAACACTCGGGCTTGCTAGCGAAGGATCCTTTGGCCCACACCCACAAATGGGTTTTGTTCCGGCCGATGAAGAGGTCTTGTTGTTGATGGATTTGGAAAATCAACTGGAAGTTGCAGCCAGTAAAATCTCAACGAACACCAATTACGCACATCAACAAGTCTCTTCGTGGAAAGAACTTAGAGAATTCGCCATTGAAGTAGGATTCCCAAGCCACGCCCTTATTTTAAGAAAGGAAACCAAATTGCAAAAGGGAATTTCCGATTGGCAAACGTTAAAAGATACATTCAAAGAAATTCAATTGAGTGGTGCAGCCGTTCAGGCAGAGACCGATATGCGCGCGATGTTCAATCCTACACGAATGAAAGTGATTGAGAAAGCAACCACTTTACTGATCAATAAAATAAATTCTGTCTGCCCGGTGTGTTCCTATCCGGGATTTGATATTGTAGAACGCAAAGAAGGCTTGCCCTGCTTACTCTGCCAACACCCCACGTCATTGACCCTTTCAGTCACTCGTGGGTGTCAGCATTGTAATCATCAAGTAGAGAATCTTTTTCCGGATGGCGAACATAGTGACCCCATGTACTGCCACTATTGCAACCCGTGAGCAGAGGAAAACCGATAGATGCTACTACTGCGGCCTTCCTGCTCCAAGGTCATGTTCAAAAATTTTACTCTGAGTTTAACGAGATAACCAGTCAGGCGAAGGAACGTTTCTTACAGAGAGCATGGCATGCACAACGCGAAGCGGTAAGAAAAAGAATTTCGTTGCACGAAGAAGCCTTCGAAAATGCCGTCAGAGAGTTGTCCGTTTCGAGGAGCCTCGGCAAGGGATGGTGGAAACAGACGGGGGCTGAATTTGAAAAGCTGACAGGCCCTGACACACTTGCAAAAACGTTTTTTGATGCAGTTGGCCGAATGCTTTTCCAGGGCGATCTCGCCTTCACTTTGTTTAATTCGACAACACCAGAAAAGGATATCGAACCCGACTTAATTTCAGTATCATATCAAACGATCCGCCAGACGGGTTTTGTTTCCGTACTACAAAAAATCGATTTTGAGATTTCAGATCAAAATTTGATCGCTACTTCTTCGAAACTACTGGAGAAAATGAATTCATTGATTCCAGATCCGTCAACCCTTTTATTTTTGTATCCGCATCTTTTTTACCGTAACAAACATGCTTATCTGCTGGGTTATGGAACTACGGACGAACGTATTCAACCTCTATTATTTGCTTTTACCAATTCTGAAAATGGCATTGTGCTCAACGCACTGCTTACTACTGAAGAGGAGCTAAAAAATGTTTTTGCGTTTAGCCGCTCCTATTTTTTAGTGGTGGCACGCGATCCGAAAGGCTTAGTTGATCTCCTACTAAAGGTAATGCCGTCAAAACCGGAGGCACAGTTGTTCATGAACCTGGGCTACCAAGAGCATGGCAAGGAGTTGGTGGTGGCCAAATTACACCAGCATTTACAAGTGCACCGCTCACAGGTTATGGTGGCCCCTGGCATACCGGGCATGGTGATGATGGTGTTTACATTGCCCGACTATGATTTAGTATTTAAGATTATTCGTGATCATTTTAAACCTCCGAAATTCGTCAGTCGGCAAGAGGTAATTGAAAAATATCTTTTTATCGCCAAACATGATCGTGTTGGTCGTTTGGCTGACGCACAGCGGTTCGAATATTTGGGTTTGCCACTGGCTTATTTTGATCAGCAACTCCTGGATTTTTTATTGCTGGATTGTTCGCAGAGCGTTTCAGTAAGGCAGGGGATCGTTTGCTTCCAAGATGTGTATGTCGAGCGCAAGATGGTGCCATTAAACATTTATTTGGAGCACGCTAGACCAGATGAAGCAGAGCGAGCTGTAATTGACTTTGGCCACGCCATTCGAGAAATGGCCATGAGTAATATTTTTCCCGGTGATCTATTGATTAAGAATTTTGGCGTAACCAGCGAAGAACGAGTCGTGTTTTACGACTACGATGAAATTGTGCACTTGGTCGATTGTACTTTTAAAGACATTCCGAAAGCGCGGGATGATGATGACGAAATGAATGCTGAGCCTTGGTACGCGGTAAATGAAAGCGATATTTTTCCCGAAGAATTGGTGAAATTTTTGTTGCCGGCCGGACCTCTGCGCGACTGTTTTGCCATGGATCACCAAGAGTTTTATACCGCTGCATTTTGGAATCGACTAAAGAACTTACATCAAAATGGAGTGGTGGTTGATATTCAACCCTACGTGGCCAATCTGGTGTAACTCCTCTTTAACTTCATCGGCTAGTAGCCCATGAAGAAATGCTCGATGGCCAGATAGCAAGCTGCTCCTGCAAAATAGCCCAGCATCGCCAGCAGACTTATTTTCTTCAAGTACCAGATAAAGTCAATTTTTTCCATGCCCATTACAGCCACACCAGCAGCCGAGCCAATGATCAAAATGCTTCCACCCGTGCCCGCACAATAGGCCAGATACTCCCATATCAAATGATCCATCGGATACATTTCCAAGCTATACATACCCATGCTGGCTGCCACCAACGGTACGTTGTCTACCACAGCAGATAAAAGACCAATTAACGTAACGATGATTCGGTTATCTCCAAAAGTCGAACTTAGAATTTCGGCAAAATGAGTAAGAATGTGCATTGATTCTAAAGCACCCACAGCTAACAATATGCCTAGGAAGAATAAAACGCTAGATGAGTCAATTCGAGAGAGCGCTCCAGCAGCGGTAAAGGGTTTCCGTGCAGCCTCATCCGCATGAGGGTTAATCAATTCTGAAACAACCCAAAGTACTCCGAGTCCCATCAGCATGCCAATATAGGGGGGGAGGTGAGTGATGGTTTTAAAAATAGGAACAAAGATTAACGCTCCCACTCCTAACAACAACATGGTGGTGCTTCCCTTCACTTTTTCACCGTGGTCATCCGTATGCATGTGAGCCGTATTTTGTCGTACGCCCAATTCTCCCGTCAATGTGAAACTCAAGAAAATCAATGGCACCAAAATGCAAACAATACTAGGCACGAAGAGTACTTTCATGATGTTCACGGTTGAAATTTGGCCGCCAATCCAAAGCATAGTGGTCGTTACGTCACCGATAGGTGTCCACGCGCCACCCGCGTTGGCCGCGATGATGATCATCCCTGCAAAAAACATTCGCATTTCTTTGTTAGGGATTAGCTTCCTGATCAAAGAAATCATCACAATGGAAGTGGTAAGATTATCTAAGATGGATGAGAGGAAAAATGTGACGAAGCAGACCAGCCACAACAGAATTTTTGGGTTGGTGGTATTGATCCGGTCGGTAATAATACGAAAGCCCTGGTAGGCATCTACTAATTCTACAATGGTCATTGCTCCCATTAAGAAGAAAAGAATTTCTGATACACTCGCGAGATGATGAGAGAGTTCCGCGGTTACGCTTCCGGGTGCGCCATGAGAAGAAAGTGCATGAAGGGTCCAACAAAACACTCCCGTTAATAAGGCAGAAGCAGTTTTATTAATTTTAATGGGATGCTCCATAGCAATAGCTATGTAGCCAACAACGAAGACAATAATGACTGCGATTTCCATAGCGGTAGGTTTGGTCTATGGTAAATATAGGCGGAAAAATTAAAACACAAACGAGTGTATTTGAAATTTCATTTTGGGGAAATACAGCTGCTCGCTTTACAGTTCTGGATTTTTGGCCGCTTTACAGATGAAAGAGGCCTTCGTTCAAGAGGTTTAGTGCTTTTTCTTTCTGTGACGTATCTACCAAAATGGAGATGTTGTTATGACTACCTCCAAACGAAACCATCCTGATCTTGATGGGCGCCAGTGCTTCAAATACTTCTTTTAAGACCGCTTCTTTTTCTGCCAGAGCGTTACCTACAATACAAATAATGGTTTGGTTTTTATCTACCTCAATGGTGCCGAACTGTTGTAACTCTGACACAATTTCGTCCAGATGATTATTTTCATCAATAGTGACAGACACGGCTACCTCTGAGGTAGAGATCATGTCAATAGAGGTCTTATGCTTTTCAAATACCTCAAAGACTTTTCGTAAAAAGCCATATGCCAGCAGCATTCTTGATGACTTAATGTTGATAGCCGTGATGTCGTCTTTGGCGGCAATGGCTTTAAACTGGCCACGTGAGCCTTTGTCACTAATGATGGTGCCGGGGGCTTTTTCATCCATCGTGTTTTTGAGCCTTACAGGGACGGCATATTTTTGAGCCGGCACGATCGTGGAGGGATGCAAAATTTTAGCCCCGAAGTAGGCCAACTCAGAGGCTTCATCAAAAGTAAGTTCTGCAATAGGCATGGTCTTCTTTACGATGCGGGGATCGTTGTTATGCATGCCATCAATATCTGTCCATATTTGTATCTCTTCTGCGCGAATAGCGGCTCCAATCAGCGAAGCGGTATAGTCGCTACCGCCCCTTTTTAAGTTATCAATTTCGTTCTTGTTATTCCGACAGATATAGCCTTGCGTCACAATAATATCGGCTTGAATAGTTGCCAAAATGGGTTGTAGGCGCTCACTTATTTTTTCCAATTCAGGCTCGTTGTTTTCATCGATGGACATGAAGTGTAGTGCCGGAAGCAGGCGAGCTGCGATCTTTTTTTCTTGCAGATGATGATAGAAGAGCTCGGTAGAAATTAACTCACCTTGAGCGAGTAGCTCGCGGTAGCTGCGATCATCGAATTTTCCTGCCGCCAGTAATCGAAAAAGACTGAAATAGCGGCTTACAATTTCTTGACCAATTGCCTGATAAGCGGTAGATGAATATAGTTCTTTTATGAACTGCAAATAATGATTTTCCAGATCAGCAATCTCTTGCTGCGCTCCGGTTTGGCGCTGGGCGAACAAATGCTCTCCAATGCGCACCAACGTATTCGTTGTTCCGCTTAGCGCAGAAAGTACCACGATCTTTTTTCCCGGCATACCCTGCACCAGTTCAGCAATCTTTTTCATCCGCTCGGGCTTGCCTACCGATGTACCACCAAATTTTACGACTAGCATAGAGCA
>VYLP01000290.1_pt1 | contig 16768 bp, 16 predicted proteins | sample 5114311 | NCBI WGS metagenome assembly VYLP01 (sample SAMN12291775, study PRJNA351875) | freshwater metagenome | isolation source: freshwater lake | place: USA: Michigan, Lansing Lake | collected 2013-08-14 | reverse complement strand
GCGGTGTCAGTCTGTAGAGCGACCATAAGACCAGAACAGAGTAAATCTGTTAAGGCAGGTGCGAAAAATCCTTCGGGAAAGAAGCAGAAACCTAAATCGTGAGGTTTGGGAATCACCGTCCGTTTTACGGCGGCGAGGATGTCAAGATTGATATTGTTAGGGGTTTTGGGGTTTTGGGGTTTTGGGGTATTAGTTAAAATTTCCCTATCTCCCTATCTCCCTATCCCCCCATCTCCCTATCTCCTAATTCCTATGGATCGTGTTTGGCATTTTATTAAAAGTGTGATGGGAATTATCTTTCGTCATCCTGTAACTGGGGTGACAATAATTCCGCTGCTTGCTGATGGTACAATTGTTTTAATCCGACGCAGAGACACCGGCAAATGGGCCCTACTGGGGGGAATGATCGATTGGGGGGAAGATATTTTTAATACTGCCCAAAGGGAATTAAAAGAGGAAACAGGATTAAATTTAGTCAGTTTAGGGCGTTTAGTCGGGGTTTATTCCTCTTTTGAGCGTGATCCGCGCATTCACTCCATTTCAGTTTTAATTGAAGTTACAGCTGCGGGGAATTTTCAGATCAAAGATACATTAGAAGTTAGCGAGGTGAGAGCTTTTAGCGTCGAAACTTTACCTCTAGGCAATCTCAGTCACGATAACGATCGCCAACTAGAAGATTATCTCAGGGGTGCCACTGTAGTGGCTTGATGTCGAGGGAAAGATAGTGGAGTTAGAATGTTTGGTTAAAGGCAAGTGAGATAACATTTAGGGGAAATCAACACAATGACCGAAGATATCGCGACTCCCAGCAAAATATGGATTATTACGGGTGATGATCTTCAAAAAACGCCCACCGGCGCTAGAAGTAGCAGTGATATCGGGGGACAGATCGGTGAACAGAAAAGATCGCCCGAAGTTGCGGCCACCGAAAGAAGTCAAGTTGATGTGTCCAAACTGAAGCTAGAAATGCAGGGCTTTCTCAAAGCGATGCGGGAAATGCTCGATGAAGCCGATCCTCCAGGCGCTAAAATCCGGCTCGATGAAGTGGAACTGTCTGTAGAAATTAATGGGGAAGGACAAGTTAGCCTGTTTGGGGTCGGGGGCAAAGCAGGAGGGAAAGGAGCGATGACATTTAAGTTCAAGAGAAAAGATGGCTAAAAACTGGGTGATAGCGATCGGCATCAACGAGTATGACAACCTCAAGCCGCTGAAATACGCCAAGAAAGACGCGGAAGCGATCAAAGCTTGGTGTGAAGGGGAGGGAGGATTCGATCACAGTGGGATATTTCTCTTTACCGAAGATTCTCCACCCATTCCTGCTAGTCCCCCCATTCCCACGCAACTAACCCACGGTCGTCTCAAGCGGTTTCTTCAGAAGCAGTTCGAGACTCCCCTGCTTAAGTCTGGAGACAATCTCTGGTTTTTCTTTGCTGGTCATGGCCGGCGCTATCAAGACAAAGACTATCTGATGCTGCCAGATAGTGATCCGGGCAATGTAAGAGAAACGGCTGTATCGGTGGATTATGTCACCGAGCGCCTGCGGCGGTCTGGGGCGGATAACGTCGTACTATTGTTAGATGCCTGTCGAGATGAGGACAGCCGAGGCGGTCTGGGCATTGGAGAAGAGGAGCATCAGGGAGTCATAACCTTTTATTCCTGTACTGCCAATCAGCAATCTTGGGAGATCGATGAGTTACAACAAGGCTCATTTACTCATGGGCTGCTGGAAGGATTGCGGCGGCAAGGAGAAGCCAATTGTGCTACGGTCGAGCGTTTAGACGAATATCTGCGCCGTCAAGTCGAGCAAACTAACGCTAGATATGGGAAACCGAGACAGAATCCCTATCTGAAAGCAGAACCGCCCCACAAGCTCTATTTTATTTTGTTAGAACAAGTTGCCACGCTTAGGGACGTGCAACCCCTAAAGTATCAGGCTTCCTTAGCAGAAAATAGGGGCGATCTTGACTTAGCTGAACAGTTATGGATTCGTGTCTTAGGAGCATCTCGTGGCGATTTAGAGGCGATCGAAGCTATCAAGCGCATCGCTCTAAGACAGTCTTCGATTCCTTTGACGCGTCGCGAATACGTCACGGGGTCTGAGGGAAATAGGTCATCGACCCCTAAACCTTCTCAAGAAACTGGACTCAAGGTATTTAACTTTGAGGTGGTGCGAGTAAATGCGAAGGGTGAGCAAATCAAAAAAGAGTCGAAACAGTCCCAATATTTCAGGGAAGATTTGGGCAACGGCATCACCTTAGAAATGGTCGCCATCCCAGGGGGAACATTCACGATGGGAACGGAAGACGAGGAAATCGAAAGACTGGTTAAAAAATTTAATTGGGAAGGATTTAGATGGGAAAGACCACAACATCAAGTAACTGTCCCCCCCTTCTTCCTGGGCAAATATCCAATCACCCAGGCTCAGTGGAAAGCGATCGCCGCAACCGCTAAAATAGACATCGACCTAGAGACAAACCCTTCTAAATTCAAAGGGGATGAGCTACCCGTAGAACGAGTCAACTGGTATGAAGCAACGGAATTCTGTAAACGACTATCAAGAGAAACAAAACGGGAGTATCGACTACCGAGTGAAGCGGAATGGGAATACGCTTGTCGTGCTGGAACCACCACCCCATTTTACTTTGGGGAAACCATTACCGGGGAATTGGCTAACTATGATGCCAGCAAAACCTACGCTGATGAACCCAAAGGAGAATATCGAAAAGAAACGACTCCCGTGGGACAGTTTCCGCCCAATGCCTTCGGACTGTACGATATGCACGGCAATGTCTGGGAATGGTGCGCCGATACTTGGCACGATAATTATCATGTTGCGCCGACGGATGGCAGTGTCTGGATAGAAAATGGTAATGATAATCGTTCTCCTCTGCGGGGCGGTTCCTGGGGCACCTATCCTGATTACTGCCGTTCCGCGATTCGCGGCAACAACGACCGCCGCGACCACCGCATCGACGATGACGGTTTTCGGGTAGTCTGCGTATTCGGGAGAACTCTCTAACCCTTTTCCCTTTTTCCCCTTTTACCCTCATTCCCTATTTTTTCTCTTTTCTTTTCTTTCCCGCCCTTAGGCGGGTCGATTTTTTTGAGAAAATGGCATTAATGTTAAATTTTATTAAGGCAATGAAAGAATTATCGGTTATCAGTTGGGAAGGTGGTGTTATATTATGGGCAGTAAAGTTGCTCAAAAAGCTGGTCAGTTTGCTATTAGAATAGTAAACGCTGATAAATATCTCAGCCCAGAAAAGAAAGAAGTTATCCTGTTATAATAAAGTTAATTGATAAGTAGGTAGGCGTTAAAAATTATCAGATGCCCCCTTATCAAGGGGGCAGGGGGGATCGAACCTAAAGTCCATTTTTCATTTAATTATAACCAGCTACTTATTTGCTTAATTTAAGTTATGAACTTCAACCTTTATCTGGAAGATGAATTAAGTCAGCAACTACAGGCTTTATCTCGCTCTACAGGCAAATCCCAGAATGCTTTGATTCGAGAAGCAATACAGCTTTTAATTACCACAAAAGAACAGTCTCAATGGTCGTCAACTATCCTTAATTTTCAAGGGGTAAGTGATGCTATTGTTTTTGAAGCTTATAGAGAGGAACTTTCCCCACCTAGAGAAGATGAGGTGATTTAGTGCTGGTTTTGCTCGATACTTGTACGATTAGTGATTTTGTCAAAGGTGATAGCAACACTCTAGGGCAGATCAAAAATCACTGTCTGTTAATAGGTGCAACGGCGATTACTCATAATCTTAAATTGAATAGGACTTGCTGAAAAAGTAGGGGCGAAGCATTCGGACAGGAAATCTACGGTTTCAGCGATAGGTTATACCCGAATGCTTCGCCCCCAGAGGACACAATCGCCTTTTAGGAATAATTGGGGGGAAAATTCAGGGACTTTTTCCCTAAAAATTAGGTAAAACCCCACACCCGGCCCCCACGAAAAACTTTTTGCCGCATACCCTAGATACTGGCTTTCTCTCTTCAACGGCTGATTCCGCGAAGTTGCTGCAGAAGTTGATCAAGAATGTCTTCCATCTCTTCCGGGCTTCTGCCCATCCTGACCGGTCCGCGCAGAAACTCTTTAACCGTTATCTTTTTATCGCGGAAGTCCCGGACAAAATTATAGATTTTTTCGGTGGATTGAACTTGTAATTTCATCTCCTCTAGCATTTGCTCAATCGGGTCGATGCCATCCTTCTCACGAGCGCGGCTGGCCCTCACCATCTCGCCTTCTGGGGTATTTCGCACCGAGCGCAGTTCTCTTTTCAGGTTCTCGTATTGCTTTTTGAGTAGTTCGTTATTGGTTTCAACCCTCTCGCACTGTCGTTTGAGGTCGCTTTCCGATGAGCCTTCAACCTCGAAAGTGTCCCCCATTTGATACTGTCGTTCGATTTCGAGCAGTTTGGCAATATCTCCCTCTTTATAGGCGCGGTTGACTTCCTTCATAATCTCGTTGTGACGCATCCGAGTTTCGGGATCCGTAACCTTGTCGGGGTGAAAAATCTCGGCCATTCTCAGGAAAGTGCGGCGTATTTGTCTAGATTCAGGAGATTTAGGCGAGCTTTCAGGTGATAGCTCTGTTCCATCATCGTGACGGTTATAGGAGTCTCCCCCAGAGAAGAAATCCTGCGCGGATTGCTCTGATGATCCTTCTGGTTCTTCGTCTCCGAAAAGTTCGTCAAGTTCTTCATCTCCATCGTCAAATTTCGGGCTAATCACCCCCGTTAACTGAAGTGTCTCGTAAATTCCGAGAATCCTTTTTTTTGTCTGCTGCCCCAATTTTCTAGCAGTGAGGATTTCGTCAAAAAGGGCGTGTATTTCGCGGTCGAGGTCGGTAAGTTTTTGATAGAGGGGTTGCCCTCTCTGAAAAATCTCCGTCGCCAGGGAACGCATCTGGTCGAGGAATTTCTTCAGTTCGTTGCGCTTTCTGCCAATCTGCTTGAGGAGCCACTGATGCTCCTCCTCTAAAGCTTGGAGACGAAAATGTAGGGAAGAGAGGGCTAAGGTAGGAGAGGTGGGCGAATCAGAGGAGTTCGGTGATTTCGGCTTTTTAGATCTGGTCATTACTTTGGGGTGAAAGCATATTGTCCATTCTACCAAGCCGGAAGGAGCCGCATTCCTAAAACTCACCCTTGGCTTATTTTATTGTTTCTCCCCACTCCCATCACCCCATCACCCCAAGTCCACAGATAAGCTTAAGTGGCTAGAAGCTAGATATATCAATGGTCTTAATTAATTCTTATCAATCGAATTAAATTTTTGTAAATAAAATTCTCGCTCGGATTAATTATTTTTTCCAAATTCCGCTAGACTTATTTAGTAAGTTCAATCGAGTTTAGATATTCCATAGCTAAATTTCTATAGCACGGGCTAGAAGGAAAGTTTAGCGAGGGATTCCTTTACCCATAATTCAGCACACATATTTGCTTTAGCAGCAGGTAGGAGGACTCTATGTCAAATTTTTCGAGACGGAAATTCTTAACCACGGCGGCAGTTTCAGCGGCAGGGGCTGTTGTCCTCAAAGGTTGTGTGGGTAATCCCCCCGACACTACGGGTGGAACCACCACCACCGCGCCCGCTGCCCCGGTTGCTTCTCCCGTAGCGGTGGCCCCCGGAGAGGCCCCCGAAACCACCAAAATTAAATTAGGTTATATCCCGATTGTTGAATCAGCCCCTTTAATTATTGCCAAGGAAAAAGGCTTTTTCGCTAAACACGGGATGCCCGATGTGGAAGTCTCGAAACAAGCAAACTGGGGTTCCGCTAGAGATAACGTCGAAATTGGGGCAGATGCGGGCGGAATTGACGGGGGACAGTGGCAAATGCCCATGCCTTACCTAATTTCCGAGGGACTAATCACCAAAAATAACGTTAAAGTCCCCATGTATGTGTTAGCGCAGTTAAACACCCAGGGTAACGGAATCGCGATCGCAGGTAAACACGAGGGCAAAAATATCGGTTTAGACCTGAAACCCGCCAAAGATTACATCCTCGGCATGAAAACGACGGGAACTCCCTTCAAAGCCGCCTATACCTTCCCGAAAGCTAATCAAGACTTCTGGATTCGTTACTGGTTAGCCGCCGGTGGTATTAACCCCGATACGGATATTAACCTAATTGCGGTTCCTGCCGCCCAAACCGTGGCCAACATGAAAACGGGAACCATGGATGCGTTTAGTACCGGTGATCCTTGGCCGGCGAGAATTGTGGCTGATCAGATCGGTTTTATGTCAGCTTTAACCGCAGAAATCTGGCCCTATCACCCGGAAGAATACCTCGCTATCCGCGCCGATTGGGTGGATAAAAACCCGAAAGCCACCAAGGCCCTATTAAAAGGAATTATGGAAGCGCAGCAATGGCTCGATCAAGAGGCAAATCGGGCAGAAGCGGCGGCAATTCTCGCTAAACCGGCTTATTTCAACCTCAAGGAAGAAATTATCGCCGGTCCCCTCAAAGGAATGCAGAAAATGGGTGACGGCAAACCGGAAATCACCGACAAAAATAAAGGGGTTTTCTACTGGAAAGATCCCGCCGGTAGCGTTTCCTATCCCTACAAGAGTCATGATCTCTGGTTTTTAACCGAAAGTGTTCGTTGGGGTTTCTTGCCGAAAGAAAGTTTAACCACTGCCTCCGCCTTAATCGACAAAGTTAACCGCGAGGATCTTTGGAAAGCGGCAGCTACAGAATTAGGGGTTCCCGCAGCTGATATTCCCACCAGTACCTCCCGCGGTGTCGAAAAATTCTTCGACGGCAAAACTTTTGACCCCGCTAATCCCCAAGCTTATCTCGATAGTTTGGCAATTAAAAAATAGCGAGCTTTTCTCGATAGGCTAGGGGCATAAAATATCTAGTCTATTAATCCCAAAAGTGTTTTCTTCTCTCCCCAATCAAGTAACTTTATCTTCAACAAAGGAAAACGGCAAAATGGCAAGTAGCGTCAGCAGAAAAAGTAACGGTGGTTTCAACTTCGGTAAATTCTGGAAAAAGCATTCCCAAGACATTCTTCCCCCTATTATCGGTACCCTGGGTTTTCTGATTGTTTGGCAATTAGTCTCGATGCTGGGATTAATCAAATTACCCCCCCCATCCGACCTAATCACCAATGAGCGTACCCGTACCTATTTAATGTATCCTTTCTTTGATCGTGGGGGCATTGATAAAGGACTATTCTGGCAAACTTTAGCGAGTCTGCAACGGGTATTAATCGGTTATTTTTTTGCCGCAGTGGTTGGTATTGGCGTTGGGATTATGGTCGGTTTAAATTCTTTCTTAAATAAGTCCCTCGATCCCCTTTTCCAATTCCTAAGAACAGTTCCTCCTCTTGCTTGGGTTCCCCTATCTTTGGCCGCTTTACAACAAAACCAACCTGCTGCTTTATTCGTGATCTTTATTACCGCAGTTTGGCCGATTTTGATTAATACCACCGTCGGTGTCCAACAAATTCCCCAAGACTATATCAACGTTAAACAAGTCTTGCAATTGTCCAACAAAAAATTCTTCTTCAAGATATTAATTCCCTCAGCACTTCCCTACATCTTCACCGGTTTGAGAATTGCGATCGGTTTAGCTTGGTTAGCGATTATTGCGGCGGAAATCGTTATGTCGGGTATCGTCGGTATCGGTTTCTTTATCTGGGATGCCTACCAAAATAACTACATCAGCGATATTATTCTCGCTCTGTTTTATATCGGTGGTGTGGGTTTATTACTCGATCGCTTTATGGCTTGGTTGCAAAATCAAATCGTTCGTCAATAGGGAATCGATGGGGAAAATTTCCCCATTTTCAAATAACTGAAACTTGAGCAAATTTAAGGAGAAAAAAACTATGAGTTTGTTTGTCGCTGTCGATAACATTGATAAAGTATTCCCCCTCAGTGGTGGCGGTGAATATGTGGCCTTGAAAGGTATCGATTTACAGATCAAAAAAGGGGAATTTATCTCCCTCATCGGTCACTCTGGTTGCGGAAAATCCACCCTCTTAAACATGATCGCTGGTTTAGATTTGCCCACGGAAGGAGTGGTTACTTTGCAAGGTCAAAGCATTAAAAAACCGGGGCCTGATCGCATGGTAGTCTTCCAAAACTATTCCCTTTTACCCTGGTTAACCGTCAAAGAAAATATCACTCTGGCCGTCGATCAAGTTCTCACCCAACTATCAGAAGACGAAAGAAAAGCTGAAGTCGAAAAATATATCGATCTGGTCAATCTTCGTCATGCAGTGGATAAACGTCCCAACGAATTATCGGGGGGGATGAAACAACGGGTAGCGATCGCTCGCGCCCTAGCCATCCGTCCGAAAGTGCTGCTTTTAGATGAACCCTTTGGGGCTTTAGATGCCCTGACTAGAGGTAATCTACAGGAACAGTTAATGCAGCTGTGCGAAGAATACCAAATGACCTCGGTAATGGTGACGCACGATGTGGATGAGGCAGTTCTATTATCCGATCGCATCGTCATGCTCACCAACGGTCCCGGCTCAAAAATTGGCGGTATTTTGGAAGTAGATATCCCCCGTCCCCGCAAACGCATGGAAGTGGTGGAACACCCCAGTTACTACAGTCTCCGGAGTGAAATTATCTATTTCCTCAACCAACAAAAACGGATCAAAAAACTGCGCGCCCGCAAAGTCGAAGTGATTGCCCGTCACGGTTTAGAAAAAGTCAATCTAGAAATCGGTTTTGTTCCCCTCACCGCTTGCGCGCCCCTAGCAGTGGCCAAAGAAAAGGGATTCTTTACTAAACATGGTCTAGATGAGGTAAATTTGGTCCGGGAAACCAGTTGGCGAGGCGTTGTGGACGGGATCGCGGGGGGATTCCTCGACGGGGCGCAAATGCCTTCGGGAATGCCCACCTGGTTAACCGTCGGTGGTTATCAGGAGCAACCTTTGCCGATTGTCAGCGCCCTGACTATGACTCGTAACGGTAACGGTGTCACCCTCGCTAAACGCTTCTATGACGAGGGAGTGATTGACGGTAACGCCTTAAGACAGATGCTATTGGAATCGAAGGAGCAGCGCCATATTTTTGGCATTGTTCACCCTTCCTCCATGCACAATTTGCTCCTGCGTTACTGGTTAGCGGCAGCGGGAATTGACCCGGATCAAGACGTTCACCTCGAAACTATTCCCCCGGCCCAAATGGTAGCCGACCTGAAAACTGGTAGTATTGACGGTTACTGTGTGGGTGAACCCTGGAATCTCAGGGCCGCTATGGAAGATATCGGTTACACCGTCGCCACCGACTTAGAAATCTGGCAGGGCCACCCGGGTAAGGCCCTGGGAGTTCGGGAAGATTGGGCCAATAAATACCCTAATACCCATGTCGCTTTAGTCAAAGCACTGCTGGAAGGTTGTCGCTACTGTGCCGAGGAAGGGAATCAGGAAGAAATTCGTCAAATCCTCGCCAGTCGTCAGTACCTTAGTACCAATATCGATTATATCCAACTGGGTGATCCCAACTCCTACGCGTGCAGTCTCGATCAACCGATGAAAGAATATGCACACCATCTGTTCTATGGAGAAGGGGTAAATCGTCCCAGTCGTACCGAACACCTCTGGATGATGACCCAAATGGCGCGCTGGGGCCACATTCCTTTCCCCCGTAACTGGGTAGAAATTCTCGAACGCGTCTGTCGGGTGGGTGTCTTTAGTACCGCGGCCCGGGAATTGGGTCTAGGGGATATTAAATATCGTCGCACACCGATCCTTTTATTCGATGGTATCGAGTTTGATGCCGAGGATCCGATCGGTTATCTCAATAGTTTAGAGATCAAACAAAACGTCACTATGGCCGAAGTGGCTATTGATGCTCGTCCTAGTGCCAGCGAATCTCGCAAAATTGCCTAAAAATCAACTAAGGGGATAATTATTAGCCAATTATCCCCGGCCATTGCCCCTATTAACTATTTCCCCCAAAGACTAATCATGTACACCACCACCGACACAATTAACCGAGCAACCCAGGCCCCCAGTAAAGAAGCTTTTGTCACCATTGAAGGAGTTTCTAAGGTTTATCCCACTCCCAGAGGCCCCTACACCGTCCTCAAGGATGTTAATCTCAGCATCAATGAAGGTGAATTTATCTGTGTGATCGGTCACTCCGGTTGCGGTAAATCGACCCTATTAAATATGGTGTCGGGTTTTTCTTCTCCCACCGATGGCATCGTTAAAGTTAACGGTAAGAAAATTACTAAACCCGGGCCCGATCGCATGGTAGTGTTTCAAAACTATGCTTTATTACCTTGGTTAAGCGTTTTTGAAAATGTCTATCTCGCGGTAGATGCGGTGTCTCCCAATGCTCCAGAGGCACAAAAACGCTCGATCGTGCGGGAACATTTAGCTATGGTGGGTTTAACCGAAGCTATGGATAAAACCCCTCCCCAAATCTCCGGGGGGATGAAACAACGGGTTTCGATCGCCCGGGCCCTTTCTATCCGTCCGGAAGTGTTGATTCTCGATGAACCTTTCGGTGCGTTGGATGCGATTACTAAAGAGGAATTACAGGAAGAATTGCTGAAAATCTGGCAAGATAAACGCTGTACGGTGTTGATGATTACCCACGATATCGATGAGGCCCTTTTCCTCGCTGATAAGCTGGTAATGATGACCAATGGACCGGAAGCGAAAATCGGCGAAGTGATGAATATTCATTTCCCCCGTCCCCGCGATCGAGAGAGAATTATGGAGGATCCGGAATATTATCGTCTGCGTAACTATGCCCTCGACTTCCTCTATAATCGTTTCGCTCACGATGATGTCAGCTAGATGCGAGCATTTGTATTAGTTTGGGGTGCGGTTGACTTAAAAGCGATCGCACCTAGATTTTTTTTCTGGGGAAGCCTTCTTCAAGTAAAATTATTTCTAAGTAGGTAAGTAGGTAGGCACAATTATTTGTAGGATGGGTTAGCGGTAGCGTAACCCATGCGGGCGTTGGGTTTCATGCTTCAACCCAACCTACGTTCATTTTATATTTAATTCCACTCACCCACTTAGATGTTAAAAATTGTCAGATACTCCCCTTATAAAGGGGGGATTAAGGGGGGATCAGCTTACTTGTTAGCTAAATAGAACAATTAGCAATAAAATACAATAATAATTTTTACTTTTTACTTAATTGATCATGCTCAAACAGATACGGAAACTACTTATCAATTTCGGACAACAATGGCGCGATGAAGATTTCATGAGGTCGATTCATCTCATTGAAAACATAGTTTCTAAGGTTTTATCCGTAGCCTTAATTGTTGTTATTATTGTTTCTCTTTATGACCTAGTAGTTATCCTAATCCAAGATTTATTTACTACGGAACCCGTCGGTTTTTTTAGCAAAACTTTAATTGAAATCTTCGGTTTATTTCTCAATATTTTAATTGCCTTAGAGTTATTAGAAAACGTCACTGCTTACTTAAGAAAACACATCGTACAGGTTGAATTAGTAGTAGTTACGGCTTTAATTGCCATCTCTCGAAAAATTATTATTTTTGACCCCAAGAAATACAGTAAAGATGATTTAATTGCCCTCACCGTGGGAACCTTAGCTTTAGCGGCAAGTTATTGGTTAATCAGAAAAGTTAATCGCGACAATCGCTCTTGAAATAAGTAGTCGTGACATGATTGATGCCAATAATTGCCGGTTGGATTTTGGTCAAATTGGCAGACTTTTAGCAAAATCACCTAGCTCTCTATAGTCTGAGTATCCTTGCATAGTTCCTAATATTATTATTAGCAAAACTAGCGATAAAGGATGTCTTTTCCGTTTATTTTTCCGAGAGTCCTTGACTTATTTAAGTTTTTCTATTAAGCTAAACATATCTTTAAAATATTAACGGTCACTCTCTATTTTACCTGATAGTGATTGCTTTTGACTTTCTGACCGTATTATGAAACAACCCTAACCTTGAAGGGGGGTGAGGATGTCATAATAGATTGGTTCCTATCTACCATATCTCTAAAAACCATGAGCGATCCTCGTCTATCTCTAGTGGCAGCTGCCCGAAGATTTTATCAACTGGGTTGGATGCTTGGTACGGCGGGTAATTTATCCGCTAAAGTTGATGATCATAGTTTTTGGATTACTGCCAGTGGCAAAAGTAAAGGTAAACTCACAGAACAGGATTTTGTGCGAGTGGATTTGACGGGAAAAGTCAGGGAATTAGCTCATCGGGATAATCGTCCTTCGGCAGAAACTAGCATTCATCAGGTGATTTATCGTCTCTTTCCCCAAGCACAAGCTTGTTATCATGTTCACTCGGTGGAAGCGAATTTAGTTTCCCGTTTTGCTCGCGAGGACAAGTTATCGTTACCTCCCTTAGAAATATTGAAAGGTTTAGGTATTTGGGTAGAAAATCCTCAAGTATTTATGCCGGTTTTTGCTAACTATCTCGATGTGCCGAAAATTGCCGCAGAAATAGAAAGTAGATTCTCAACTTTCCCCCCGGAAATTCCCGCTTTACTGATTTCTGACCATGGCGTGACGGTGTGGGGTGAGTCTCTAGAAACTACCGAGAATTATTTAGAGATAGTCGAGTATATTTTTCGCTATCTAGTGGCAGCCTATCAAGTAAAACCTTGGTAAACCTTCATTTAGACAAGGTAATAAAAGAAAGACTGCCGATATTTTTCAAGGCGCCACCCAGATTCGAACTGGGGGTAAAGGTTTTGCAGACCTCTGCCTTACCACTTGGCGATGGCGCCGATCAATAGAACTCTATTCTAGCATAACAGATGACAGTTTGCCAAGACTGGAACCCAAGAGTCAAGCGATCGATCTATAATTTAGGCAGCGGTTCTCTAATCTAGTGGGGGATTTCAGGCTTAAAAAAGCGATTATGATGAGGAATCAAAGGTATTTACTAACTTTTATCGGTTTATTGGCTTTATCCTTGCCAGTACAGGCTAATAATACCGTTTACCTTAGCCAAAGTTCTAATACTGCCACGACTTTCGACAGTTATCGTCAAGAATGTTTACAAAGAGCGCGTGGGGAGGGATTAGCTGCTGATGTGGCAAAGGACCTATGCGACTGCACGATTAAAAAATTCCAGGCTCGTTACAATCTACAGCAATTCCGCGCCCTCGTGCAGAAGTCGAAAACCGATAAAGCTGCCGCTAGGACTTTAGCGAGTGTGGGAGAAGCTTGTTTTGATGAGATTTTGTACGAATAGCAGTTATCAGTGATCAGTAAACAGTTATCAGTTATCAGCTTTTTCTCTCCCTTCTCCCCAATTCATAATTCATAATTCATAATTCCCCTCTCCCCTCTCCTAGGGTGTTGAAAACGCTTACAGACCTTTTTAACCGCAAACACGCACCCGACAAGCTGTATTAAGATTAAACTAATACAAGTATATCAGAGGCGGTAAGAGTGGGTTTAGAACTAAGAGTTGCAATTTGAATAGCTGCTAGTGTACCTGTCCCGTCCCCATCAAAGAATAATCCTCCAGTGATTGTATTATAAATAAAGCGATTGCTGGCATTTAATGCAGTTGTTCCTAACACAAATTGAGCGGCTGTAATCGCAACTCCTGCGGCTAAACCACCGCCAAAACCCCCAGCAGAGACAGTAATTTTATCCCCCTGACTGGAGAGAAAATCAGTAATTGTGTCAATCCCTTCATTGCGGTTGTTGAAGGTAAAGCGATCGCCACCCGCACCGCCTGTTATGGTATCATTACCAGTACCACCAATCAAGGTATCATTCCCATCACTACCATTGAGGATATTGTTACCACTATTACCCGTCAGGATATTGTTAGCAGCGTTACCTGTACCATTAATATTTGCGCTTCCTGTTAGGGTCAGATTTTCCACATTAGCGGGTAGGGTAGTGGTGACATTAGCGGTTAAGGTGTCGCTGATGGTGACAATTCCCTTGTTATTGGTAAGAGTTGCATTGACGGGATTACTGAGATTAATGGCAAAAGTTTCGTTTGCCTCATTAAGGTTATCATTTAAGATGGGAATGCTAATAGTAGCAGTGGAAGTATTAGGTGCAATGGTGAGAGTTCCAGTTTTGCTAGTGTAATCTACATTGGCGGTAGCGTTAATGGGTGCAGTGGTATAGTTGACGCTAATTGGTTGCGGATTTGGATTGTTGACAGTGACGGTGAGGATGGCATTATTATCTAAGCCTTCGACCACGGTAATATTATTGATGGATAGTTGGGAAAAGTCGTCATTGGTAATTGTCCCCGTCACTGCGGTGGTTGTACCCATTGTATAACCTGTCCCCGCAGCGAGGGTTAAAATAACGGTTTCGTTAGGTTCAACTGTGGTATCCGCAGTGGGATCAATTGTTACTTTAGCAGTGGATGAACCAGCAGCAAAGGTGACTGTATTATTAGTACCTGTACGAGTGTAGTCGGTATTAAGAGTCGCTGTCCCTCCGAGGGTGTAATTGACTGTTAAAGCATTTGTTGTTACACCAGTACGGGTGAAGGTATAAACCAGATTACTTGTCCCGTCTTCAGTAACACTACTGGGAGAAATAGAAAGAGTAACAGTTTGTGGACTGGTAAACTCACTCACATCAATAATCTTTAAACCGTCTAAACCATAAGCCACATAAGCATAGTTACCGACTACTTGTACGTCATAAGTATTATGCTGACCAGAAGTATCATAATTACCCTTAAGAGTGGGGTTTGATGGGTTGCTGATGTCGATGATTTCCAGTCCCCCATTAAGAGAATTACTTACATAAGCATAGTTACCGACTATTTCTACACCATAAGCAAAATAAGTATCATAATTACCCTTAAGAGTGGGGTTTGATGGGTTGCTGATGTCGATGATTTGCAGTCCTGAAAAATGAGCTACATAAGCATAGTTACCTACTATTTGTACACCATAGGCATCGCCAGAACCATAATTATAATTACCATTGAGAGTGGGGTTTGTTGGATTGCTGATGTCGATGATTTGCAGTCCAGACCTAGTAATTATATAAGCGTAGTTACCGACTACTTGTACATCATAAGCAGGGACTGCCTCAGAAGTATAATAATTACCCTTAAAGGTGGGGTTTGTCGGGTTGCTGATGTCGATGATTTGCAGTCCTGGAGTACCATCAGCGACATAAGCGTAGTTACCGACTATTTGTACATCCTGAGCATAGCCAGAAGTATTATAATTACCCTTGAGAGTGGGATTTGTCGGGTTGCTAATGTCGATGATTTGCAGTCCTGAATCCCCATCAGCCACATAGGCATAGTTTCCGACTACTTGTACATCATAAGCCCAGTGAAAAGATGATGTAGTATCATAATTACCCTTGAGAGTGGGATTTGTCGGGTTGCTGATGTCAATGATTTGTAGTCCTGAATCCCCATCGGCTACATATGCGTAGTTGCCCACTACTTGTACACCATAAGCATAGCCAGAAGTATCATAATTACCCACTAAAGTAAAGAGTAAATACTCCCTGATAAGTGTTGAGGATATCCGGCTGAAAAACCCCAGATGTCTGCAACTCCGACAAATCTAAGGTTTCAACAAAGGTTTGATTCTCTCCCTTTATCGCCGGAAAACTCACCTCTAACTCCCAACTTCCTCCTAATGCTGCATTTCCTACCCGTCTGCTGGAAGCCGCTATTTTTGCTCTAGTAACTTGGGACAATTTATTAATAAACTCTGTCCCCGCATCTCCCGCCGCGACCTGACAACCGTACAGTAGAATATGATTAATCTTCGCCCAATTCTGTAACTGTTGGCGATAATCGTAAATATTTGTTAAATTAAGTTGACAATTCCCTAAATATAAGCATCCCGGCGCACCATGGGAAACAAGGTGAATGGTGGTAATCTGGGGATTTTGTTGTAAAAAAGCGGTGATTTGTTCGATTCCGTCTTGATTGGGAGTGAGAATAACGGTGGCGATTCCAGGGATTACCCCAGCTTGGAGGGTTTGATAATCGGTAACACCAGCATCAAGAAAGACTACGGTAGCGGTTAAACGCTGATTTCTCGCACTATTCACCTGATTAACTTGACTCAAGCCATCAGATTGAGCGAAATTGAACAAAATATCGTCAACAGCTGGAAGAATCGGCAAAAGAGTAGAAGTCATGACGCTGACCTAGAAAGACGACTGCGGCTATTTTATGCAAACAATCGCCAATTTTTCAAGACCCCTGTAACATAAATTAACATTTATACAAGAAAACGGGTTTCTCAAAGAAACCCGTTTTCTAAAGAAGTTCTAGGATTGGATTCTTGCGAAAGACTGCTTAAATTCTGCGAGAGAATTAGCAGTGGCTGCTAATTTTAGTAGCTCTTCTAAGATAGTAGGGTTAGTGATTTTGCCGATTATCTCTTCAATTTCTGAAGAAATTTGTCCAAAACGCACAGTTAAAACTGTTTTGATGTCATCGCGGCTTTTTTCTAACGCGCCAATTTCCTTGCCAATTTCCTTACCAATTTCCTTACCAATTTCCTTGCCAATTTCCTTACCAATTTCCTTGCCAATTTCCTTACCGCGTTCGATTCCTCGTAACTCCATATTACTCATTAAAGGCATGGTTCTTTCCTCCTCAAATTGTTTGATTTTACTCTCTAAACTTGACTGCAATTCAGTTGATAAAGTCATCATATTGTCGATGATTTCAAACAGTTTACTAAGTAAGATAGGTATTACCCACACTACTTATTTATGATGATACTAAAAGACTTCCTACACTCCTCAAAAGAATTTACTATAAGTGCGGCTTTTAACATCTCTTCTAAAACCGAAATAACTGAAGCATCATTGA
>VYLP01000285.1_pt1 | contig 16991 bp, 13 predicted proteins | sample 5114311 | NCBI WGS metagenome assembly VYLP01 (sample SAMN12291775, study PRJNA351875) | freshwater metagenome | isolation source: freshwater lake | place: USA: Michigan, Lansing Lake | collected 2013-08-14 | reverse complement strand
CGGAGCGCCCCGGGCTGGTCCAGGTCGCGGGGGGCCGCCGTCCGCCCGGCTGCGGCGCCGAGGGACAGGCTGGGGTACAGCGCCGCCCGCGCCACCCCTGCGCGCTCGAAGGTTGCGATGACCCTGAGCTCTGCGGCCTGAACGTCGGGCCGCTGCCGCAGCATGTCGGCGGGGGCCGGCGCAATGAGGTCGTCGGGCGTCGCCGCCCGGCCGGTCAGAGGCGCAGTAGCCCTGCTAAAGTCCACGGGGTCCCGTCCTGTCAGCACGGCGATGCGGCGCAGGGCGTTGTTCCGGGTCAGGGCGATGGTCGGGCGTTCCGCCGCTGACTCGGCGCTCAGGCGACGCAGGGCGGCCACCTCGGCCTCTGTCGCTGCACCATGCGCCTGCCGGCGGACCATCAGGGCGACCGAAGCCTCAAGCGCGGTGCGGCGACGATCCGCGAGCTGGTCGAGGTCGTTCGCCCGGCCGAGATCGAGCCACGCCCTGACCACCTGCGCCGCCACAGCCGCTTCGATCTGCCGACGTTGCCACAGAGCAATGCCGGCGTCGGCTTCGGCGGCGCGGGTCGCGGCAGCCAGACCACCGGCGAGGTCCAGTTCCCAACTCAGCTCCGCAGCCAGAAAGCCCAGTGTCTGGTTCTCGAACCGGTCCGGCGTCCCGAATACGGGCGGTTGCGACAGGGCGGCCTCCCGGCTCCGCTGCAGCCCGGTTGAGACACCTCCCTGCGGTTCCCGAAGCGTCCTGGCCTCGCCGGCCAGGGCGCGCGCCGCCCGCAGGCTGGCCTCAGCCGCGAGGACGTCGCGGTTAGCGGCCAGCGCCTCCGCCACCAGCTGGTCAAGTTCCGCCGACTGAAAGGCCGCCCACCAGTCCAGCTGCATCTGCTGACCCGGGGGAGGTGGCGCGCCGGCGGACCAGGCCGCCGGCGGCGTCGTGGGAAGGGGGGGCGTGACCGCTGGTGTAGTCGCGCAGCCGGCGAGCAGGACGGAGAGGAGTATAAGTGGCGCAAGACGGGGCATGATTCCGGGCTCTATCAAGCGGCCGTCGGGGCCTGCCGTTCGCGGAACAGCAGGGCGTACAGCGCCGGGATAAGGACAAGGGTGATGAGGGTGCCGAGCGCCAGGCCGCCGATCATGGCGGCCGCCATGGGTCGCCACAGCTCCCCGGCGAACAGGTAAAGCGGCAGCAGACCCATGATGCAGGTCAGCTTGGTCATGACGATGGGGCGCAGCCGGACGGCGGCGGCGGCGGCGACGGCCTCCTTCAGGGGAACGCCTGGCTGACGTTCCTCCTGAATCCGTTCCAGAAGCAGCACCGCATTGTTCACGATGATACCGGCAAGTGCGAGCAGGCCGAGCGTGGCCGTGAAGCTGAACGGTTGCCCCGTGATCTTGAGGCCCACCGATGCGCCGATCAGGACGAAGGGGATGGACGCCATGATGATGGAGGTCTTCCGGACAGAGCCGAACTGCCAGAGGAACAGTCCGGCCATGCCCAGCAGGGCGAGCGGGAAGTAGCGCTCGATTCCGGCGTTGGAGGTCGCGCTTTCCTCGATTTCGCCCCCCAGTTCGAGCCGGTGTCCAGGTGCCAGATTGAGGCCATCGATCGTTTCGTGGACGCGATCAACGAGCTCCTGCGACGCCAACTCTGGATGGCGGCCGCTGACGGTGATCAGTGGACTTGCATTGCGCCGCATCAAGACACTCGGCTGGGACGCCAGTCGGATGGAGGCGATCTGGCCGAGAGTGACGCTTCCAGCCTCACCGAACACCGGAAGGGACTCGAGGCGTTCGGTCAGGGTGCGATCTGGCTCCGATCCCCTGAGGACGACGGGCACGAGGACGTCTCCCTGCCGCAGGACCGAGACCGGCATGCCGGAGGTCGCAGACTCAAGGGAACGCGCGACCGCTTCCGACGACACGCCCGCAGCGAGGGCGCGAGGCTGGTTGATGTCCACCACCAGCCGAACGATGCGACCTTCGGCGTCGTCCCGGACGTCCTGGATAGCCGGAACGGCGGCGAGGGCCTGCTTGAGTTCACCAGCCGCGCGCTCCAGCTCGCGACGATCCGGTCCGACAAGACGGAAGACGGCGGTTCCTGCTTCTGAAACCCCTAGCGAGAAACGCTTGGGTTCGATCCGCGCATCCGGAAAACGCTGTTCGAGTTCCCGCCTCAGCCGCATCACCACGGCATCCGGATCAGCCTTGGCGTCGAGGTTTACGACGGCGTAGGCGCGATGCGGTGCGGGCAGAGGAGGGTTGAGGCCCAGAATGAACCGCGGGCCGCCATCATTGATGTAGACGGCGTTGTCCTCCAGCTCCGGGAACAGGCGCTCGTCGGCGAGCAGGGCCGAGACCTCGGTGGCAAGCCTAGAGGTGGCGCGGGTGGAGGCACCAGGGGCCAGCTCGATCGGAATCTGCAGCTGCGGTCTGGCTGACGCCGAGAGCAGCTGTGGAGGGATGGTACTGAGCAGCGCCAGTGCCGCCAGAAGCAGGCCCGCCATACTGGTTGCTACAATCAGTGGCCGGTCGACGATCAAGCGAACCCGACCAGCATACCAGTCGCGAACCTTGCCCAGCCAGCCGGCCTTGTCGTGGGCTGGGTCGTGCGCGCCCGCGTACTTCATGGCCATCAGGGGAGTTACCGTCAGGGCCAGGAGCAGGGACAGCATGAGCGTGATCGCCAGAACGATGGCGAGGCTGCGCATGTATTCGGCCGTATCGCTGTTTCCTGCGGCGAGAGGGGCGAAGGCAAGGATAATCGCGAGACTGGAGGTCAGGAGCGGAGCCGCCATCGTGCGCCCTGCCTCGATGGCCGCTTCCTGGGGTGCCTCGCCCAGGCTCAGGCGACGCTGGTAGTCCTCGACAATGACGATGCCGTTGTCGACGAACAGGCCAAGGGAGATGATGATGGCACCGATCGAGACCATGTGGAGCTCGATCCCAAGCACCCTCATGATGATCAGGGTGCCGAGCACTGTCAGTGGTACGATGACGCCCGTTACGAGGCCGGCGCGCCAGCCGAGGAACAGCACCACAACCAGCATCACGACGGCGACGGTTTCGAGGAAGGTCTGGCCGACCTTGGTGAGGTCCTTTCTGACGACCTCGGACTGGTCCGTCACCGAGGTCAGCGTCATCCCGGCAGGGAGTTCTGCGCGCACCTCGGCGAGGCGCGCGTCAAGCCGCTCGGCGAAGGAAAGGACGTTTAGGCCGTTTCGCATCGAAACGCCGAGCACGACGGCTAGCTGACCGTTGACCACGACAGCGGTTTGGGGCGGGTCCGCAGGCCCCTGGACGATGCTGCCGAGGTCGCCCAGGGGGAGCGTCCCCCCTTCGGACAAAACAATGGCGACGCTGGCGAGGGTGGAGCTATCTGGGAGGTCGCCGGTCGGTTCGAGCGCCAACACTCGGCGTCCGGTGTCAATCTCGCCGGCGGGGGCCACAATGTTGCGCGCGGCCAGTTGGGTGGCGACGGCGTCAAACGAAAGGCCCGCGTTAGCCATGCGGCGAGGGTCGAGATCGACATAGACCCGTTCTTCCCGAACACCGTGGAGCGAGATCCGCTCCACACCTTCGACGGACTGCAGGCGCTCACGCGCGATGCGCGCCCAGTCCTGCAACTGGCCTGCAGAGTAGCCCTCCCCGGTGAGGGCGAGGCTGCGAACAGCCACCCGCCCGAACTCGTCGTTGATAATGAGGTGACTGGTTCCCTCCGGCAGGCTTGCGCGCGCCTCGTCCATCTTGACTCGCAGCCGCTGCCAGATGGCTGGCAGTTGATCCCCCGGGGTCCCGTCGTGAAGCGTGATGACGATGAAAGTAGCGCCGGGCCGGACGACCGTCTCGATTGTCTTGATCTCGGAGACCTCTCTCAGCTTCTCCTCAATCGGCCGGGCCACCAGCTGCTCGGTGCGTTCGCTGGTTGCGCCGGGGAGATAGGCCTCGACGGTCGCCGTCCTGACCTGAATGAAGGGTTCCTCGGTCGCAGGGAAGTCGAGGAGCGATGCGATGCCCGCGAGGACGAGCACGATGGCGGCGACAAGCGTGAAACGGCTGCGTCGCAGCGCGGCGGCAGTGAGAGACATGGGCTTTCCTGCTGTCAGCGCTGGGTGACGCGCGGCCGGACGGTCGTGCCGGCCTGGAGAAACTCAGCGCCGGCGACGACGACGAGCTGACCCGGAGCAAGCCGCCCCGTCACTTCGGCCATGTCGCCGCGGGTCGCGAGGAGTCTGACCGGGACATCGCGAAGCTTGTTCTCCGGACCAACCATCCGAACGGCCTGTCGGCCTGCACGATCGGTCAGGACAGCTGCGAGCGGGACGACATGTACGCCGCCCGAGGGGTCCCGGGAGAGGCGTAGCTCCACACTGCCGCCCGCGGGCGGCGAGCCGCTCGTCACCACAAAGACGGCTTCCCGGCCTCCGGCACCGTTGTCGCGGGCGCTGACGCCGGTCAGTCGGGCGGCCCCTACATCCGGCCCATAGGTGAAGGTCACGCGGGTACCTGGCTGCAGCGAGTCGGCGAGCGCCGCAGGGAGAACCGCGTGGATCCGGCGTCCGTCCTCGCCATCAATCTCGAAGGCCGGGGCTCCCGGAGCGAGTATCGACAGGTCGACCGGTCGCGCTGCGATGACACCGGCGATCGAGGACCTCAGCACGGATTCCCGAGCATCGCGTTCAGCGAGCGCCAAGCCAGACGCCGCCGCTTCACGCGCCGCCCTTGCAGAGCGAGCTTCCGTCTCGGCGGCTTCAAGGTCGGCGTCGGTCGCGACCCCATCGGCATGCATGGCAGCAACGCGGGCCGCGTTTCGCTGCCGTTCGCTGGCGACCGATTCCGCGCGCTCGAGTTCGGCCGCGGCCTGTTGCTCCCGGAGTCGCGTGGGGGCGGGATCCAGCCGCGCCAGCGGTTGGCCCGCGGAGACCCTGTCGCCGACGTCGGCGAGCAGTTCAATCACACGACCGCCCTGTTCGGAGCTGACGACCGCGAGACGGGATGCCCTGACCTGTCCGAGGGCTATGGCGCTTGCTTCAGCGCTGTCTCGTACCTGGCCGACCAGTGCCGTTCTGGCGACGTCGTCGTCGACCGGAACGGACGGGCCGCTCCCGCAGGCTTGCAGAAGCGCCGCGGCACACAGAACAGAAATAAGGGAGGACTTGCTCATATAAAGCTCGTGCAGAGAGGTCTGGTGGGGAGGTCAGTCGGCGGGGGTGGGGACAACACCAAGGCTGGCGAGGATCATCTGGTCGGCGGCCCGGGCCAGGACGGCGGGGTCACCGCCTCCAAAGGCAAGGCGGCCCGCCAGGCCGTCGTACATGGACAGGATCAGTTCGGCCGCGGTTTCCGGCGAGATGTCCTTCCGCACCTCACCCGCCCGTTGCCGGCGGAGGAACAGTTGCACGATGGCCTCAACCATCTGCGCATCGGCGCGGCGCACCTCTTCCGCGATGATGGAGTTCCGGGCCGCCTCCGCCACGATCTCGAGACGCAGGCGGACGCCGGACAGCAGATCCGGGTCTGCGACGAGCAGGCGGGTCGTCTGCTCCAGGCCCTCGGCCAGGGTATCCGCAGCATCGACCATCCGGATCAACTCGAGGTCCGTAGCCAGGTCGGCCTGGACGAGCGCCTTGATCAGATCATCCTTGGCGGGGAAGTACTGGTACAGGTTCGCCACGCTAACACCGGCCTCGGCGCTGATCTCGGCGGTTGTCGCGGCGTGGAATCCCTTGCGCACGAAACACCTGAAGGCGCCTGCCAGAATCTGTTCGCGACGCTGGGCGCGCGCCTGGGGATTGGCGGGCCGGCCTGAAGCCGGAGGTCTGGATGCCGTGGATGCCATCTGGATGAAATAAGCGAACGCTCACTAATGTCAAGGAGCGAGTCTCCGCACGGATCTCGACTATGCCGAGTTGCGCACTTCCCCGGCCGCCCGCAGGCCCGAGAGGATCGCGCCCTCCATGAACGCTCTCCAGCTGCCCGCCGTCTCGGTCCCGGCGAAATGAAGCCGGCCTTGGGGGCTGAAGAGATCCGGTGCCTTGTCCCAGCCGCCCGGCCCGCGCCGGCTGGCGTAGCCGCCGAGACTGTGAGGGTCGGAGGACCAGTCGATCGATCGGGCCGTCAGCGGGGGCGGAACCTCGCCCCCGAAACGTCGCCTGATCCATGCCATCGCCTGGCCTATCCGCGCGCTCTCGTCTGCAGTCTCCGAGAGGGTGCGCGCGCCGCTCGCCGTGGAGAACACCACAAGCACACCCGGTCCTTCAGGGGCGGGCGAGGTGTCGACGGCGGCGGAGAAGACTTCGCCGGGGGCAATGACGGCCCCGGAAAGGCCCCTCGAGCGCCACCAGGGCCGATCGAACACGAGAATGGTCTTGACCACGGCGCCGGGCCGCCAATCCGCGAAAACCTGTCTCCAGGCGCCGGGCAATTGGGGATGGAGGCCGATGGTGCGGTAGAGCTGGGGCGGAACCGCAATAATGGCGCGTCGGGCGCGGATGATCTTGTCGCGTCCGGCAACGGATACGCCACTGTGGTCCTGTCGGATCGACGCAACCGGCGCGTTGAGCAGCACATCTCCAGCCAGTTCCCTCGCCAGATACTCGGTGAGACTGCTAGCCCCATCCGGCAGGAACCAGCCGGCGGAACGGCTCTCGCCTGCAAGTCCGCCGACCGCCCGGCCCTGATCGAGGGCTTCGTAGGCGGAGACCTCAGCCAAGGGGACGCAGAGCTCACCACCGATGAAGCCGCTGAGCATCGCCGCTGCGGGATCAAAAAACGTCCGGCTTCGCACAAAGGCGTCAGCCGCGATATGGTCGAGGACGCTCACCTGACCCCGACCCAGGCGTCTGGTCGCCTGATCCAGCCTCCAGGAGGCTTGCAAGGGTGCTGTCAGTCCAACGCGAACTTGTCTCCACTGAGCGCAGCCAGGGCAGGGGCGGCGAGACCTATGCGGCGAGCGTCTGCCACTCAGCCAGGGCGGCTGAGCGTTGGGCCTTGTATGTCTCGCGGCTGATGAGGTGACGATCCTGATTGAAGTGGTTGTGGAAGGCGGCGTGGACGGAGCTGAACTTCTGCAGGGTCTTCATCTGCCGGAATCTCAGCATGGCCCGTTCTCGTCGTCGGAAGGGCAGGTGGGAGTTCTCGACCCTGTTGTTGGCCCAGCGGCCGACCTCCTGCTTGGCGGTGTTGCCGAGGTCCTTCATGGCGGCCTTGTAGGACCGCAGACCGTCCGTCGTTATGGCTTTTACCCGGCCGTGCCGCTTCATCAGCTTCTTCATGAAGGTGAGAGCGGCGGCCTTATCCCTGGTCTTGCTGGCAAAGGATTCCAGCACCTCGCCCTCCTGGTCCACGGCTCTCCAGAGGTAGTGCATCTCCCCATTGATCTTCACGTAGACCTCGTCGAGATGCCATCGCCAGTGGGTGAAGGCGCGCATGTTCTGGACCCGCTTGCGACGGATCTCGGCGGCGAACATCGGACCGAAGCGGTTCCACCAGAGCCGCACCGTCTCGTAGCAGATGTCGATGCCGCGCTCGGCCAGCAGGTCTTCCACATTCCGGAGCGATAGCGGGTATTTCACGTACATCATCACCACCGTTCGGATCACCTCCGGCGAGCTGTCGAAGTAACGGAACGGATTGGTGGATTTGGCCATGGCGGCGACGCTAGGGACCCTAGCGCGTGCCAGCAATTAGTTTGGGCTGACAGAGCCTTGATAAACCATCTACGCACAGAGCTATTTGAATAAACTTATCACTTCCGTGACCGCAAGCACGCCTCAGGTGATTGAAGGAATAAGATTCTCGACTGTCCCGTTGTCGCTTTGTTTGGGGTGCCAGTTCGAGTCGGGCATCCACTCGCGGTAGAGCGTTTTGAGCGACTGCCGCGCCCACCGAAAAAACTCGTCATCTCTATTATTCTCACCATTTTCTATCCACCAAAGAATAGCATCGATCATAAATCCTGTAACAGCGTGGGCACAAAGTTGCCGAATCACTTTATCATTGGCCATTGACGGGCTGGAAATCTCGAGTAGATTGTCAGTGCGATCTACAATACTTGAGTGCAGACATTCGAAAAATGGCCGTAGCTCAGGGTCAGCCGCGCTGTGACGGGCGAGTAAGAGGAATTCGCTCTGATTGGCGCGCGCCAAGTCAATGACCTCGTGCAGATTGTGACTAAGTCCGCGCCAGCGCTTAGATTGCAGATCAGACCATAAGTTTAGAAAGCGCTGGAGAATGACCCTCACAATCTCATCCTTGGAACCGAAGTACCGATAAAGTACGGTCTTGGGGATGCCGAGCTGCTCGGCGAGTGCATCCATCGACGTGCGCCGCACGCCATTTCGCGCGAGAACCAGCGCACAGGCGCGCAGCAGTTCGTCGGAGCGTTCCTGGCGTCGCGCATTCGCCTCCTCGAGCGGCGGGCGGCCCTTCCGGAGATGCGTGACCTTTGTCGTCTGTCGGGATGTCGATCGTGCCATCTGGCCCCTCATTAAACGCTTGATCGCACGAGGCGCTTGACTCGGCAAATTAAATGGTACTCCATCGAACCATATAAATCGCGTCAAGGCCGCATCGGCGACCGGCGTGCAGGGACGGGGAGGAAGAAATGTCGGCAACGCGTATTGGGCTCCTGATGTCGGCTGGCCTAGCGTCGGTCGGGGCATTTTCGGGTTCGGCCTGGGCCCAGTCGGTCTCTCCAGGCCAGACTGGAGGCAACGAGAGACCCGCTCCAACTGACGCTGCTTCGGATCCGGTCGTGGTGTTGGATACGGTCGTCGTCACCGCGCGCAGGCGTGAAGAACGACTTGAAGATGTGCCCGCATCGCTCAGTTATTTCGATTCACAGTACATCGAAGACCTGAGCGTCGATTCGGGCAAGGACCTAACGCGTATTACCCCGGGTCTCTACGTCATTGACAATGGTTCGGGTTTCAACGATGAATTTCTTATCCGAGGGGAAGGGGCGGCGCGGCAGAATAACGCTGAAACAGGATCGGGCCTGTATCGCAACGGTGTCTTTGTGCCTGGAGGCAATGCCGGCGGCCGCAACTTCGTACCAGTAGACTTTTTTGACGTGGGCTCGGTTACAGTGCTTCGCGGTCCTCAGGGATCATTCTTCGGTCGAAATGCCCTCGGCGGAGCTGTAAATATTGTTTCTCAGAGACCAAAAGATCAATTCGAGGGATCGATTGATGTAGAATACGGCACGAATGAGAATCTCAGTGGGGAAGCAATTCTCAACGTGCCCGTATCAGATCGTCTCCAATTCAGAATCGGTGGATTGGCGGTTGATCAGTCGGGGGGTTTCTACACGAGTTCCATTACGGGCGAAGTGCTTGATCAAGAGCAGAGCTCAGCCTTTCGTGCGCAGATGGCGTGGCAACCGAGTGCTGACGTCAGCGTTAACTTGATGCTTGAGCGTGCTGATGAGTTCGGCCCGAATGTCATCGCCTTCAGTCAAATCCTCCCCGAAAATGACCCGCCAGTGAACCCACCGGGGTCGCCGTCGGGCTATTCGGTGGGGCGTTTCGAGAAGCCCATCGATACGGCCAGTTTCTTTGATCGGTCCACGGAGACCAACATCCTGGAGATGTCCTGGGACCTGGGAGGCATAACGCTCCAGTCGACGACGTCGCAACGTACACGCGACGCCCGAACTCAATCGGAAGTTGATGCGTTCGGGAGCAACAAAATTGCACGTCTCGTGCCCACGGTAGCGCTGGCCTCGGAGCGTTTTGAGCGCCTCACGCAAGATCTTCGACTTCTGTCCAATGAAGGCGGTGCGATCGACTGGCTGATCGGCGTTGAGTACAACAAGGTCGATTCCGACTTCGGTTCAGTCCGCTTCGCAGATGCGATCCAGAATGAAGTCTTCGAGGGTTCAGGCGACGTGCCAAGTGTACTGCCATCTGCGTGCACTGTGGCACCCACATGCACCTTGGCGCAGATTCAAACAGTCGCGCGAAACGCCTACCGGGTCGAGGACTCCGGAATCGACGACACCTCTTATGCGGCGTATGCAGCGCTGAGTTGGCGTGTACGTAATGATTTACAAGCGAGTTTCGACGTTAGATTTAATCAAGATGATAAGAACTTCGCGCTGGACAACGTTTTCAGGCTCGACAACCCGGCAACGGCACCGAATGAGCAGTTGACACGCTCGGTTACCTCTTCCGAAACATTTGCAAGCTGGACGCCCAGCGCTTCCATCAACTGGCAATGGGCGGGCAATCATTATCTGTTTGGACGTATCGCAACTGGTTTTCGCGCCGGCGGCTTCAACAACGACCTCGGTGAACCTGGGGATGGTGTAAGTGATATTGCGATTCCTCTCGTGTATGATGAGGAATTCGTCACCGGTTACGAGGCGGGTGTTCGCGGCCGAATCGGACGTGGATTGAGATATAACTTCAATGTGTATCGCAATGAGAAGCAGGGAGCGCTGGTCAATTATTCCGTTTTTGCCGGAACGGCCGTAACCAACACCGTTCGCAATGTGGGGGTTTTGGCCAGCTCTGGGGATTCTGTTCAATTCGGCGTCGATGGCGAATTGATTGCGCGTTTGAACTTTGCGGGAGGTGTGCTCTCTCCGCGCATCGGATTCTCATGGGCTGACGGTGAGTACGAAGGCGGTTCAATATTCTCGAATTCACAATCGAACCCGGCTACAACACTTACCACCATTTCAATCGATGGCCTCAGGCTGCAGCGCTTGCGTGTGTGGACGAGTGCCGCAAGCGTGATCTGGCGCGTCCCGCTCGGAGGTGATTTCGATTTTGTCGCTATGGCGAGTTGGCGTGGGGAGTATGGAGGATTTGAAGATCCTCAGAACAACAACGAAATGGACGATGTGAGCCTTTTCGACGCTTCCATTGGGGTGCAAAGTCAAAAGTGGCGCCTTGTGCTCAGCGGGAAGAACATCACGGATGAGAGCTATTTCAACATCTCGCCAGGCAGCCTAGCCTTCAACGCGCAGGAGAACCAGCCGGCGACGTGGCGGCTCGCACTTGGCTACCGGTTCTAGGGCTCTGTGTAGCCGTGTGGTGACCATGTCCATCGGGGCGACTGTTTTCAGCAGGGAGGAGAAGTTCGGAGGTGGGCCGGCTGGTGCGGGTTGTCGCAAACGCGCGATCGGAGGCACCGGAACAGCCCTGCGGAGGCGTTGGAATTCCTGGCGCGCCTCAAGCGCGTCCGGGGAGGGCAGATGACATCAAGGCGTGCCGTTCTCTCGGTGGTGCAGACGTTTGGGCTCGCCTTGTTGCCGACCCATGCGGCGGCGCAGTCGTCCGGGGAAGCAGGACGCTCTCAGGGGGCTGTGGCTGAGATGGCCAGATCCCATGAGCCGGCCTCGCCCCGCCGCCGAACTCGACACTCCGCACGATCTCTGTGGGCGGTGCAGAAAGAAGCTTCTGGATCGTACAGCCCCCGTCGATGCTTCGCCCTGCGCCGGTGCTGTTTGTGCTGCACGGCGGATCGACGGGCGACGCACGGGTCACGTTTCGCTATCGCTTTCAGGACCTCGGCGCACGCGATGGCGTAGTAACGGTGCATCCCAATGGCGTTGGCGAGGGCTGGAATGATGGCCGCGGCACCCAATTCCTGCTTGCTCGCGGGGGTGCCCCGGACGACGTCGCGTTTTTCCGGGCCATGATTGATGCTCTGGTTCTTGAGAGAACGGCTGAACCAAAGCGCATCTATGTCACCGGAGGGTCAAATGGCGGCATGATGACCATGAGGCTTGCCTGGGACTCGAAGAAAACCAGAACCGATGAATAAATGGTGAAAAAATGAGAAATTCGAATTCAATGCATGGATGTTCTGCCGCTAGACGAGCCACTCGTCTCGTGGCTCTCTTGGCGGTGGCTGCGACGACGGTGGCTGCATGTTCTGCGACGGCATCTTCACTGGAACTTGCCCAGTCGACTCCCTCATCTGAGCGACGCATTGAAGAAATAACCATCAGGGTGCGTGATGGCCGCACGCTACGCGCAGTCGTTTCGACACCCGGAGCGCCTGGTCGATACCCGGTTCTTGTCTCTGTTCATGGTGGTCAGGGAGATCGTCCTGTCGAAGTGATGCGAGGTGTTGCAGCGCCCGATTCTGATAGTCCAACTGTACAAATGTTCAATAGGCAAAACTGGATCATCGTTGGACCCGACTTCAGAAATACGTGGCTGGGTGCCGAGGAAACAGACATCGTTGATGCCGTCGAATTTGCCCGTCAGCTGCCAAACGCAGACCCCGAACGGGTCGCCATTTTTGGAGGAAGTAACGGCGGTAGGCTGTCCCTGATGGCATCCATCATGGCACCCCAATCGGTGGGCTGCGTCGTGGCCGGCTCTCCGTTTATGACAAATCCTGTCCTCTTCTTCGAGGGCGACCCAACGCAACCGCCGTGGTCTACAGCGTCGGCGAGCGCGCGAGCATGGATGTCGGCCGCACGGCAGCGACTGCGCCCCATTGTGAGCCGAAGTGCCCAAGCGTCTTCCTTGTCAATGCAAGATTTCCTGCGGGCCCACTCTGTCGAAGAAAATGCCGAACGCATTCAGGCGCGGGTCCTCTTGCTTACCAGCCGCGCAGACGAGCAAGTGCCGCATGAGTTTGTCCAAGGATTGATTGATCAGCTTATGGCTGCAGGAAATCCGGCCGAGGTTTTGACAGTCGATCAAAGCCTGCACGGATTTTATTGGGGACGCGATGGCGATTTTGGGGCCCGCTCGGGACGAGGAGAAAGGACGCCTGGCCAGTTGGAAGAAGAGGCGCTCGTAAGGCAACGAGCGCTCACGTTTCTCAACCAATGCCTTGAGGAGTAGCGAACGTGCCATTGTTCGGGTCTCGAGGCAAAGGGCGGCGCGGCAAAGGACCTGCCGCTCCTGGGGGCGGGCTGACGGAACATCCGTGGCAGGTAGCGCCAACGCCCACCAGGACGGTCCTTACCGCTCTAGCCGCTTACCCGGAGCGTACAGCATTCCAAATGGGCTCGGAGAGCCTGACCTACCGCGCGACACTCGATCTCATAGGACGCATGCAAGGCGCGATGGCCCGATTCGGGGTCGGGCCTCGAGATGTTGTCGCGGGACTGTCCAGCAATCGCGTTGAAGCATGGTGCGCCGGGGTCGCGGCGCAAGCGCTTGGTGCCATCATCACGCCCTTACATCCTCTGGGATCCCTACAGGACCACATTGCCCAGATAGAGGACACAGAAGCATCCTTTCTGGTCGTGGATGTTGATCGTTATCGAGAGCGTGCGGGACAACTCGCCGAGGCTGTGTCACTCAAGAAGATACTGACACTAGGGAAAGCGAGACTGGGGAGTGATTTGCTCGACGCCGCTTATGCAAGCGCTTACTCGGCAATTGATCTCTCACAAATAGGCGATGTCGCTGCGCTGAATTATACTGGCGGGACCTCTGGTCGTGCAAAGGGCGTTGTAAGGACACATCGCGAGTTATCAGCAGGCACGGCTTGTATTCTCGCGAATTTCCCGCTGCCGAGAACGCCGAGGTTCTTGGCTGTTGCGCCTATTACTCACATGGCCGGCTTGTTCGTCGCGCCGGTGCTGGCGCGAGGGGGGACGGTTGACCTGATGGCGTCATTCTCCCCAAATGGCGTCGTCAAACGTATTCAAGACAACAGGGTGAATTTCACGATTCTCGTTCCCTCCATGATTTATGCCATGCTGGATGATCCCTCCTGGAGCCGCGAACATGTTCGCTCTCTCGATCTATTGGTCTACGGAGCATCTCCGATTTCGCCGACAAGGCTATCGGAGGGGCTGGAGCGATTTGGGCCTGTTTTTTTCCAACTCTATGGGCAAACGGAGTGCTTTGTCATTTCAGCGCTTGGGTTTGATGATCACGATCTCCATAGACCCCATCTCCTGGCCTCTGCCGGGCGGCCAATGGTCGAGTGTGATGTCAGTATCAGATCCGACGAGGCGCGAGAAGTCGCTCCCGGGCAACGCGGAGAGATTTGCGTGCGGGCTCCCTATGCAATGCGGGGATATTGGAAACAGCGAAGTGCGAGCGAGGAAGTGCTTAGAGACGGTTGGGTTCACACTGGCGATGTGGCGTGGCGGGATGAGGAGGGTCGCATTTACATTGTAGACCGCAAGAAGGATCTTATCGTATCCGGCGGGTTCAATATCTATCCTCGTGACGTGGAGAATGCTCTGAGAGCGCACCCGGGCGTTATCGATGCGGCCGTTGTTGGCGTTCCAGACCCTAAATGGGGCGAGGCGGTGAAGGCCTTCGTGGTGCGCCGATCGAATGACGGACCGAGTGCAGATATCCTGTCCGCCTGGGTGAAGGAAAGAAAGGGGACAACGCACGCACCGAAATCTTTTGAGTTCGTCGCTGAGCTTCCGCTCACCGTGCTTGGTAAAGTCGACAAGGCGCGATTGCGCGCACCGTTTTGGACTGGACTTGATCGCGCGGTGAATTGATGGCGCTCTTGAAGAAGTTTCATGAGCGGCTCAGACTGCCTTTGGTTGTTGCACCTATGTTTTCGGTGTCAAGTCGCGACCTGGTCGTGGCCGCATGTCGCGCGGGCGTCATCGGCGCTTTCCCAACGGCGAATTGTAGGAGCGTCGATGATCTCGATGCCTTGTTGGTGCACTTTGGGGAAGTGATTAAGCCTCAATATGCTCCCTACTGCGCAAATCTCGTGATAAAGCGAGCTGACCTTCATGAACATCTTGAGGTGCTGTGCCGGCATCGGGTTGAGCTTGTGATTACGAGCGTCGGGTCCCCGGAGCATGTCATCGATCCCCTTCATGAGGCCGGCTCCCTGGTATTCGCTGATGTGGCCACGCTGGACCACGCACGAAAAGCTGTAGCGCGGGGCGTTGATGGGCTTGTTCTACTTTCGGCCGGCGCGGGCGGCCAGAGCGGCAGTCTGAACGGTCTCGCCTTCGCGCGCGCCGTGCGGGAGTTCTTCGAGGGACCAATCATTCTTGCAGGGGGGATAAGCGATGGGGCCTCCCTTTGGGCAGCCTTGGCGCTGGGCTGTGATCTCGGCTACATGGGTACACGTTTTATCGCAACGCATGAGAGTGCGGCTTCGGAGCGCTACAAGCAGATGCTGGTCGAATGTGATCTCGATGACATCTTGCTCTCCTCGGCTTTTACTGGCCTGCCGACCAACATGCTCGAGCCTTCTTTGCGAGCCCAGGGCATTGTTCTGGGAGACATATCTCCACAAATGACGCATCATTCGGCTCAGACGCTGTTTGGCGCTGTTGCGAGCGATAGTGTGCCGAGGCGCTGGACTGACATTTGGAGTGCAGGGCACTCAGTGAGCGGAGTGAAACGCGTGATCCCGGTGACGGAGTTAGTGAATGAGATTCATGAAGAGTTTCACGCTGCCGTTCGATTTGCGAGCGCAACGTGCTGGGCGCACGCGAGTAAACTCTGAGCCGTTAGAGCATTTTCCGATCAGTCTGAGGTGGTCCCCGAACCCCGGACAGGCAGCTAAGCTTGGTTCGCCCTGATGAGAGGACGAACCCGATGAGGGGGAAAAAGGAAGCGGTATTCCGCTGAGTTCAAGGCCAAGGTGGCGCTCGATGCGATCCGCGGCGAACAGACGATTGCCCAGCTTGCGGCCAAGCACGGCGTGCATCAGACGATGATCAACGCTTGGAAGAAGCAGGCGGTCGAGGGCATGTCCGGCGTGTTCTCCGGCAAGGCCGAGGCAGCCGAGGCCGCGCGCGAAGGCGAGATCGACCAGCTCCACGCCAAGATCGGTCAACTGGTGGTGGAACGAGATTTTTTGCGGCGGGCCTCCGGTCGATGAGCGTCGGACGGAGGCGGGAGATGATCGAGCCCAACCACGCGATGCTGCCGATCACGCGCCAGTGCGCCTTGGTCGGCATCAGTCGCTCGGCGTTCTACGGCGGTCCCCGCATCGAGAGCGCCGAGAACCTCGTGCTGATGCGGGCCATCGACGAGCAGTTCATGGAGACGCCGTGGTATGGCTCGCGGCAGATGGCGCGGCATCTGCGGCGTCACGGCCATGCGGTCGGCCGCAAGCGCGTGCGCCGGCTGATGGCAAGAATGGGCTTGGCGGCGGTCTATCAGCGGCCGAGGACGACGGCGCGCCATCCCCAGCATCGGGTCTGGCCCTATCTGCTGCGCGGTCTGGTCATCGATCGTCCTGACCAGGTGTGGTGCGCGGACATCACCTACATCCCGATGCGACGCGGCTTCCTCTACCTCGTCGCCGTCATGGACTGGTTCAGCCGTAGGGTATTGGCTTGGCGGTTGTCGAACACGATGGACGCCGACTTCTGCATCGAGGCGCTGCACGAGGCGATAGCGCGGTTCGGGCGGCCGGCGATCTTCAACACCGACCAGGGCAGCCAGTTCACCAGCCCGCGCTTCACCGAGGTGCTGGCCGAAGCCGGCGTGCGCATCTCCATGGACGGGCGCGGGCGCTGGCTCGACAATGTGTTCATCGAGTGGCTCTGGCGCTCGTTGAAATACGAGTGCATCTACCTCAACGCCTTCGAGACCGGCTCGGAGGCGCGAGCTGGCATCGGCCGGTGGATCACCTACTACAACGGCTCGCGGCCTCACACGGCCTTGGGCGGACGAACCCCGGCGGAGGTCCATACGGCTCCCGCCGGCATCGAACTGGCGGCATGACGGAGACCAGAACCAAGCTTAGCGGAGCCGCCAGTCTGTCCGCCGAATGGGGACCACCTCAGAGACCTATGAATCACGCATCAAAGCCCAAGTGAATCCCTGTATGTGGATTGGCTCTAGGCGTCGAGTGGATCTTGGAAGAGGGCTTGCGAGACCTCGAACAACCCGAGAGGCCCGCAGGTCCGGAAATCGGTCGGTGGAAGTTGGTTGGAAGTCTTGTTGATCCAGATCTGAAGTGGTTCGTGACGTGACCCCCTGAAACTCCTCCAGGAATAGCTAGAGTCCGCCCCTCGAAAGGACGGACAGAATGAAGCGATCACGGTTCACGGAAGAGCAGATTATCGGGATCCTGCGT
>VYLP01000283.1_pt1 | contig 17009 bp, 14 predicted proteins | sample 5114311 | NCBI WGS metagenome assembly VYLP01 (sample SAMN12291775, study PRJNA351875) | freshwater metagenome | isolation source: freshwater lake | place: USA: Michigan, Lansing Lake | collected 2013-08-14 | reverse complement strand
GCCGCGCGCGACGAACCAGCGGCTTTATGAACCCGTCGATCCGCTGGCCTCGCCGGCGTTCTCGGACAAGATCGCCCTGCTGCAGGAGATCGACGCCTGGACGCGCGCCCGCGACCCCCGCGTGGTTCAGGTCTCGGCGACCCTGGTGGGGGAGCGCCGCGCGGTCGAGATCCTGCGGGCCGACGCCCTGACCGTGCGCGACGTGCGGCCGCTGGTGCGGCTGAACATCTCCGTCACCGTCGAGAAGGACGGCCGGCGCGAGAGCGCCTCGACGGGCGCGGGTGGCCGGGCGGGCTTCGAGACCTGGATCCAGCCCGCGCGCTGGCAGGCGCAGGTCGATGAGGCGATCCGGCAGGCGGTGGTCAATCTGGATGCCGTGGACTGCCCGGCCGGAGAGATGGATGTGGTTCTGGCCGCAGGCTGGCCGGGGGTCCTTCTGCACGAGGCCATTGGCCATGGTTTCGAAGGCGACTTCCACAGGAAGGGCTCGTCGGTCTTCACCGGAATGATGGGCAAACGGGTGGCCGCGCCCGGGGTCACCGTCGTGGACGACGGCTCGATCGCCGGACGCCGCGGCTCCCTGACAGTCGACGACGAGGGCACGCCGACCAGCCGCACGGTCCTGATCGAGGACGGAATCATGGTCGGTCTGATGCATGACCGGCTGAGCGCGCGTCAGATGGGGGTCGCCGCCACCGGCAACGGTCGGCGTCAGTCCTTCGCCCACATGCCGATGCCGCGCATGACCAACACCTTCATGGAGAATGGCGACGCGTCGCGCGCCGACATGATCGCCTCGACGAAGCGGGGGCTCTATGCGGCGAACTTCGGCGGCGGCCAGGTGGACATCGCCAACGGCAAGTTCGTCTTCCAGTGCACCGAGGCCTATCTGATCGAAGACGGCAAGGTCACCGCGCCGGTGCGCGGCGCGACCCTGATCGGCGACGGGGCCACGGCCCTGACCAAGATCGAGATGGTCGGCAACGACTTCGAGTTCGACCCCGGCGTCGGCGTCTGCGGCAAGGCGGGGCAGGGAGTGCCGGTCGGCATCGGCCAGCCGTCGCTGAAGATGGGCGGGCTGACGGTCGGCGGGACGGCTGTCTAGGGAGTAGGGAGTAGGGAGTAGGGAGTAGGGATTAGGGATTGGAGAGGCGATCGGTGTCTGCCGGCGAGGCGAGACGTCGACTGCGGACTCACCGAACGCCCTACTCCCTATTCTCTATTCCCTGCTCCCTAGTCTTCTCCCCGCCACTCCGGCCCGATGATGTCGAAGCCGTCGGCTTCGAGGCCGTCCAGGACGCCGCCGGGTTCGGCGAGTAGCCGCAGGGGAGCGACGGCGAGGGTGACGCCGGGCTGCTCGACGGCGTCGGACAGGGCGGTCAGCCACTGACCGCGCAGTTGCGGCCCGATCTCGGGATCGCCCCACGGCCAGCATTGGCCCAGCGCGATGTCCAGCGGATTGGCCATGACCTCGGGCACGCGACGGGCGCGCCAGTCGGTGGCGCGCTGGTTGAAGCTTTCCGGTCCTACCTCGGCGGCTGCGACGGCGGCACCGATGCAGGGGCGATAGACCTCCGGCGACTGGGTAATGAGATTGTCGACGATCTCGTCACCGCGCACGAAGCCGACGGACTGCCCCTCGATGCGACCGCGACGTGCCGCCTCGCGTACCGCGTCCTCAGCGTCGCGCCCTCGGCGTCCCGAGAAGCCCGCATGGTCGTTCATCAGGTTGATCCCCAGCAGGAAGAAGCTGCTGGTCCGCCAGTCGTCAGACTCATCGGCCATGACAGTCTCAAGCCGTGCCTGGACGGACGGGTCGAGGTAGTCGGCACTGGTTCGACCTTCCGGGAGCTGGGTCACCGATCGGCCGCGCCAGATCAAGCGGAATATGTCGGCCGGGGAGATGCGGGCCGTAGGCGGATAGAGCACGCGATCAGCGCGGGCGGTCGCCTGTTCCAGTCCGTCCGGGCTCCATTCAAGATCGCGCGGGATGCCCCGGATAGAGCCGACCAGGATCATCGACCGGTCACCCCTGGACACCTCCCAAACCGGCACGTCGCTGCGGCGCGCGATGACGATGATGTCATCGAGGCGGTCGACCGGAGGCTCCTCGGCCTGCTGAGCCGGGGCCGGGCTGGCGGTCATCAGGAGCGCCATGGCCCCCAGAAGGATAGACTTGTTCATGGTGGCGCTCCCCATCTGATGTGTAAAGGAGCCTTGACCAGACTTGTGGTCGAAGCGTGGCCGTTTCGGCTCAGCGCGCGACGCGACGGCCGAGCAGGATGGGGATCGTGATCGCCAGAAGCGCCACATTGGTCAGGGCCAGGCCGACATCCAGCTGGACGGCATGGACGGCCAGCATGACCGTCTCCAGACCGATCAGTCCGGCGGCCGCAATGAGCAAGGGCCCGCGGCCCAGCGTCCAGGACGCCAGAGGCGCGATCATCCCGAGCGCCAGAACGATCTCGACGAGGCCGAGACCGCGCACCAGGCTCTCGCTGACGTAGGCGGGCCAGGTCATGAGGGCGACCAGATTGTCCATGGGCTCGCTGATCTTGGCGTAGCCGGCGGCGAGGAAAAACATCGCGACCCAGCCCTGAAGGGTCCAGAGCGCGAGATTGCGGTACTCCGCGCGCAGCCGCAGCTGGGCAGGGCTTAGGGTCGGACGAGGCCGGGTGGATGAAGACTGGGGCGACAGGGTGGTCGGCATGACACGATCGTGAGTGCGGCCGGGGAGGGCCTTTGTTTTTGCAACAGTCGCTAGATCAGATCGAGCGACTGTCGTTTCAAGGGGTATGGCAGAGCTTTGGCGCAATGTCATCAGTCGTAGACATCAATTGATGACATCAGGCGATGACGTTGCGTTTCAGGGCCGTGTCCGGCCGTGATCGGTCTTCTGGGGCAGCTACGGGGCTGAAGCGTGGCGGTATGCATACGATTTCGTCATCCGGATGTGTGGAGCGTCGGTGGAGAGACGCGCGACGTCCGGTGAAATCGACAGATCAGGTGTCGAAAGGCGCGCCCAGCACGCGGTCGCGGAACCCGAGTGACCGGTACATGAAGCCGATCCGGCAGCAGGGCGTGCGTGCGGCCTCTGCGTCGAGCGCTTCGACCATGCGGGTCTTGAGCTCCAGCCGGGGGTGCCGCCCACAGACGGCGTCGCGCAGGGGACGCGCCACGGCCTTCAAACCCAGCCCGGCGACATCGGCCCCCGAGCCGGTTCGCACCATCATCGCCTCGGCACCCTGATCAGAGCCGACCACGACGTTCAGGTGAAGAGCGATGGCGTCGGCGACGAGGCGGGCGCGGCGTTCCTCCCACCCCATGGAGCGGGTCAGGCGGTGAGCCTCGCGCGCGGCGGGGCGGGTGAAGCAGACCTCCTCGCCAGAGCGATCCATGAAAGCCTGGGTCAGGCCGAGATCGTGCAGCATCAGGGCGACGTAGACGGCCTCGTCGTCGAACCTGAGATCCGGAAGCAGCAGTCGGGCCCAGAGGTAGGCGCGGGCGGAGTGGTTGAAGAGCCAGGGCTCGCTGACCTCTGCGGCCAGGGCCTCGGCGGCGCGGGCCACGGCACCGTCGGGCGGCAGGATCGTCTCAAGGTCGATGCGGGCGAGGCTGTCGGCGCGTCGGGGCGAGAGCTTGGCCATGGCGAGCGCCTGCACCGCCTGGGCTTTCAGCATCAGCTCGTCGCGTCGAGCCAGCCGGCCACCACCCGCCTCGACCCAGTCCCAGTCTCCGAGTGCCATCTCGCCACCTCCAAAAACGAACGATCGTGCTTTTTGACAACAGAAGGATGGACGTGTCAAATCGGCGGATGGCGAAAGGCGAAAACACGCGGGTGGCGATTCTCGACCGGGCGCGGATCATGGCGAGCCTTAGGGGGCTGGAGGGCCTGACCATCGGCGACCTCGCGGCCGAACTCGGCATGTCCAAGAGCGGGCTCTACGTCCACTTCGGCTCCAAGCAGGCGCTTCAGCTGGCGGTCGTCGAGCGGTTGTTCGAGGCCTTCCGGCGCGAGGTCATCGAACTGGCGCTGGCGCAACCCGATGGAACAGACCAGGTCGCCGCGCTACTGGATCGCTGGATCGACTGGTCCTGCGCAGCAGGACATCCCGGGGGTTGCCCGCTGCTGGGCGCGATCGTGGACGTCGACGCCGTCGAGGGCCCGGTTCGCGATCGCCTTGCCGAGGGCTGGGCGATCTGGCGGCGCGTGGTGCGGGCGGCGGCCGGTCGAGCGGGGCTGACCGATCCGGACAGCGTCGCCGGTCAGGTCTTCGGCCTCTACCTGGACCAGCATCTGCAGCACTGGCTGATGGGGGACACGGCGGCACCGGACGCCGCGCGCCGGGCCCTGTCCGGTCTGCTCGAGGCACGTCGCGCCTGAGCTTCAGGCCTCGTCGGTCTCTCCGGGCGACTGAGGTTCGGCCGAGTTCGCCAGCAGACGACCCGGGGCGCAGTCCAGTTCGCGGCACAGGGCGTCCAGGGTGCTGAAACGAATGGCGCGCGCCTTGCCGGTCTTCAGGACGGAAAGGTTGGCAATGGTGACCCCGACCCGGTCGCTGAGTTCCGTCAGCGACATGCGGCGTTCGGAGAGCATCTGATCCAGTTGCACAATGATGGCCATGGGGCGTCTCAGATCGTCATCTGCTGTTCGTCACGCATGGCCGCGCCCTGACGGAACACCTCGGCCAGCATGAAGACGATCAGGATTCCCAGCCAAGCGCCGAGGTCGATGGAATAGTCGAGGTCGTCGATGATTCCTTCAGGGACGGTCCAGGCCAGGATGAAGGCGCTGATCTGGACGCCGATCAGACCGACGCCGACCCCCTGCAGGCGTCCGACATTGGCGCGTTCGAACGCGTCGCCCTGGTTCACGGCGAGGAACATCCGGCGCAGCCGGTTGAGGATCCACCAGGTGCTGAGCATGGCGATGAAGGCGGCGAGGAAGGTGGCGGGCGGATTGACAAACAGCTGCCCCATATCGGGGTCGTCCCCAGAAAGGCCAAGCTGAAGGGTGAATGACGGCACGACCAGCGATACCAGCAGCAACAAACCGGCCGCGACGAACGCCACGGTCACGAACACATTCACGAACCCGAGCACCCAGCGCAGGGCGCTGGCGATGGAACGACGACCGATGAGCTTCATTTGACCACCTCCCCGCCGCGAGGTGCGGCCATGTCGATAGTCGATATGGATTCATTGATTATCAATCAAGAACATTCTCGATAAACGATATGAAACTTTCGTAAGGTAAATCTCAGGTCCGGGCGGAACGGGCCTCTTCCACGCGCCCCAGTTTGGCGTGGAGAGGCCCCCAGTCGTCGTCGGCGGCGATCGCGGACCAGATCGCCTCCACCTCGTCGATCCCCATCTCCTCCGGTTCCGCTGCGGCAAAGGCGGGGTGTTCCAGACGTTCGGGCCGGTCGGGCTCATGCTCGAACAGGGCAAAGCGGAAGGCGTCGAAAGCCTCGCCCTGCCAGGCCTTCGCGCGCGGACCGGCGAGGGCGCGGGCCGAGGAAGCGAAGCCGGCGAACCAGTCGTGGAACACGGGCTCCCAGCCGAGCGCCTCGCCGCCTTCGCGCAGCAGGGCAAGGGTGGTGTCCAGCAGGCGCTGGTCGGCGGCTTCGCCCAGGCTCTTGACGCCGAGCCGTTCCAGGAAGGCGGCGCGCAGTTCGCGGATGTAGGCGGAACCGAAGCCGTTGAGCGCCTCGGTCAGGGGCTCGGCGTCTGCGACCAGCTTCAGGCAGCCGGCCAGCTGCGTCAGGTTCCAGAAGACGGCCTCGGGCTGGCGGGCGAAGGCGTAGAGGCCCGAGTGGTCGAAATAGGCGGCGGTGAAGCCGGGATCGTAGTGGGGCAGGAAGCGCCAGGGGCCGTAGTCGAAGCTCTCGCCGGTGACATTCAGATTGTCGGTGTTCAGTACCCCATGGACGAAGCCCGCCGCGATCCACCGAGCGGTCAGTCGGGCGGATGCCGCGACGATGGAGGTCAGCAGGCCGGGAGCATCTCCGGCGGGCACGACCGGATGGTAGAGACTGCGGACGTGCTCGACGAGCGTCTCGATCTGGTCGGCGCGGCCGAAGAAGGCGGCGCGCTGGAAGGTGCCGAAACGGACGTGGCTGTGCTGGAGCCGCACAAGAACCGCCGATCGGGTGGGGCTGGGCTCATCGCCGCGTTCAAGCGCCTCGCCAGTCTCGATCAGGGAGAAGGCGCGGCTGGTGGGTACACCGCGCGCCTCCAGCAGCGATGCGGCCAGAACCTCGCGCATGCCGCCCTTCAGCGTCAGGCGACCGTCGCCCGCGCGAGACCACGGCGTCGTGCCGGAGCCCTTGGTGCCCAGATCCAGCAGTCGGCCCGACCCGTCGCGCATCTGGGCCGCGAGGAAGCCCCGGCCGTCGCCCAGGTCGGGGTTGTAGGAGCGGAACTGATGGCCGTGATAGCGCATGGCGATCGGGCCGGGCTGTCCTGGCAGGGGCTCGAAGCGAGCGAAATGAGTCAGCCATTCCTCGTCGGTCAGGTCGGCGAGGCCGACGTCGGCGGCGGCCCGGTCGTTGCGGAAGCGCAGGCGATGCTGGGGGAAGGCCGCCGGCCGAACGGCATCGCCGAACTCGGGACCCAGGTCCGAGAAGGCGGGTTCGGGGCGGTAGGAAAGGCTGACAGGCATGGACGGCAGATGCGGGCTCTGTGTGCGATAAGCAACCGCCCGTGCGGCGAACGGTTGAACCACCGGCCGCGATGTCTATTGTCAAAGGCAGAGATCAGGCAGGGTCCTGCCCTGTCAGGCTGGCGCCGCGTCCAGTATGGCGAATCCGGTCCGGTGCCCGTCGATAACCGGGCGCCACGACGTAGACCCCCAATTTGATACGGAGGCCCGCCGTGGCGCGCAAACTGACGCTCGATTTCCTCAAGACCGAAGCCGCATCCGGCACCTTCCTCGGCATGGCGGCACTGACCGCCCTGATCGTGGCCAACTCGCCGCTGTCGGAGGCCTATTTCAGCTGGCTGAAGAGCGAGCACCTGTTCCAGGCCGGGCCGCTGAGCCTGACCCTGTCGGTCTCGGAGTGGATCAAGGAAGGCCTGATGGCCCTCTTCTTCCTCGTCGTCGGGCTGGAGATCAAATACGAGATCCGAAAGGGGGAGCTCAGCGACCCCAGGAAGCTGGCGACGCCCGTGATCGCGGCGCTGGGCGGCATGCTCGCGCCCGCCGGCGTCTATCTGGCGATGGTGGGTATGATCGGCGGACCTTTGCAGGGCTGGCCGATCCCGCTTGCCACCGACATCGCCTTCGCGCTCGCCGTCTTCGCCCTGGTCGGAAAAGGCCTGCCGTCATCGTTGCGGATCTTTCTTCTGACACTGGCCATCGTCGACGATCTGGGGGCGATCGCCCTGATCGCGGTCCTGTTCAGCTCGGGCGTGGATTGGCAGCCCCTGGCCTGGGCGGGCGGTTTGCTTGCCGTCATGGCAGTCGCTTCGCGTCGCCGCATCGCGGCCCCACTCTGGGTCATGGCGTTCGCCGCCGTCTGGTGGCTGAGCGTCCAGGCCGGTCTGTCCACATCGCTGGCGGCTGTGGCCTTTGCGGCCATCGTGCCGGTCTCGCCGCGGGCCGATGACGCCCAGAGCCCCCTGAAGGAGGCCATGCATGACCTGCACCCCTATGTCGCCTATCTGATCCTGCCGTTGTTCGCCTTCGCCAAGGCCGGCGTGTCCTTCGCGGGCCTGTCCATGGACCAGCTGTTCGCCCCGCTGGTGCTCGGGATCGCCGCCGGCCTGTTCGTGGGCAAGCAGATCGGCGTCTTCGGCGCGGCCTGGCTGACGTCCTCGTTGAAGCTTGGGGCCAAACCGAGTCAGGCGACCTGGCTCGAGGTCTATGGGGTCAGTTTGCTGTGCGGTGTCGGCTTCACCATGAGCCTGTTCATCGGTGCCCTGGCTTTCCCCGGCACCATCGACTCCCCGGCCCAGGTCGAGGTCAAGCTGGGGGTCATCCTCGGCTCTGTCCTGTCAGCCACGATCGGAGCGACGGTTCTGTCCATCGCTGCGGGACGGAGACGGGCAAGCCAGGCAGCGGCAAACACGAATACTGTCGCCTGAGCCGCGAATATTGACCTTGGGTCAAGGGCCCTTGTCGCTTTTGCGTCACACAAGGTGCGGTGGCGCGGCTGAAACATGGCGTGAACGCCCAAGGCTGCTTGTCGCTGGCCGCGGCTTGGACTAGGCAAAACCTTCGAGAATCCGTCGCTCCGCAAGAAGAGCGCGGGTCTGGGAATCAGGAAACGCCGCGACCCGCCCCGGAAGGGTTGGTCCGGCAATGAGCCGGGAGCCGTCCATGCGTCTTGTCAAACTTCTCCGCACCACCGCATCCGCCGGTGCGGTCGCCGCCGTCGCCTTTGGCTTCGCCGGCGCCGCCCAGGCCCAGGATGGCCAGGAAGCGGCCACCGTCGACGACATCATCGTCACCGCCCAGAAGCGGGAACAGAGCCTGCAGGACGTGCCGATCGTGGTGACCAGCCTGTCGGCTGAAGTTCTGGAAGACGCGGGCGTCCGCGACATCAAGGACCTGCAGATCCTGACCCCAGGCCTGACCGTCACCTCGACGTCGACGGAAGCCTCGACCACGGCCCGTATCCGCGGCGTCGGCACCGTCGGCGACAACGCCGGTCTGGAAAGCTCGGTCGGCATCGTGATCGACGGCGTTTACCGTTCGCGCAACGGCGTCGGCTTCGGCGACCTGGGCGAACTGGAGCGCATTGAGGTCCTGAAGGGCCCGCAAGGCACGCTGTTCGGCAAGAACACCTCGGCTGGCGTCATCAACATCATCACCGAGGCCCCTTCGTTCACCCCCGGCTACAACGCCGAGCTGACCGTCGGCAACTACGGCCACATGCGCGCCTCGGGCTCGGTGACCGGCCCGATCACCGACACCCTGGCGATGCGCCTGTTCGCGGCGCGCGGCGTGCGTGACGGCTTCTACGACGTGGACCTGGGTGACGGCCCTCGCACCGAGACCACCGACGGTACGCAGGACTACTACACCGTCCGTGGTCAGCTGCTGTGGCTGCCCAGCGACACGGCTTCGTTCCGCCTTATCGCCGACTACTCCAGCCGCGACGAGCTGTGCTGTCTGGGCGTCAACGTCCGGGTCGGTCCTACCTATCCGTTCGTCGATGGCCTGGCCAATGGCACCGGCCAGACGCCGCCGGCCGCCGGCTTCGGCCGTCTGCCGTTCGACCGCACGGCGTTCGCCAACCGCTCGACCGCTCAACAGATCGAGGACAAGGGCGTCTCGCTGGAAGCGAACTTCGACCTGACCGCGTTCGGCGGCTCGACCTTGACCTCGGTCACCTCGTGGCGCGAATGGGGCACCCGTAACGGCCAGGACGCCGACTTCTCGGGTGCGGACGTCGCCTATCGTCTGAACGACGGCAACTTCGGCGCCGACATCTCCAGCATCACCCAGGAACTGCGCCTGGCCGGCGCGACCGACCGCCTCGACTGGCTGGTCGGCGTGTTCGCCACCCAGGAGCAGGTCGACCGCTTCGACACCTTCTTCCTCGGCGCCGACTACGCCCCGCTGCTGTCCTTCCAGCTCTCGGCGGCGCTGAACGCCGCCGTGCCGGCCTTCCCGGTCAGCCCTGGCATCATCCCCTGCTTCACCCGCGCCGCCCAGACGGCCCTGGGCCTGCAGCAGTGCCTGGGGACGGGCGGCGCTGTTTCCGGTGGCGGCCCGACCTTCGCGGCCGGCCAGACGTTCCAGGACGTCTATGAGCAGGAATCGACCTCGGTCGCCCTGTTCACCAACAACACCTTCAGCCTGACCGACCAGTTCGATATCACCGTTGGCCTGCGCTACACGATGGATGAGAAGACCCTCGACGGCGCCCAGCGCAACGTCGGCGCCAACCAGCTGACCTGCGCGTCGGCCCTGGGCAACGCGGCGGTGATCACCGGCGTTCTGGGTGCTTCGGCCCCGGCCATTCTGGCCCGCCACTGCCTGCCCTGGACCAACCCCTTCTATGCGAACCGGAACATCTCGGAGAGCGTCAGCGAGGATAACCTCTCGGGCACCATCAAGGCGTCCTATCGCCTGAACGAGTCGGTTCTGGCCTATGTCTCCTACGCCCGCGGCTACAAGAGCTTCGGCTACAACCAGGACCGCGTGCAGAACGGCGTGACCCCGGTCAACTCGCTGTTCTTCCCGTCGGAAGAAGTCGACAGCTACGAGTTCGGCGTGAAGACGACGCTGTTCAACCGCACCATGCTGCTGAACGCGACCTACTTCGACCAGACCTTCACCGACTTCCAGCTCAACACCTTCCTCGGCACCGCCTTCGTGGTGGAATCGATCCCTGAGCTGACGACGCGCGGCGTTGACGCTGACTTCCTGTGGTTCACCCCGATCGAGGGCCTGACCCTGGGCGGCGGCATTACCTACACCGACGCGCAGTTCGGCCGCTTCACGGCCGCCGACCTGGCCATCCCGGGCAACTTCGGCCAGCTGTCGCTGCTGCCGGGTGCCGCTCCGTCCTTCGCGCCGGAATGGTCGTACGTCGGGTCGATCAACTTCGAACGGTCGATCGGCAACGGTCTGCGCGCCGGCTTCAGCCTGGCGGGCAAGTACCAGACCGACTACAACACCGGCTCTGACCTGCTGCCCTTCAAGGAGCAGGAAGGCTTCGGCACCCTCAACGGCCGCATCTCGATCGGTACCGAGGACGAGCGCTGGACGCTGGAAGCCTGGGCTCAGAACCTGACCGACGAAGAGTACGTCCAGGTCGCCTACAACGCCTTCCTGCAGGGCGGTGCCTTCCAGTCGACGGTCCAGCCGAACGGGACCTTCTACAACCCGGCCGGCGACACCCAGACGATCAACGCCTTCCTCGGCGCCCCGCGCACCTACGGCGCGACGCTGCGGTTCCGTTACTGATCCTGGCGCAAGCCTGAATGAGTTGACCGGCCGGGGGCGACCCCGGCCGGTTTTCTTTTGGCCGTAGCGCAAGGCCCGGGCGCGGCCGCTCGCGCGTTCCGGAGGAGGGTGTTAGGACCGGCCCAACGAAAGGCCCCGTCATGCATCTCGCCCGATTTCCCCGTGTCCGCCTCGCCCACCTGCCGACGCCGCTGGAGCCCCTGCCCCGGCTGTCCGAGACCCTGGGCGTCGATCTCTGGATCAAGCGCGACGACTGCACGGGGCTCGCCGGTGGCGGCAACAAGACCCGCAAGCTGGAGTTCCTGCTGGGCGAGGCGTTCGAGCAGGACGCCGACACCCTGGTGACCCAGGGCGCGGTCCAGTCCAACCATGTCCGCCAGACGGCAGCCGCCGCCGCCGCTCACGGCCTGAACTGCGAGGTGATCCTGGAGGAGCGCACGGGCTCGAAGGCGACCGACTATACCCGCAACGGCAATGTGCTGCTGGACCGGCTGTTTGGGGCGGGCGTGCGGTCCGTGCCGGGCGGCTCGGACATGCCCGCCGAGCTGGAGAAGACCGCCGCCGAGGTGCGTGCGCGGGGCGGCAGGCCCTATCTCATCCCCGGCGGAGGCTCCAATCCCGTCGGCGCGCTGGGCTATGTCGACTGTGCGCGCGAGATCGTCATCCAGGCCGACGATCTGGACCTGCAGATCGATCGCATCGTGACGGCCACCGGCAGCGCGGGCACCCACGCGGGCCTGGTGGCGGGCCTGGCGGTCATGGGTGCCGATATCCCCGTGCTGGGCATCGGCGTGCGGGCCCCCAGGGAGAAACAGGAAGCCAATGTGCTCAAGCTGGCAGAAGAAACGGCGGCCCTGCTGGGTCGGCCGGGCTGTGTGACGCCGGGCATGGTCGTGGCCGACTGCGATTACGTCGGCGCGGGCTATGGCCTGATCGATCAGGGCGTGGCCGACGCTCTCATGCTGGCGGCGCGCACGGACGGTATCCTGCTGGACCCTGTCTACTCCGCCAAGGCGATGAAGGGCCTGATCGCGCTGGCCAAGGCCGGCCGGTTCGAGGGCGAACGCGTGGTCTTCCTGCACACCGGCGGGGCCCAGGGCATCTTCGGCTATCAGGGGGAACTGGAGCCGATGTTCGAAGGCTGACGCCCGCGCCGGGAAATCAGGCCGCGGGAACGGCACCTGGTGGTGGGCCTGGGGGCGCGGGGAAGGCCAGCGGGTCCACCGACGCGCCCGGCGATCCGGCGGTGACCGCCTCGTAGAGCGTGGTTCCGACCGGCGAGTAGGTGATGGCCTGGACCGCCAGGAACATCGCCATCATGGCGGCGATGCCCCAGCCCCAGGCCGGGTGGACCCGACCGTTCCGCAGCAGGTCGGCGACGACGCCGATCAGCGGGAAGATCAGGGTCGCGACGAAGGTGGCCTCCCAGGCCCAAGGCATCAGGAGCGGCAGAGGCATGAGCCGTCCGATCCCCGGCCCGAGCAGAATGGCCATGGCGCAGTAATGCAGGCGCTGATGCCAGGCCGTCGAGCGCCGAAAGCCGATGGCCGCGATGGTCAGGCCGACGAAGGTGATCAAGGAAACCGGATCGAAGACCAGAAACTGCAGTGGCTTGAAGAAGAAGGGCGCGTTGCCCTGGCGGATCATGTTCTCGGTGACGAGCCAGCCGAGCACCAGCATTGGCACCATCCAGGCCGCCGCGATCCACCCAAGCGGTCTGTGCAGGCGGACCTGGCCGGTCGCGATCAGGATGTTCTGAAGCAGGAAGATCACCAGCCAGCCCATGAAGACGACCGCATGGGCATGAACGAGGGGCGGGGCCTCGAAACTGGACCGCCCCAGGGCGAGCTGAACCGAAAAGCCGGCCACGGTCACGCCCACCATGGCGATCGCGGCGATCAAGAAGAAACGCTGTCCGTCCCCGGTGCGCCCAGGCCCAATGTCCGATGTCGTCATGATCAACCCCCGCTGATGCCAAAGCCTATGGCCGGGGTTGCCCCAGGTCAAACCAAACACCGGTGTGATGTCGTGTTGTTCTGGCCAAGCAGACCCCGTGAGATCATTCTCCAACCCCCAGAAGAGAGGATGCTGACGATGAAGCCGACGCCCCCAACCGCGCCGGTCCTGAGCGGGGCCACGGAGTGCCCGGACGGACTGACCGTGTCCGAAGCAGCCCCGGCCTTTCCATGAGCAAGATCCTGGGCGTGCTGGGCGGCATGGGGCCGGCGGCGACCGTGGCCTTTCTGGCGCGGGTCCAGGCCCTGACGCCGGCTGAGGGCGATGCGGATCACATCCGGATCCTGATGGATCTCAATCCCCAGGTGCCTGACCGGAACACCCGCCCCGGCGAGGCGGAGGCGGAACTCGCAGAGATGGCGCTCAGGCTGAAGGCGGCGGGGGCCGAGATCCTGGCCATGCCGTGCAACACCGCCCATGCCCAGAAGGCCGGGATCGAAGCCTCTGGTCTGCCCTTCATCGACATGATCGCCGAGACGGTGGCGGCAGCGAAGGGCCATGATGCCCGCGCCATCGGGGTGCTCGCGACGCCGGGCGGAGAGGCCCTCTATCGCGCCGCACTGGAGGCGGAAGGGGTGAAGCCGGTGCTGCTGAAGGGCGAGGACCGGGACGCCTTCATGACCTGCGTCTATGCGGTGAAGCGCGGAGATGCCGGCCCGGTGCAGCGCGCGGGGATGCGACGCCTGGCCGAAGCGCTGAACGCTGCCGGAGCCGATGCGGTGATCGCGGGGTGTACGGAAGTTCCACTGCTTCTGGACGCTGCCGATGTGTCTGTTCCGCTTATCGATTCGGCAGAGATACTGGCCAGAGCGTGTGTTCGTGTCTGCCTTGACTAAGTTCGGATACGATCTCTTTGCGGATTATCTGTGTTTGAACCGTGGCTGATCCAGCATCAAACAGTAAAACGCCTGACACGGCTCCCACAAGAAGTCGCGATAACGGTGTCCTCCTAGATCCTGGGGGAGACCATCATGTCCGAACTGAAGCGCGCCGGAACCCACGACGACGGTGACATCTGCGTCAACTTCTCGTCCAATCCACACATCGACGACATCATCTTGGCCCGCAACTCGCGCCGCCAGGTGCTGGGCGGAATGGTGGCTGTGGCCGGCCTGTTCGGCCTTTCGGCCTGCGACGGTGACGACGCCGGTCAGACCCAGTCCAATGCAACGGTCTCTGCTGGTGCGGCGGCGGTGACGAGCTCGGGCAAGAACGTGACCCTGGCCGGCACAGCGACCAACTCCACCGGCGTGCTCTGGACCCAAGTCTCGGGCCCAACGGTCGCCCTGTCCAACGCCAACTCGAACACGGCCAGCTTCATTGCCCCGGCGGTGTCAGCACCGACCCAGCTGGTGTTCGCGTTCAACGCTCCGGGCACGAACAACACGGTCGCCTCGGCGAACACGACCGTCACGGTCAACCCGGCGACGCTGGGCTTCACGGCCCTGCCCAAGCTTCTGAACGACGTTGTGACCGTGCCCGAAGGCTATTCCATCAGCGTTCTCTATGCGCTCGGCGACCCGATCGCTCCGGGTGTCCCGGCCTATGGCAACCAGGGCAACGACACCAATTTCGCCCAGCGCGCCGGCGACCACCACGATGGCATGTACTACTTCGGCCTCAACGCCGCCGGCACCGCGCGCGACGACACCTCCAACACGCGCGGCATCCTGTGCGTGAACCACGAGAACGTCACCGAACAATATCTTCACGCCGGTGGAACCCTGACGGTCGTCAACGGTGCACGCGTGGACCGGGTCGAGGTCGACCGTGAAATCGAGTCGCACGGCGTCGGCATTGTTGAAGTGGCGCGCGGCTCGACCGGCGTCTGGGCCTACAACCAGGCCTCGCCCTTCAACCGTCGCATCACGCCGAACACCCCCATGCAGTTCAACGGCCCCGTGCGCGGCGACGCGCGCATGCGCACGCTGTTCTCGCCGACGGGCACGTCCGGGCGCGGCACCGTCAACAACTGCGCCAACGGCTATGCGCCGTGGGGCACCTATCTGACCTGCGAGGAGAACTGGGCCGGCTACTTCAACCGCGCGGCGGGCGACAATGCCCTCCGTCCGGCCAAGGAAGGTCAGGCCTACGGCCGTTACGGCGTGGCGGGCGGGCCTGTGGCCGGCCTGAACTGGGGCACTCTTGCGGTCAGCGATCCGACCGAGACCAAGTACCGCAAGTGGAACGCTTCGGTTGTCGCCGGTCCAGCCGACGGCACCGGCGACTTCCGTTACGAGCCCAATCAGTACGGCTGGATCGTCGAGATCGACCCCTATGATCCGGCGTCGACGCCCCGCAAGCGCACGGCGCTCGGCCGCATGGCCCACGAGGGGGCCTGGCCGGCCAACTTCGTCGCCGGTCGCCCGCCGGTCTATTACATGGGCGATGACTCGCGCGGCGAGTACTTCTACAAATTCGTGTCCGCGACGAACTGGGATCCGGCTGATGCTCAGCGTACGGATCGTCTCAACGTCGGTGACAAGTATCTGGACAACGGCACGCTCTATGTCGCTCGCTTCGACGCGACCGGACAGGGCGCCTGGCTGCCTCTGGTCTTCGGTCAGGGCGTGCTGACGGCCGCGAACAGCCTCTATGCTTTCGAAAGCCAGGCCGACGTCCTGATCAACGCCCGTCTCGCCGCCGACGCCCTGGGTGGCACCAAGATGGATCGCCCGGAATGGGCCGGTGTGAACCCGGTCAATGGCGAGGTCTATCTGACCCTGACCAACGGCAACGCCACCTCGCGTCCGCTGGCGGGCACCGATGCCGCCAACCCGCGTCACTACAACGATCCGCGCACCACCGGCGCCGCTCAGCGCGGAAACCCCAACGGCCACATCATCCGTCTGCGCGAGACGGGCGACAACGCCACCGCCCTGACGTTCCAGTGGGACATCTATCTGTTCGGCGCGGGTTCGGATCTGGATCCGAACAACATCAACCTGTCGGGACTGGACGCGACCAACGATTTCGCCAGCCCCGACGGCCTGTGGTTCGCCCGACCGTCCAACCCGTCGGGCCAGATCAATCCTCTTCTCTGGATCCAGACGGACGACGGCTCCTTCACGGACCAGACCAACAACCAGATGCTGCTGGCCCTGCCCGGGCGGGTTGGTGACGGCGGCGCGCGTACCATCACCAACACCGACGCCAACGGTGCGACGCGCCAACAGGCCACGATCGTTGGCCGCACCCCGGGGCTGAACCTTAAGCGCTTCCTGGTCGGCCCGCGCAACGCCGAGATCACCGGCATCGACTCCACGCCGGACGGCCGCACGGTCTTCGTCAACATCCAGCACCCCGGCGAAGGCGGCCCGACGGCCACGCCATCCTCGAACTGGCCGACCAGCCAGTCGGGACCGGGTAACAATGCCCGCCCGCGCTCGGCGACGATCGTAATCACGAAGAATGACGGAGGCGTGGTCGGCCTCTAGGCCCATCCGCAAGGTCAGAATCTGGAAGGGGCGCGTCGGTGACGGCGCGCCCTTTCTCTTGCCCGGCGCGCGCGACCCCGCCATTCAGGAGCGGTGCAGAGACAGAGCCTGATCATCGATTGTGACCCCGGCGTGGACGACGCCGTGGGCCTGTTGCTGGCGTTCGGTTCGTCGGAGCTGGATCTGCTGGCGGTCACGACGGTGGCCGGAAACGTGTCCCTCGAGCGGACGACCCGGAACGCCCGCATCCTGCGACAGTTGGCCGGGCGCACGAATGTGCCGGTCTTCGCCGGGGCGCAGCGACCCTTGCGACGCCCGCCTGGCGAGGCGGCCGAGTTTCATGGTGCCGAGGGGCTGGGTGTCCTTGAGACCTTCGAGCCCGATCTGCCCGTCGCCGAGGGGACGGCCGCCCAGGCCATCATCGAGGCGGTCATGAACCGGCCGGAGGGCGCTGTGGCGCTGGCCATCATGGGGCCGATGACCAACCTGGCGCTAGCGCTTCGGGCCGAACCCCGACTGGCAGGACGGCTGGGCCCGGTTGTCGTGATGGGCGGCGCGCGCTCGGAAGGGGGCAACATCACGGCCTCCGCCGAGTTCAATATCTGGGCCGATCCTGATGCAGCGGCCGAGGTGTT
>VYLP01000280.1_pt1 | contig 17123 bp, 14 predicted proteins | sample 5114311 | NCBI WGS metagenome assembly VYLP01 (sample SAMN12291775, study PRJNA351875) | freshwater metagenome | isolation source: freshwater lake | place: USA: Michigan, Lansing Lake | collected 2013-08-14 | reverse complement strand
TGTAATTGCCGTCGATAGGGATTCCACTGCCCCTGGTTTCAAAGATAGCGACATTCGGATTCTCGAATCCACGGTCGAATACCGCAAGATTCTTCATGCGATGAGTCGCGTGCCCTATACACACGTGCTAAAGGGAGTCGGCTCACGTTCCTTTGGTGGGGCAATTCATTCTACTGCCTATCTTGCAGAAAAATTCAAACTCACGGGAAGCTCACCTTCTTCTATCTCATTATTTGCAAACAAACGAAGTTGCAAAGCTCTCCTCGAGAAAAATGGAATATTGGTTCCAAAAACATTAACGCTACCGGTTTCCTCTCCCAAATCAAAAAAAGAAGTCCAATTGCCTTATCCCATCCTCGCCAAACCAGCAGAAGGTTTCGCAAAAAAGGGAATATCGGTCATTCAGGATGAGAAGGAATGGAAGGTCTGGTCCAAAGGCAAAAAACTAACAGATTGGATCCTTGAACCGAAAATTGAAGGAAATGAAGTTACAGTTCTTGGAATGGTGATTCAGGGTCAATTCCATATCCTTTCACTTTCAGATAAAATAACAACAACAGAACCTCCGTTTATCGAACTCGTTCATATTGTTCCATCAGCAAACATCCGAATGACCGGAGAGATCAAAATGATCTGCCAGTCGATCGTCAATATCACGAAACTTACAAACAGCCCTTTTGTCGCTGAATTCAAAATCACAGTAACAGGAGAATGTTATCTCATAGAAGCCGCCCCAGAAGTCGGTGGGGAGTTTTTAGCGGATGCATTGGTAAAGGCCCATTATTCCTATTCATATTTCCCCGATCTTCTGGCTCTATATATCGGGGAATCTCCGAAACTCCAGTTTTTACTGAAAGAACCCAAACAAAATAAATTGTCAGCAATCCTATTCGTATTGCCTGATCATAAAACCAAGGCGGTTCCTCCTCATACAGATTTTCCATTAATTGCCGGTGAATCCATTTTTATGAAAGAGGAGCTCCTACCTACAGCTACACTTCTAACTAATAAGGAAGGCAATGCCCGCAGAACTTTCGTCTACGGCATAAGCTCAACAAGTGCGCAAAATAGAGATGAATGGATACAAAGTCTGATAGATCGCTCAGGCGGTCGTCTAACATGAGCAATGTTTGGGACAATCATTACCAAAAACAAAAATCCATACTACACCATCCAGATGAGAATCTAGTGAGAATTCTTTCTCGCATCTCTCCTCCCAATTTATCCGTCTTAGATTTCGGAAGTGGAAGTGGCAGGCACATTCCTCTGCTGAAGGAAAAAGGATTTGATGTATCTGCCTCAGATTCTTCGATCGAAGCCGTGGAACGTTTGAAGGTTAATTTTTCGGGTCTCCCATGTTATTTAACGGATAAGCTTCCCTATTCATTTCAAAAAGGCCAATTTGGCCTCATTGTGTCTTGGGGTGTATTTCATTACAATGAAAGATCTGTCGCAAAGGCAATGTTAGTTGAACTTCACCAAGCATTAGCTCCAAATGGCTATTTAGCTGGCTCGATTCGAGCCGCATCTGACACACATTTAAAACTAAATGACGGTAAGATGAATTTAGTCGATCTAAATGGCGGGTATGCTGAAACGTATTCATTAGTTGAAGTAAATGATTTACTTCGACCATTTTCCAATGTAGAAATTGGTTACACAGAACGAACACCTCTTGGCAAACTCGACGAACGTATTTGCCATTGGTTCTTTCTCGCCAAAAAGTAAACGTAGATGGAAAGTTTGGAAAAAGAATGCCCACTGCGGCTACCAAATAATTGCAGTTGGAAATTCTTATACCTCTCAACCGGAAAGTACAAAGATTTATCGATTTATAAATGTCACAAGTGTGGACTGCAATCTTTGTATCCAAGACCCGTCCAATCCGAATTATACGACGCTGACTACTACATCGGGAAAGCCGAATATACTTACATTGATGAAAGGAAAACCGAAAGATCACACCGCTACGTTTGGGATGCACGATTAAAAAACATTCAAAAGTACATCAAGTCGGGGCACTTTTTAGATGTAGGTTCCTCCTTCGGTGGTTTTATAAATTCGGCAAGGGATAAGGGATTCACCATTCAAGGTGTAGAAATCTCAAAGTATGCAAGTGATTATGCCAATTCAAAGGGGATCCCAACATTCAATGGCTCTCTACTCGATGCTCGTTTTCCAGATGCCAGTTTTGATGTAATCACTCTTGTGGAGGTGATTGAACATTTAGAGTCTCCACGATTGATTTTTGAAGAACTTTACCGTATTCTAAAACCAAATGGACTACTCTTACTTCAAACTGCAAACTTTGAAGGTTGGCAGGCCAAAAACGAAGGCTCAAACTATCATTATTATATGCCAGGCCATGTGTTCTACTATTCCGATTCAGTTCTAAAAAAAAGTTTGACCGCCCTTGGATTTGAACGATTCATTTCTTACTTCGGTGTTGATTTTTCACTTATGGCAAAGCTTAAAAAAGCAAGTGGCAGTTTCACGAAGTGGACAGACTACTTCCAGTTTTTGAGAATTTGTTTTTACCATTGGAAATCAAAAATCTCCCATGAAGGTTTTCCATTAACTTCTAGTTATGTTCTTTACGCATTTAAAACAAAGTAGGTATCCATGAATTCGAAACCAGACAGCGAACTTCTTATCAAACTCACAGCTATTCCCGAATCACCGGGCTGGAAGCGAAAATTGATCATCGGTCTTCGAGTAATTCTAGTTTCGATACATAGATTTATAGTTGATGATTGTTTGATGAAGGCATCAGGTCTTGCCTATACTACCATTGTCACACTCATTCCCACACTCACTGTTGCATTTGCTCTCCTAACAGTCGCTTCAGGGATACAAGGTCGCCAAGATGAAATTTATGTGGAGGTAAATAGTTTTCTTCTAAAAAACAATATCCAGTTCGATATCACTCCGTATTGGGAAACATTAAGTGATATTATAAGCACTGCTTCTCAAATCGGTGCCATCGGATTTATCGTATTTATTTTTTCAGCAACCGCAGTACTTAGATCGCTAGAAAAAACTTTTCATTCTATCTGGAATATTGATCTACATAGAAGTTTCATCAGTAAGTTTATCTTATATTTTTTTCTGATAACATTTGGACCGCTCCTATTCGTAGTGGGTAAAGGTATTTCTAACCAAATCACTGACTCCGTAAAAGCACCTCACTTAAAGTCAGTGGTTATGGCAAAAAATGGTGAAATATGGGTTGCGGGAGAAAAAGGTAACATCGGCACACTTACCGATCTAAAATCTAAAATCAAATTTATTCCAAAAGATTCGATTGATTTCGAAAATATGTTATGCGTTGATTTCACTTTAATCGATAAGGGATCTTGCAAAAAACCCAATATCTCAAAAGAAAACTTTTTTAGAATCAGATCTCTTGGCAACTACCTGTATGCAATATCAGAAGAGGGAAATTTACTCATTTCTGCAAATTCTGGTAAAAATTGGAAATTACATAGTTTTAAAAACATAACAGTCACTGACTTTGGAGTCTCTGACTTGGACAGTATATTTATTCTTACTGGAGACACTCGAACGATTCGCTACGAAGTAGGAAAGTCACTTACTGAACTGAAACGATTCAGTGAACCTGGCATTACCCCAGTCAAAGTAAGATTCTTTTCCAATAAGGAAGGCTATGTCTTGGATAAAGAGGGAAGATTATGGAAAACTGTCGACGCAGGCATTAATTTTACCTCCCAAATCATCTCAAAAAAAGGATTAAACGATATCTATTTCCTAACACGTAATACAGGTTTTGTGGTAGGAGAAAATGGAGCCATCTTTCGGTCAAAAGATGGTGGCGCCACTTGGACAGATGTTAGCCATAAAAAATTTAGCTATGAGAGGGTATGGGCATTTGCCTCTCCAAAACAACAAGACTTTGATCTATTTGTTTTAAACAATTTGGGTGAAATTCTTCTCTCGGAAGACGAAGGGGCAAATTGGTCGGTTGCCTACCGAGCCAAGGGAGGTGCGATTCTGGATTTGATACATCAGTCTGCAAAAGCAAATCAAATCATGCAAGTGGTGGATCAGACATCTTTAACTAGCGAATCAGAAGTGATTCCGGAAACTGATGGACTCGGCTTCGGTTCAAAGGATGAGTCAGATGATAAAACCGGATTGAATGCAAATATGTTAGGGATTTTAGGTGTGGGCGAGTACAACAAAATCATAAGAATTGAAAATGATGAAAAAGGCAATCCTACTTGGAAAAAATACCAAGGTGGCGTTCGATTCTTTTCATTGTATACAATGCTACAGTTGTTACTTCCCTTACTTTCAATTTGGATTTTTTTCATATTATTGTTTACTATAATTCCCAATGCGAAAGTACCGATTCGCGCATCTGTGATTGGTGGTGCGATTACGAGCGTTATTCTGATTATTTTCTTTTGGGGGTTTATAAATATCTACATCACCTCTTTTACAGAAAAAACCATGCTAATCTATAAAGCACTCGCGGCCATTCCCATTTTTCTACTTACTATTTATTCCATTGGAGCGATCATTCTGTTCGGCGCTGAACTCACAGCAACTTTACAATTTCCCGATAGATACCTTCTACCGAAACATCCATTTGAAAGCATTGATACCTTCGTCAAGTACGAGTATTATCATACGATACAATTTTTAATATTCGTTTATGAAACTCAAAAGAACAAAGGTAAGTTGCTAAAAATTAACGATATTAGAAAGTCACTGCAAATACCAGAGAAGGATGCAAAACAAATTCTAACAAGTTTGGAACGATCAGAATTTATTTCGATTTCAGAAAATGGATCCATTTCCCCTGTCAAACTCATCGAGCAAGTCAGTCTTCTGGATTTATATGAAAAGACGGTTACCGTTTCCCTCGGTGCCCCAATGGACAATCAAACTGGACAGGCGAAAACGCTGGAAAAACTAAAGGATATCGAATCCAAATTAAAAATACAGTTACAGAGCGTTTGGTTAAAGGATATGATTGGCTAAATCAATTCAATTGCCAATTAGATGAGATGGTGGACTAGAATTTATAATTTGACCTTCACTTATACATATTTGATTTAATGGGTGGCAGAAGGGCAGACATTTGTTTGTAGATCTGTTCTGCCATTCCTAAGGATTCATTTTTTGAAATGTCTTTTGCATACTCATCATATAGCATATCTTCGAATATCTCTTCGGCATATCCTCCATCTATGAGTTTTTCTTTATGCACCGAGTTTTTCATTTCTTTGAGCATCATTTTAACAAACACTGCTTCAAATTCCACGCTGGCGTCGTATAACTTTTTTCGATAAGGATCAGCTGAGATTTCACTTTTGATATCTTGTGCAACAGATAGTGAGGAGCTACTTACTTTTCCTTGCAACTCGCTATGTTCTTCCATAAGCTTTTCAAAGTCGTTTTTCTTTACAGATGTATTTTCGTCACCAAGCAGTGATTTACTGTTTTTGCGAGAAAGAGAGTCCATCTTACCTAATACTTGCTCATCTCTAGAACGTGAAATTCTTGAACTGTAATCTTGAACTGAAAAAATATCCATCTGTCTATCCTCTACCTTTAGGTTTCATCCAGAAGCCAAATCTCACTGAATGATTAGCTCTGCTTTCAGAGCACCCTGTTTCTTTAACGCTTCTAAAATCGAAATGATATCTTTTGTAGAAGCCCCAACCTTATTTAATGCATCCACCACATCTGAAACTTGAGTGGCTTCTTTTAAAACAAAAACGGATTCACCTTTGTCTTGTTCAGGCATCGGAAAAAAGTATCTCATTTTGTTATTGTTTGCAACCTGTATCGTCAGACCAGATTGTGAGATTGCTACTTCATCAATGGCAATATTGGCACCCATCACAATCGTTCCTGTTCGTTCGTTGATTACAACCCTTGCCATTTGGTCAGGAGTGATTGGTAAATTTTCCAATTTTGATAAAAAGGCTAAGTCAAATTTGGGAGCCGTTGCTAATTCTCCGCCAGTAGGTTGATTGGGTAGAGGCATAGGAACTAAGAGTTCTGTCCCGGACACAACTTCCGGCGTTACACCCAAATTCGTTTTGATGGCTTCCACAATCGCACTAAGTGTAGAATAGTCTCTTTCATTTAGTGAAACTTTCACAGCAGTTACCATTGGTGGAGTCACAAGTGCTCTTTCTAAAATGGCTCCCTGAGGGATAAGTCCCGTATTGGAGCCGCCTTTTTTTTCTGCGATCCCTCTTCCCTTTTTCTCTTTTCCACCAAACACCATTACACCCGATGCAACTGCAATCGTATCTCCATTGCCTGCTTTTAGAGGCGACTGCAATAGCACACCACCTTCTAGAGATCTTGCATCCCCGATGGAAGACACAAGCACATCCAACCTGTCGCCTTCTTTCAAATTGATAGGAACATTGGCAGAAATCATCACACTAGCCGTGTTACGCGCTTCCCTTAATGATCTTTTTGTATTCACTCCAAGACCTGACAAATAATTTTGTAAGGCCTCTTCCGTAAGAGGATTCTTTGTGTCGCCTGTTCCATTTAGTCCCACCACCAATCCGAATCCAGTCACTTGATTTTCGCGAATGGCATTGATGCGTGCCACATCCTTTAAACGAATTTCTACTGAAAAAACAGGTGCAAAAGAAAGTAATAAAAGTAAAATTCCAAAACGAATAAGGTTTTGAACACCTACGGGTGAGAATTCGTTTATCAGACAAGCCTTGGATTTCATTCGTTGCTTTCTCCTAAAACTCGTTTGATATTCTTTAAAATGATTTCTTGCTTTTCTGTATCTGATAGTTCAGCTCGCCTAGTCGTTGTCCCATCCGGATTGGTTATGGTTTTCATTTGAATATTCGGATTATTTAATTCCTTCGGATTCAGCGTGCCTTGGAATTCCACCCGTAAATTTGCCACATTATCACTGGATATATTTCTATTTTTATCTAAATCGCCAGGAGAGATCGTTCCAGATAGGCGAAGATTGATTCGCTCTTCTCCATAATTATAAGTTTTGGAACCTTCCAATTCTAGATTCCCGGATCCTGGATCAATACCTACCACAAGTACTGCCATAGTGCCTAATATTTTTCCATTGGTTTTTGATTTTCCAACCTTGGATCTCATATAAGTACTGTTTGTTGTAAAAGCAGGAAGGTCGGAAACCAATTTTTTATCTGGCACGGTTTTGATATCATTATCAAAAGTAGCTTTATATTCTGATTCGTATTCTACTTTCAAACTGGATTTCAACACTACTTTCACCACCGTTCCTGGTGAAACGACTTTCGGGTAAGAATAAGGATCCTTATCACGCCATAGCGATTCAGCAAATAGCCCTTGACGATTGTGAGATTCAATCATCAAAATAGAAACAGCAACAATTAAAAGTAGGATTGGAAATCGAGACGAAAGAAACAAATTTCTCAATGCGAATTTCATCTTGCACTCTCCAACAAACAAACTCCAGCTGATTGAATTTTTCCTTTAAGTCGTCTGTTTGAAGATAAGTTTAATAGATCAATCTCGTCGCCTTCATTGCCGGATGCAAGTGCCCTTGTTCTCACTTTGAGCATAATGTTTCCTGTTGTATAAACTAGATTCACTTCGCTTCCCCTCTCGATCATATTGAGTCGTCTAGTTTGTTTTCTTTGCAAAGCAACACCTTCAGGGATTGCATTTAAAGCTGTTTTGCCGATAGGATTTTCTAAATCGTATTCCGTATGATTGTCAGTTGTAAAAAATAACTTTTTTTCAACGTCATACTCTTGTAAAATTTCCTTTGGCTCAATGTTTCGTTTTGTAAACCAGGCAAGTTTTTTCTCTTCGATTAGAAATCCAACAGGAATGGAGTAGATCAATTTCCCTTCAAAAAACACATCGAGAGGGAAAATGCGTTTGCCTGCATGGATACCTCGGCCGACCTTCCGCCAAACAATCTGTACGTTTTTTTCAGGCAACGAGACAGGTTTCGATTCTAAATAAATTCGAAAATTATCCTCATCCAACTGAATTTCTTTTTTTAAATATTGTAAAAGAGATTGCTCCAACTTCTCCTTTCCCCAGATCCCACTTAGAGGGATTAGTATGGAATCATTTCCATTGATTTCAAATTCAATCGAATTCCCAGTTTGTCTTTGATATGCCGACACCAGAAGATCTTTCACTACATTCGGAGTCAATCTTAGTGGTGCCGTAAGCCCCTCGTATAGCACTGGATTTACGTCATCTTTCCAATTTAAGATGTCACTTGCTCTGAATTGAGATCCCAAAGTGATGATTCGCGGCTTCAAATAAAAAGATGTCAATTTCTGATTTTGTTCGGAATGCAAACTTTGTGCAATCATTCCGACGAACATAAAAAGGAAGATTCGCCTAAATTGTTTCAAAGTTTTTTTCGTATACATCATCACGATTACTTATTCTTTATCTATCGTTCTATCGTTTCAGACCAATCGCCGTAGAAAGCATGTTATCTGAAGTTTGGATCGTTTTAGAATTGGATTCATATGCGCGTTGGGCAACGATCATGTTTACCATTTCTTCAACGATTTTTACATTACTCATTTCAAGGAAACCTTGTAGAACTCCGCCATATCCTTCTTGTCCTGGCATACCTGGAATTTCAGGACCTGATGCGACCGTTTCTCTGAATAAGTTTTTTCCCACTGCTTGCAATCCCGCAGGATTCACAAAACGGTATAGTTCAATTTGACCGATGGTAGTCGGTCGAATGTCATTTCCGATTTTTACTGTAACTTCACCTTCTTCCGCAATCATCAGTGTATTTAAGATCGCATTTTCAGGAAGGATGATAGGTGGCTCTAGAAGATATCCATTCGATGTAACAACCTGTTGGTTGGAATCAATTTTAAATGATCCGTCCCTACTGTAAGAAAATGTTCCATCAGGCATTTGGATTTTAAAAAATCCCATTTCCCCAGTGAGGGCCAAATCAAGTTTATTTCCAGTCGCTTGGAAAGATCCTATTTCGAATAACTTTTGTGTTGCGGCAACTTTTACACCATGTCCAACATTGACTCCAGTTGGAATTTCAGAAACTGAGGTAGCTGGTGTGCCTGCAAGAACTTGGTGTTGGTAAACTAAATCTTCAAAATCAACACGATTCTTTTTGAATCCCGTTGTGTTTACGTTGGCAAGGTTATTGGCAACTGTATCAATATGAAACTGTTGAGCAATCATTCCGGTAGCGCCGGTCCAAAGTGACCTCATCATATAAATGCACCTCTTTCGAAACCTATCGGTCGAAATCGGAAAAAGGCTAAGTGTCTTTTTTTGGAATTATGTCTTATTTTCCAGTGCTACCAAAACCGCCAGTTCCTCGGTCAGTGGAATTTAGGTCTTCGGCAAGATGAAAGTGGACGAGTTCGTAACGTTTGATGAGAATTTGGGCAATCCGAGTGTGATGGGTCAAAATAAAGTCCGCGTCTGAAAGATTGAGAAGCGGAATGAACACCTCTCCCCGATAGTCCGAGTCGATTGTCCCTGGTGCATTCGGCATAATGATCCTCTCTTTCGTGGAAAACCCTGAACGTGGACGGATCTGTCCTTCAAATCCATTGGGAATGGCAAAGGCAAGTCCCGTAGGAACAAGAACCACTTTACCTTTGGGTAAAATGAGATCCCGCTCTAGGCATGCCGAAAGATCATAACCGGCTGAGCCTTCGGTCTTTCGTTCAGGAAGGATTGCGGAAGCATTTAATTTTTTGATCTGAACTTGGATCATAGATTTGTTGGGATCTTATAAAAATCGGAATCCTTCATATCGCCCACACAAGAGAGATGTAATTCGGGAAGGCTAAAGAGTGAAGATGCCATTTCGTTGAGTTGGGTGAGTGTGACTGATTTGAGAGCGGCCATCCGGTCTTTCAAAGGATAGTACTTTCCAAAATAAATCTCTTGCAGGCCGATATTATTCATTCGGTTTTCAGGTAGTTCGTATCCGATCGCCATTCCACCTAGCTGATTGGTTTTTGCGTCCTCAAGCTCTTTGGCTGTAAATCCATCTTTACGTATGGCTTTTAACTCATCCAAAATAAGTCCGATACACTGATTCACCTTTTCTCGTGAGGTAGCAACTGAAATCGAAAAAAGTCCCGTTGTTTTATAAAAAGAAGGAAAACAATAGATCGAATAACAAAGACCTTCTTTCTCTCTAATATTTTGAAATAGGCGAGAAGCCATTCCCCCACCCAGGATTGTAGAAAGTAGCTGGATGATGGTTACAGATAAAAAGTCCCTAGGCACACCATTTGCGCCAAGCATCACATTGAATTGTTCTATCTTTCGCCTTTGGAGGTGTTTGGTGAAATTCTTTTTAGGTGGAGGGATGATTACTGGTTTACTTGATTTACCCGGCGGATTTTTAAAAAAGAAATACTTTTTGGCAAGGCCAATTACCTCTTCCCATTTTAAATTTCCAGATACCGATAGTACCATATTGGCAGGGAAATAATGTTTTTCGTAAAATTTACGGATCGATTTTTGTGTGATCGCGTTGATAGATTCTTTGGTTCCTATAATATCACGACCGTAAGGTGATTTACCAAAGATATTTCTAAAATAAAAGTCATATACAAAGTCGTCAGGAGCATCCTCATAACTTCTCATTTCTTCAATGACAACACCCTTTTCAATCCGTATGTCTTCTTCACGAAACTTGGGACGAAAGATCATGTCAGAGAGGATATCAAAAGCAAGCTCTGCCTTGTCTTTGATCGCGACTACATAGTATTGAGTGTATTCTCTGCTCGTGGAGCCGTTTAACACACCACCTACGCGTTCGATTTCAGATGCGATTTCTTTGGAAGTGCGTGTTTCAGAATCCTTGAACAGCATATGTTCCAAGAAATGAAAGTACCCTAGTTCTGTGTTTGTTTCGGCGAGAGACCCTTCTTTTACAAACAAACCCACCGCCATCGAGGCGGCATGTTTCATCGGTTGAAAGAGGATCGTGAGTCCGTTGGAAAGAACGATGCGTTTGAATTCATCAGATGCCAATCGTGCTACCTCCCCTTCGGATCTCCGAAGGGTCTAAGTCTTAGTTGTCGTTGAGAACGTCTTTGCGAGAAAGATCAATTTTTCCCATTTTGTCTACAGAGATGACCTTCACTTGAATCTTTTGACCTTCAGTGACGACTTCTCTTACTGACTGGACTCGTTTTACATCCAACTTAGAAATGTGACAAAGTCCTTCTTTACCTGGTAAAATTTCCACGAAGGCACCAAAATCTGCAATGCGTTTGACGACTCCGTCATACACTCTACCGATCTCGATCTCTTCGAAGATTCCATCAATCATTGCGATGGCTTTTTCTTTGGATTCTTCGCTAGGTGACGCAATGGTTACCTTGCCTGAATCATCCACAGATATCTCAGATCCAGACTGTTCCGTGATCGCACGGATCATTTTTCCACCAGGACCAATGAGCTCGCCAATGCGATCTTTCGGAATCTGTTTTTGAGTGATACGAGGAGCTGTTGCAGAAAGATTTCCTTTCACAGCAGATATCGCTTTGTTCATTTCACCCAAAATATGATCTCGTCCGACTTGCGCTTGTTCAATGGCTTTTTGCAAAACTTCAAGACCAAGTCCGTTGACTTTCAAATCCATTTGGAAGGCAGTGATTCCTTTTTTGGTTCCTGCGAGTTTGAAGTCCATATCGCCAAAGTGGTCTTCAATTCCAGCAATGTCAGAAAGAACGGCAAATCGCCCCTTCTCATCACTAAAAAGTCCCATCGCAATTCCAGAAACAGGAGCTTTGATCGGAACCCCACCTGCCATAAGTGCAAGTGTGCCAGAACAAACAGATGCCATAGATGAAGAACCATTTGATTCTAAAATTTCAGAAACAACTCGGATCACATAAGGAAACTCGGTTTGCGTTGGGAGAACCTTTTTGATCGCTCTTTCAGCTAAGTTTCCATGACCAATCTCACGACGGCCAGGACCTGAATTTCTTCGCACTTCTCCAACAGAGAATGCTGGGAAATTATAATGAAGCATGAAGTTCTTTTCTTTTTGGCCTTCGAGTGTCTCATAACGCTGGTTATCAGAAGTAGTACCCAAGGTAACAACACCTAAACTCTGAGTCTGACCACGAGTGAAGACCGCAGAACCATGAGGTCCAGGAAGAACATCAATCTCACAAGAAATCTGACGAATCTCGTCAGTCTTACGACCATCAAAACGTATTCCTTCACCAAGTACGAGTTCGCGGACGACTTCGTATTCAAGTTCATGGAGGTAATGTTTGATATCGCGTGATTTGTCTGCAGGTGCTAGTAATTCTTTAAAGTGAGCAACTGTCTCATCATTGATCTTTTTGATGTCTTCGTTGCGTTTTGCTTTGTCTGCATTTTTATTTGCCGCAGTGAGTCTTGCAAAAGCGAATTCACGAATTTTTTCGTGAAGATCTTTATCAGGAGCTTTGAGAACAACTTGTTTCTTCGGCATACCATGTTTTGCGGCGAGTGCTTCTTGCATTTCGACGGCAATTTTGAGTTGAGCTTGGGCAAAACGAAGTGCATCCATCATATCATCTTTTGATATCTCTGCCGCCTCACCTTCGATCATCACGATAGCGTCTTTAGTTCCCGCTACGATGAGATCCATATCAGATCTTGTCATTTCTTCATTGGTAGGATTGAGGATAAATTCACCAGCAATGCGGCCAATGCGTGCACCAGCAATAGGACCTGCAAATGGGATCGGAGAAACAGAGAGTGCCGCAGAAGCCGCGCTAATTGCGTGACCGGCTACGGATACTTGTTTGTCTGCCGACAAAACTTGCACCATAAGCTGAACTTCAGAGAAATAGCCTTCTGGGAACATTGGACGAATCGGACGATCGATGATTCGAGATAGGAGGATTTCGTGTTCAGGAGGTTTTGCTTCCCGTTTAAAATAACCGCCAGGGAAACGACCAACAGAATACATCTTTTCTGTGTATTCGCAAGTCAGAGGGAAAAAGTCTTGTCCCTCTTTCGGCTCATCAGCCGCACAAACAGTTGCTAGGAGAACAAGGTTCCCCGTCTTATAGACAACAGAACCGTGGGCTTGTTTCGCCCACTTGCCTGTTTCGATGGTGATAGAGTCTCTACCCCAAGAACCAGTAAACTCTGTAGCCATAGGATTTACTTCCTAAGACCGAGTTTTTCTATTAGCTTTCTATAACTATCGATATTGCTGCGTTTGAGGTATTCTAACATGCTCTTTCTTTGGCTTACAAGAGCAATCAGACCACGTCGAGAGTGGAAATCTTTTTTGTTAACTTTAAAATGTTCAGTAAGATCCTTAATGCGGGAATCAAGGATAGCAATTTGTACTTCTGCAGATCCAGTATCATTTGGTTTGCTACCATAAGTAGCAATGATCTGCTGTTTTTGTTCTTTTGTGACCATATTTCTTCCAAAATCCTAGACAGCGTCATTTAGAAAACATAATTTTTGGTATCGGATTAAAAAATACTTTTGCGTAGCGGTAGGGCAAACGATCTGACTTTCCTTGGTAAACACACCAGGCAACAATCTCTTCGGTCCCTTCCCGAATCATATAAAACCCGGACTCTGACGCATCGGGGAGTTTGTCCCAAATGTAACCACCATGAATCACCCTTTTCTTTTCCTCTTCATCCAAAAAACGGTATGGAAGGATTAGAACTTCGGGCCAGTTTTTTGCGTCCAGAATATCGACATCTACATACGGTTTGGCTCCCTTCAAATTCCACGGTCCGATTGATTCGCGAACCAGGCGAGAAAGCAAAAGAGGAATCCCCCATTTTGCAGAGAGATCAAGGATGATCTTACGAATGTACGTTCCAGAACTTACATGGATTCGAAATGAAAATTTATTTTCCTTGGGGTCTAGATGGATATCCCAGACCTTCTCGATCCGAATGGGGCGCTCTTTTTCGATCACGTTTTTGCCGCCACGAACCTGGTCCGATTGCCTTTTGCCGTCTACCTTCAAGGCAGAAATCTTAGGTGCTTTTTGGACGGTCCAATGCATGAGTTGGGACAATTCATGTTCCAAAAATTTGATTTGAAACTCGATCTTACGCAAACATTCTTCGAGTTGGTGAGGAGTCCATTCTTCTTCGGTGATTCCATCTGGATCACCCGAATCCGTCCGTCTACCCAACGTTACTTCCGCAAAATAGACCTTATCTTCACCCAAAAATAACTGCGAAAACGCAGTATAATCTCCAAAGGGGAGTATCAGCAAACCCTCGGCAAAGCGATCCAAGGTTCCCGTATGACCAATGGAATCAAGGTGGAGTTTTTTTTTGAGACGGATCACAACGTCCGAGGAAGTTAGTCCCGGATTTTTATTGATAAAGAGATAACCTGACTTTAATGGCAGACTCATATTTGGCTAAAACTTAATATACGAATGTATAGATTAATAAAAGTAACAATTTATGTTTCTGAATCTTCTGTTTTACTATTTGTATCTGTATCAGCTTCAGAGGACGGAAGATTTCCTGGATGTAGCTCCTCATATAGAGTCTTGGGTTTGGAATCATCAATCAGTTGAATTACATCGAGTGACTTGATGTAATTATTGTCCCAAGAAAAGAAAAATCTCGGATTTGTGTGAAGGTGGAGCTGTTTCCCAACTAGGGATGACAAAAAACCGGCAGAAGATGCAAGACCTGCAGTCAGTTTCTTTCGTTCATTATTATTACATAAAGCAGTAAAGTAGATATCTGCTTTTTTGAGATCATCTGTGACCTCGATACGATGGAAGGTGGGTAAAAACACACGAGGGTCTTTTACCTTCCCTTCTAAAATCGCCATAGATAGAATGCGAAGTATCTCCGCTTCGAGCTTTTTCTTTCGAATCGGATTCAAATCGCTTCCGTCCTATAGCTTACGAGCGATCTCTCGGATTTCGAATACTTCTATCTCATCACCAACTTCAAAGTCGTTGAATCCATCAAGTAAGATACCGCACTCAAACCCAGTAAGAACATCCGGAACATCGTCTTTGACTCGTTTGAGGTTTTTGATCTTTCCTTCCCATAGAATTTCGCCCGACTTGCTAGAGATGACACGCACGCTTGCCACTTTTGCGACTTTGCCTGACTTCACCATACAACCGGCAATGTTTCCAACTTTCGAAATTTTGAATACATCGCGGATTTCCACCTTACCGATGATATTCTCAACCTTCTCAGGTTCGAGCATTCCTTCCATGGAAGCTTTTACTTCATTTACAACATCATAGATGATGCTATAATATTTGATTTCGACTTTTTCTTTTTCTGCAAGTGAGACCGTTTTAGGATTCGCACGAGTATGAAATCCGATGACAATCGCATTCGATGCAGATGCTAAAATGATGTCAGAATCAACGATCGCCCCAGTTCCTGCATGGATGACATGCAAACGAACATCAGGTGTAGAAAGTTTTTCCAAAGCCTCTTTTACAGCTTCAGTTGATCCGCGAACGTCCGCTTTGATGATGACTTTGAGTTCTTTGAGAGCACCTTGTTTGATGATCTCACTCATATTGTCTAGGGTGACACGAGTTGCGGCATTTTTGGATTGCCCCATTCTCTCGTATTCTTGACGGCTATGAGAGATTTCACGTGCTTCTTTATCTTCCAACACCACATCAAATGGAGCACCAGCATCAGGAACTCCATCGAGTCCAGTAACGAGTGCTGGAAAGGATGGACCTGCTTCGCGAATGGCTTGTCCCAAATCATTGTAAAGGGCACGGACGCGACCAGAATATACCCCAGCCACAAACGCATCTCCCACACGGAGTGTTCCATTTTGAATGAGCACTGTAGCAACGGGACCACGACCTGGATCGAGTTTTGCTTCCACAATCGTTCCCTTAGCTCTACGTTTTGGATTTGCTTTGTGATCGAGTAGTTCTGCTTGGATGATGATCATCTCAAGAAGTTTGTCGATACCGATGTTATTCTTTGCTGAAATTTCACAGAAGATGGTTGTTCCACCCCATTCTTCCGGTTGGAGACCGTAATTGGAAAGTTCTTGTCTCACCTTTTCTACGTTTGCCGCAGGAAGATCAATTTTGTTTATGGCAACAATGATTGGAACTTCTGCTTCTTTTGCGTGATTGATTGCTTCCACCGTTTGAGGCATCACACCATCATCCGCTGCAACAACTAAAACCACGATATCTGTAACAGACGCTCCACGGGCTCTCATCGAAGTGAATGCTTCGTGACCTGGAGTATCGAGGAAGGCAACCCTTCCACGCTCTGTTGCTACTTGGTAGGCACCAATGTGCTGTGTGATTCCACCTGATTCCCCTTCAGCGACTCTTGAAACACGAATGGTATCCAAAAGCTTTGTTTTACCATGGTCAACGTGACCCATAATGGTAACAACTGGAGGTCGAGTGATATAATCTTCTGGCTCATCTTTTTCTTCTTCGATGACAGTCTCTTCATAAAGAGAAACTATCCTCACCTTACAGCCGTAATCGTCTGCAAGAATGGATGCCGTTTCTGCATCGATCACATTATTGATGGTTACCATCATTCCCATTTTCATGAGTTTGGAGATAACTTCGCCTGGTTTTAAATTTAATTTCTTAGCAATCTCTCCCACCTGGATATTTTCCAAAATGGAGATCTCTTTGGGAACAGCCGCAAGTGCCGCTGCCTGAGCTTTCTGCTTGCGAAAGCTTTGTTTAAAAAACTTTGTGTTCTCGTCTTTTTCTTCTCTTCCACCTTTGTCTTTCTCAAAGGCTTTCTTTTTGCCGGAAGCATTTCCACCACCCGCACCTGGTGCGCCAAATGGAGCTCCACCGATTCCGCCGCCCTGTCCACCACCAGGTCCGCCACTGCCACCAGGACCACCTTGACCAATGGGTCTTGCGCCACGACTGCCTGGAGGTCTAGATCCACCTTGGTATCCACCACCGCCTGGTCCGCCGCCTTGTCCAGGTCCGCCTGGTCCACGATTTCCTTGGTAACCACCACCACCTTGGCCTGGTCCACGATTCCCTTGGTAACCGCCACCGCCTTGGCCTGGTCCACGATTTCCTTGGTAACCGCCACCGCCTTGGCCTGGTCCACGATTTCCTTGGTAACCGCCACCGCCTTGGCCTGGTCCGC
>VYLP01000279.1_pt1 | contig 17150 bp, 10 predicted proteins | sample 5114311 | NCBI WGS metagenome assembly VYLP01 (sample SAMN12291775, study PRJNA351875) | freshwater metagenome | isolation source: freshwater lake | place: USA: Michigan, Lansing Lake | collected 2013-08-14 | reverse complement strand
TCCTTTGTTCATCGCGTAAGGCAACTACCCCTAAAAACGAAGCGTCATTTTAAGACCTAATTCCCCTACGGAAATATGACTTTTTAGACTAGTTTAGTCGGACAAGAATGTTAACTTATATAATCGTAAGTAAAAGTTTTCCCCATACCGGTCCCACCGTTCACAATAAGCACTCGAGGTCTTGTGGCACCCCCAAAATTGTCAATGAACTGATCAATCGTATTGCGTGCCAGTTCCCTTCCTATGAAGGGCAATTTAAGAGCGACCAGCGCTGTGTTGGAGGGTCGACCTGAGTGTAGCACCGGTTTTGGCTGTCGCTTTAGCTTTTCAATTATCGATGCAATGGCAGCATCATCTTGAAATTTTTCTAGCAACGTGATGATGAGGGCCGGATTCTCTATCCAACCCGATAGTATGCAGTAGTCAACGATGTTATAACTATATTCGAGAGGTGGCTGTGCTGTCGAAATTCTTGTGGCGTGCCCTTTAACCAGTGCGATGATATTTGCTGGCGAGTGCAATATGTATGCGGCAACGTAATTAGCAACGGCATCTCGCTCATCGGAAGTAAGGAACATAATTTAGCGCAATATTGAATTTACAATTAAACCTCCCGATCACAATTAGCGAAAATATGGTGATGATTCACCTAAAACAGCCAGTTTATTGAAAAGCCGAGCTCCTAATAAGTGACTACCAAAGAATAGAAATCCATGAATAGCATCATTTGCGAAAATTGAGATGGTTCGGGCAGCAAAACTAATCTTAGACGAAGTAAATAAATTATTTGATTCTTGCCTAAACTTTTCGAAAAAATATGAGATTCGAATTTAAACGGTCAATCCAAACATCAAAGTTAGACACTGGCTTTACTATACAACAACCGGCCCCACAATTGGCTTGCGCCCAACGCTTGTGTATGTGCAGTTTAAATTTACTTTTAAAAATGAACTACAAAATTTAAATTGCACATACGCTTTGTGGCTGTTGCACAACTATGGATTTGCAAAAAGTCATCAAATAAGTCCACGAAATTTCTGAGATTTGGAAGGTATAACACAGCATCTAAGCCAAAAGTTAGTTGTGCAACAGGTGCATTTGTTGTGTTTAGTGCATTCTACTCCACTCTTTTCATAAATTGAACTGAATTTAGGTCGTGCTTCAAGTAGTCGTCAAAGATTTTGTCTGGTGCAAGGAACTTGTCAGTCAACCCTTTTATTTCTTCCAATATTTCCTTGGGTCTGACGACCGAGAATTCCCAATCTCGCTTATCGGAACTGTTAACAATCGATCGTGGTATTATAGCGTTGCCAAAACTGTAACGCTTTTTAATCTTGCCATCAAGAATTTTTGAATCAAAACTGAATACACTACTTAAAAATGATTCAAAAATGATTCAGAATATTCACTTTTAGCTCATTCATCATTCGTACTATTCACATTTGAGTTACTTTCAATTCACTTTTGATGAGTTCTTCAAATGCTAATCGAAAAAGAATAGAAAAAAATGGCAAACCACTTTTTTTAGAAATGGCTGGCTGAATAGAAGCCGAAAAAAAGAGTGCAAAAAGCAAGACAACTTCCTCAACGAAGCCACAATCAGGTCAAGACTTCGAGAGATGTTTAACCTGATCTCACTCGGTACTTCGAAAGATAAGCGTTCCTAGTTGGTTGTTAACTTTAAAGTTGTTCTGTCGATTCATTGGTCTCAATCGTTAGTTGAAACTATGCGCTTTCAGCGCAAGACTTTCAGTTGCTACACAAATGGCTAACTTTACTTTGTGAGTGAAGAACAACGAATTGGCAGCCATACAGTATCTTGGCTTACGGCCCACATAGGTTGGGTTACAAAATATAGATATAAAGTTTTGGAGGGCGATATTCAAAAGAGATGCCGTGAGCTTGTAAAGCAGATTTGTGATTCGGAGGATGTCAAGATACTTAAAGGTGTTGTGAGCAAAGACCACGTGCACATCCACATCGAATACAGGCCATCGCTGAACATTAGCGACATTGTAAAACGCTTGAAAGGTCGAACGTCCCGCAGGTTGCAGGAAGAGTACCCAGAACTTTCTAAGAGATATTGGGGGCGACACTTTTGGGCGATTGGGTATGGTGTTTGGAGTACAGGCAACATAACAGATGAAATGGTTAAAGAATACCTTGAGCATCACCGTAAACCTGGCAACATTGATACTGACACTATTATTCTGGAGTAAGAATTTCATTCTTTTTACAACCTATCGACTTCCAGTCGATAGTGGTTTAGTTTTCATAGAGTCTGATTATGCATTATCCTCAATAGGTGCTCCTGGCGCATCGCGCTTAACCGCTTCGATTCCGTTATCTCTTGCCGCGCGTGTGGTGTAAGTCTCACCTCGTCCTATTATCTCATAATTTGCAGCCTTCAGATTAGAACCATAACTGGTGTAGCTATCGTTACGGTCATATCGGTTATCATAAGACGCATTCTGTTTTACGGCAGCAATTCCCGCCTGGCAACCTTGCTTTGTTTTATAACCTTCACCACTAAGAATGATTTCTCCATTCTTTGCACGCAACCTGTAATAGAATTCGCCATTGGTAGGGCTTTTAAAAATTTGAAATTTTGGATTTTCCATGTCTGTCTTTTTTAAAGTTTAACAACGGTACAAACATCATACAGGGTAGTGACATCTTATGTCACCCCATCCTTTTTTTTGAGTGACGCATAACGTCACAACCCAACTGTAACTATGCATTGTCGAAACGAACTAAACTTTTATTGACGATGAAAAATCTTGAAATTACCTGCCCCCAATGTGGTCACCAGTTTTCACCAGAAGCAGCAGTGGAAGGTCACCTCCGCGCTCATTTAGAAAAAGAGTATGCCTTGAAGATGGAGGCAAATTCAAAATTGGTGGAGGAACGTGTAAAAGCATCTGCAGAGTCTGAGTTTCAAAGTAAAGTAAATGCCCTTGAAAAAGAGTCATTCGAGAAATCTAAGAAACTCCAGCAATTGGAGATGGAAAAAATTTCTCTTACCCAACGCGAAAAAGACTTGAATGAGCGTGAAGAAAGAGCTGAGCTTGAATTAAAAAGGAAATTGCTGGCTGGCGAAGAAAAAATTCGATTAGAGGCGGAGGCATCAGCAAGAGAAAAGGCGGAAGTTGAATTCATGGAGAAGGAAGCTTCGTTAAGGCGTCAACAGGAAGCTATGGAGTTGAGCATCAAAAAAACTTCTAATGAAAACGTAGAGAAGGTGCGCGAGGAAGGCTTTTTAAAGTTAGCTGAACTTCAGAAAAAGCTCGATGATCAATCTAAACTCGTTGAGGAAATGAGCCGGAAAAGTGGCCAGGGCAGTATGCAAGTACAGGGCGAGGTACAGGAACTCGCCATTGAAGAATTCTTAAAGTCCACATTTGCGAAGGATGAGATTGAAGAAATCTCCAAAGGAGTGCGCGGTGCAGATTGTGTTCACATTGTAAAGGACAATTTTGGAAATCAGTGCGGCCGTATTCTTTATGAAAGCAAGCGCACAAAATCCTTCAGCAAGGATTGGATCGCTAAGTTGAAAGAAGATATGCGCTTAAAGCAAGCAGATATTGGTGTGATCGTGACGGAAGCGATGCCAGGCGATGTTACACGATTTATCCAAATAGATGGGGTATGGATTTGTTCTTTTTCAGAGTTCAAGAGCGTCTGTTTATTATTGCGCTACACCATGATCCGAATCGGTGAAGTAGCAGCAACCCAGGAAAATACGGGTAACAAAATGCAGATCCTCTATGATTACCTTACAGGTAATGAGTTCAAACAGAAGATTGAGGCAATCTGCGAATCATTTGATGAAATGAACATCGATCTTCAAAAAGATAAGAAGCAGGCGATTGCAAGTTTCTCAAAACGTGAGAAACAGATTATGAAAGTAATGGAGAATACTGCCGCTCTTTACGGAGATGTTCGAGGCATTGCCGGAGGCGCTGTTCAGGTGATTGAAGCGTTGGAAACTTCAAGCAGTGAAGTACGCGAGCTGAAAGAGGCAATTTAGGCGCTTATCGCGTCTAAAGCTTCCAAATAGAAGGATTTTTCGCCATTTTGCTAAGCTTTTCAATTTAACAGTCAAACTTGTGAGTTTTTATTCTGCTTCGTTTACCGCTGGTCCACTATTAACTGACGACACGGAAACTATAGTCAGATTTCTGGATGAAAACCCAGCTGGTGACTTAAGTCGATTGATTGAATCAGATAGGTATCTAAAAGTAAACTCACGGGCAGGCAGAATTAGAAGGCTTCGTGAAATCAGAAACCGAGTAGAATCCATTCCCTTCGCCTATTGGGCCTTCTTTCAAAAGTTAAACGGTAAGGATGAAAAGAATACGTTTATCTACTACGTCTGCATGAAGTGCTACCCTTTGATCCGCGACTTTCATCTAGATGTAATTCTTTCAAAGTGGCGCATGATGGATACTTCATTCTCTAAAGAAGACGTTGTTAAGTTTTTAACACGGGCTTCCAACCAACATCCGGAAGTGGATGACTGGAAAGAGAGTACGCACAAGAAAGTTATTCAGGTACTATCTTTAATGCTAAAGGAAGCAGGTATAGTTTCGAGTAATAAACTTCATCTGGTATTTCTTCCCGATACCTTCTGGTTATTTTTTATTGAACGCGGGGAAGGCTGGTTTTTGGAAGCGATGTTTCTTGCCAGAGAACAACGCGATTTTCTATACAAAAAAGCGGGACTATGAGTATTGATAAATTATACGAACGTTTAGAAACAAAGGACTTCCTCAATCCAAGTACCGCAGATATTTTTTCGCCTTTTTTCTTTTACACCTACGATGCCACAGAAGAGTATCAGGTTCGAAAAGAGATTGAGTCGCTGAAGCAAAAGCTTAAACGTCCTTTAGCAATGGTCGATACGTTGGTCATAAATATTTATGAGGTCGTTGTTGAATATCTGAAAAATCAGACGGTGGCCGGCAAAACACATTTTGATTTGTTGCTAGAGCTGGATAAGAATGGATCCGACCGTCTTCCTATCAGCCTTGAAAGACTGTTGGCAAAGGATGACTTTATTACTTTTTTGCTTGACAAAATCCAAAGTCACCTTTCTTCAGATTCACATTTAAAAAAAGTATACGTTTTCCTTCACGGGTTTGGTACAGTCTATCCTTACCTGAGGGCTCATAAATTGGTGTCGCGCCTGGAACAGTATGTAAAAAATTATAAAGTAATAATCTTCTATCCGGGCAAGTTTGACGGCATCAACTACAAGCTATTCAATAAACTAGCTGTGAAGAATATTTACCGAGCTAATCACCTGAACACCTTATTAGAGCAATAAGCTATTAACGAAAAGCATCCATGAAACTAGCATCCATCTATCAGAAAGATATTAACCGCAGAATTAATCCGGTAGCAGTAGTAAGTGAGTTGAGTGATGAGTTGATCAGACAGGAGATTGAAGAGTATGTTTTTACCCCGGACATTTACAAATACCAATATCAGGTATTAGATGCCATCGTTAACTCAAAAGGTGAACGTACCGGTATTTGGATCAATGGTTATTACGGGTCAGGTAAATCGCACTTCCTGAAATTTCTGTTTTATAGTTTTTACAAGGCCTATCAGTCAGTTGCTCTAGATCATTTCAAGAGCAGCTTGCGTAGTGAAAAAAAGGAATTAACACTTGAACTGGCAGAGCGGGATATAACGGATGCCCGCATCAACGAAGTAGGTCGTAAGCTCGCAGCAATCAGTTTCGATCCGATCATGTTCAACATCGATACCGTTTCAGGCGATATCACTCACAGAGAAGCGATCACCAAAATCTTTCTCAACCAACTCAATAAGTATCAGGGGTATAACAGCACTTACATTTCACTTGCCAAACTGGAAAGACAATTGGATAAGGCTGGCAAGTTTTTAGAATTCAAGAAGGCAATTAAAAGTAAACTAAAAGAGGATTGGGACAAGAAGTCGGCTGATCTGGCCGAGGCTGTACTAAGTGAGGTGCTGGAAATTGCCAAAACCTTTATCACCATAGATGAGAAGTCGTTCCGCGCTTCTATCGAAAGAGCCCTTTCTGGCAAAGAAGAACTCAGTGTGGTGGATCTGGTTCAGCACATCGAAGAATTTTTAGAAAGTAAACCTACTACTCATCGGGTAGTGTTTTTAGTAGATGAAGTAAGTCAGTATATCGGCACCAACCTGAACCTCTTGCTCAACCTGCAGTCCATTATTGAAGAAACCAGTTCTAAGTGCAAAGGCAAAGTTTGGATAATTTGTACCGCTCAGCAGGAAATTAAAGAGGTAATTGAAAACACAGGGCAAAGCCATACCGACTTTGGTAAAATCATGGCACGCTTTGAAGTTAAAATCCCGCTCAAGAGTAACGAGTACAACGATATCATCAAGAAAAGAATACTTGAGAAAAATGCCGATGGCGTAAAAGAGCTGGGTACACTTTTCGATAAAAAGAAAAACATCATTGAAAATCAATTTACAGCACTTAGCAATCTATTCTCAACCTTCAAGGATAAGAATGATTTTATTGACACCTATCCCTTTGTGCCTTATCAGTTTCGGTTGATCAATTATGTTTTCGATTCATTTAGTGCGCAAGGTTTTGTGACACAAGGGGTAAAGAACACCGAACGTTCCTTGTTGGGCATTACGCATTACACAGCAAAAAATACGCAAGAGGAAGGAGCCGGATACATGATACCGTTCGATGCCTTCTTCAACAGTCAGCTTACAGAGAACCTTACCATACTTGCAACTAAGAAATTGGAGATGGCCTACAATGCAGCGCCAAAACTAAAAGAGAAATTCTCACAGCGCGTGATCAACGCATTGTTTATGATTGCCAATCTTTCTGAACAACATCAGAAAGTGTTTACAGCTAATTTAGATCATATGGTCTACATACTGATGGATACCATTGACCAGGATAAGCTTGAGTTGCAAAAGAAGGTAACGGAAGTATTGGAACTGCTCCTGGAGAACGCGGTGATTATTAAAAGTGATGGAAATGCGTATCGATTCCTGGGTGATGAAGAAATTATAGTTTACAAGGATATTCAGCACACCAAGATTTCTACCGATTCGGTATTGGATACTTTTTATCGCAATGTGTTAGAGCGTTTGATCGGTGACATTAATAGAAAAGTAACGTATGACGGCAACAATTACGAAGTGCAATTTCGGATTGATGACAAAGACATTACCAGCAAAGGCGACTTCAGAATAATCTTTTCTGTTACTGATACGAACGACATATCACAACTCTTGCTGCAAGCCTCTTCGAAAGACCTGATCGTAGCATTGAGTCCTTTTTATCAACAGGTTAAAGTTGATTTTCAGGACTACGTTCGTACCATGACCTACATTCGCAATAACAGCGATACATCTAATAAACAAAAGCGTGATGCGCTTCAGCAATTTAGTGGGCAAGCTACCGTCAAGTTGGATGAGATTATTTCTAAGGTGGAGCAGTATTTCCTGCAAACCAGTTTTATCTCTAACGGTAAGATCGTGCCACCTCAGGAAGTGACCGGCAGCACGGCAAAAGCAAAATTCAACAATGCACTCCAAACACATTTAAGTCAGGTCTATCGTAAAAAGCCTATGGCTAATAGCTATGCTCAAACGGAAGATGCATTTAAGGCAAACACCAAATCAACGCAGCTAAAGACAGATGAAACACTTACAGATGCAGAACGCGAAATAACCCAGGTATTGCAAATGCTAAGCCCGGCCATGGTAAGCGATGTGGTAGAAAAATTTAAGAAGCCACCTTACGGCTGGAAAGACACCGCTACACTCGATGTGCTCTTTCAACTGGCACGCAAAGGCAAACGCAAGTTTCAATTTTTAAATGAAACGTTGGATCTTAAGGAGTTTGCAGATAAAGCGTTGAATAACCGCGAGCGGCAAAAGATTGAAGTGTTGGCCGAAGATGTCATAGACAATACCAAGCTCTATGAAGTGGTGCAAACGGTGAACCGTATATTTAATAAGAACGTACTCGAAGCAAAAGAGACAGATGCCAATGTGCTATACAGAAAGCTAAGCGATTACTTAAAGCAAAAAGCAGATGAGGCGGAAGAGTTATTCAATAGCCATACCAACTATCCGTTTAGTGTTCACCTAAAGAACTATCATACCACGCTAAAGCGTTTGGCTGAGAAAAGAGATAAAGCAATTCTTTTCAACGACATTCTTTCTGATAGCTCTGACCTTCAACCGGTATCAGATCATTTTAAAGTAACGCACGAGTTTATTGGCGAGCAGCTTGATGAATACAAAAAGGTAAAAGTCTTTGTGGATGAAAATTCCGGAAACTTCTCATCGCTTGATGATAGCACGCGAGCAAAAGGTCAACGGCTCGTAGATTACTTTCAAGCTGATGATAAACCCCATAATGCTTTTAAAGAAGTAAAGCTTATTCACAAAGAACTTAGCAAGGCAGTACATGAACTGGTTAAGAAACTAAAAGAAGATGGACTTGAAAAATATAACGAGATCTTCGATCGCCTGGAAGTGAAAGTGAAGGAGCTTGGTTTAGATGGAAATTTCTTGCCCGATCGTGGCTATCGCATCGATAAAATTAAAAAGCTGAACAGCATTCCGGAATTGAAACTGGAATTGGCTAATGCCTCCTCATTTGAAACGGATATCATTGGCAAACTCTATGAGCAGAAAGCAAAACAAGACGAAGCCAAAGGAAAAACATCAAAACAATTGTCTTTTGTATCGGTGGTGAATGATGCCGGTGGCAACTATGTTGAAATCACCAATGAGGAAGAACTCGAAAAGTTCATTGCCGACTTCCGCAAACGCGTAGTAGCCGAACTTAAGAAAAATAAAATTGTAGGTATTAAAAAATAGGGGTACGTCATTGCGATCCCGCCTTAGCGGGAGTGCCAATCCCCTTATTGCGCACTGAGAATATGAACACCACCAAACTAAAACCATTTGCCCAGCAAGCACGAAAGATCTTAATGGAAGGCGTGCGCCTGCGCTTACTCTTCTGGGGCTTTGATGGCAAAGATAATGATGCTTCTGAGCCGGAAGCGATACCTGGTGGTGTAATTTTTCGCAACGAAGTATACAACGATCCAGGTCTGTTGGCTAAATGGCAACAGATGAAAACACGCATTGGTAGCCATACTTTTGCGGATGCCATTGAAGAAGCAGCCTATACGTGGTTCAATAGATTGATGGCCATAAAGATACTGGAGAAGAATGGTTATGAGCAAAAGCAATTGGACTATGAGGGTACTGTTCCTGCATTACTAGACAACGCTCGCAACGGCATTATGCCATTTTTGGGTGATAGCGAAAAACAAAAAGTGCGCGAGCGCTTGTTGGCGGGTGATGAAGAAGGAGCTTTTGGTATTTTGCTAACAGGCTATTGCCGGAAAAACCCTTTACTAAACAGGGTGTTTGGTGGCATTGATGATTTTACAGAGTTGTTGCTGCCTAATAATTTACTCACCAAAGGCGGCATCATTGAACTCCTCAATTTAAATGGTTTTGTGCTTGAAGAAGACTACAAACAAGTAGAACTCATTGGTTGGCTCTACCAGTTTTACATTAGTGACAAGAAAGACGAAGTATTTAAAGGCTTTAAAGAAAATAAGAAAGCACGCAAAGAAGACATCCCTGCTGCCACACAGATATTCACGCCCAAGTGGATTGTAAAATACTTAGTTGAAAATACTGTTGGTCAAACCTGGCTCGATCAACATCCCGACAGTGAAATTAAAACGCACTTAAAATACCTCGTTGAAAACGACTCCAAAAAAGCCCTCTCCCTCGGAGAGGGTTTGAGTGAAGCTAAAACCATCACCCTCCTCGATCCCGCAGTAGGCAGCGGGCATATTTTAGTAACAGCCTTTGATGTGTACATGCTCATGTACAAAGAAGAAGGGTCTACCACGCGCCAGGCAGTGCGTGAGATATTAAAGTACAATCTCTTTGGTTTGGACATAGACAAGCGTGCAGCGCAGTTAGCTCGTTTTGCGGTGTTGATGAAAGCCGCAAGCCATGATCGTGGAGTGCTGAGCGAAAACGTATTACCTCACATTTATGCAATGCCAGAGCCCGTGCACTTTGATAGACGACCGCTCGAACAATTTTTATACGAGGGCGAAACTTTGGATTTGGATAAAGACGGAATTTTAAAGGACCTCAACAAAGGCTTATTGTTAATGCGCCAAGCGCAGAACCTTGGCTCCATTATTCAATTTGATTTACAAGTTGACACGCGTAATCAACTCAAAAGAAGATATAAATATTGGAGCAGCAAAGAAGAGCAAAACCAACTCACACTCGATGAGCAAAGTTGGTGGAAGCCATTGAGCGAATACCTCAATCCTTTAACTGTATTGTTAGATCAATATGCATGTGTGGCTGCTAATCCTCCATATATCAGCAGCAAACACATGAATGGAGAACTTAAGGATTATACTATCAAGTACTACGAAAAAAGTAAATCTGATCTTTTTGCTGTTTTTATGGAACTGTGTTGGAGTTTATGTACGACTAATGGTCGCGCAGCTTTAATTAATCAACACGCTTGGATGTTTTTGGTGTCATTTGAGCAGCTAAGGGCGGAATTACTTTCAAAGTATGAAATTGAGAGTATGCTTCATCTTGGAACGAGAACGTTTAGTGAGATGAAAGGTGAGAAGGTCCAGTCAACAGCATTCGTAACTAGGAAAACCTCAAAAATAACTAAAGACTGTAAAGCGACTTACTATAACCTCCAATCGTATAAATCAAGTGACGATAAAGAGAAAGCTTTTAAAAAGAAGGAAAACCAATTCCGACAGGTTCCGCAATCTAACTTTGCTAGAATCCCTGGTCAACCAGTTGCTTATTGGGCAAATGAAACTGACTATGAAATATTTTCAACAGGAATAATTTCAGACAAGCATTCTGTTAGGAAAGGAATTGACACTGGCGACAATAATAAATTTCTCAGGCATTGGTTTGAAGTTAACAAATTTCGGTACTTCGGTTGTAGTTTGACACCCAAGTGGCTGACCTACATTAAGGGAGGTGAATTTCAAAAATGGTATGGTAACTTAGAACTAGTTGTTGATTGGGAAAAAGATGGTTTTTCAATCAAACAATCTAAAAAATCAACTATTCGGAACCTTTCATTTCAAAAAAAAGAAGCAATTACCTGGTCTCTTACAGGAAGTATTTTTGGTGCTCGGATTGTTCCTGCCAATTGCATTTTTGATAATAACGGTTCATCAATTTTTCCGGAATCCACAAAACGTAACTATATTCTGGGGCTTTTGAATACAAAAGTAACAACTCGAAGCCTAGCTATTCTTAATCCTACTTTAGCTTTTCAGGTTGGTGATATTGCCAGAGTCCCGCTAATCGAAATTACTTATGAGAAGCATTTAGAAAAGATCAATTCAATTGTTGAGCAGTGTATCGGTATTTCAAAAGAGTACTATGACTCAAATGAACTGTCCTTTGATTTTGTTATGCATTCACTGATTAAAGGAAAAAATATTCAAGAGAACTGGATTGAATTGAAAAGTCTTTTTTCGAAAGCGTTTTTACAACTACATGCACTTGAAGAGGAGTTGAATAAAGAATTTATAAAGATTTATCGCTTGGAAAAAGAACTTAATTATAAGATCCAATTACATGAAATAACACTATTACGGGACATTTTGGACTTTGAAGCTCTAGAAAAACTAAAATTAGAAACTGGTAATAATTTAGTTCCGATTAGAGTAGATTTAGTTATCCAACAGTTCATCAGCTACTCCATTGGCTTGCTGATGGGCCGCTATCGCTTAGATAAACCTGGTCTTAACATTGCTCACCCGGAGCCTTCGGCAGAAGAACTGTCATCATATAAATATAATGGTCACCAGTTTGTCATTGATGAAGATGCGATCATACCATTGCTTGGTGAAGAGAGCCCTTTTGCAGATAATTTGGTGAAGCGTTTTAAAGATGTACTGGTGGCCGCGTGGGGAGAGGAAACCCAAACGGAGAACATTAACTTTCTAAATGAATGCCTGGGCATACCATTCGAGAAATTCCTCACAGAGAAATTCTGGGATTATCATAAGCGGGTGTACCAGAAGAAACCTATCTACTGGCTCTTCACCAGTCCGGCAGGCAGCTTCAAAGTATTGGTGTACATGCACCGCATGGATAAGTTCACGGTGCAAAAAATCAGGCTCAACTATTTACACCGTTACATGGAGTACCTGGGCAATGAAGTTCAACAAGCCGAGGCCAATGGCACAGCCACCCGCACAGTTGATAAACTCAACAAAGCCTTGCAAGACTGCCGCGAGTATGATAAAATCTTAAAGCCGCTGGCAGATCAACAAATCGTTTTTGATCTCGATGATGGTGTGACCGTAAATTATGCGAAGTTTAAACCGGCAGTGGCCATTTTAAAATAATGAAATATGTTACGTAGGGTTGTACTATTGCAAGGTTAAAGATGGATCTTCAAAAAGAAATTATACTTCAATTCGAACGTAACCCCCAATTGAGGGTGCTATTCTTTTTTGATGCTAGCCAGAGTTATGAAAATGAACTCAACAACTGGCCTGGCATGGATATTATATCAATTAAAGTGGAAGGCCACCTTTTCACACTAAAGCATAGGCTTGAAACTGAATTAAGAAACAAAAAAGTTTTTCTTTACTTCTCACATCCAGAGCCGACAGACGAACAGTTAGAGGATTTTGCATTGGTTGATGTTCTGGTAGCCAACAAACAACTGCACGTAGATCCTGTAATGGCATTGATCGAAGAACTTAATTTGCCACCCATCGCAAAGAGTTCTATCGATAAGTATTTTAACAGTGAGTTGCGACACAGAAACAGGAGAGATTATTTAGCATCGGTGCTAACACCCATGGCATTTACAGAAAGTGCCTTACGCAAAGGCTTGCTCTGCTATCACCTCAACCTAAAAAAAATTAGCGACTACAATGTGATTGCAGCGCAGGTCTTCATACTGGCATTAACACCTTCCGAATTTGAAGCTACACTAGACAAGTTACGCAAACTGGATTTAGTGGAACTTCTTAATAAAATTTTGATTGATATTTTTGGAGATTCCTTTAAAGAGGTATCGATAGCAGGTATAAAAGAATTAGCGAGTAGGCTAAAGTATAATCTATTATTGGCTACTATTCCTGCCACCGTGGCAGAAGATATCTACAGCAAATTGAAAGAAGAAAATTCAATGCGCGTAGGCCGCCTAATGAGCTTGTTCCACGATTGGAATGCAGACAGTGCCGCAAAAGGAAAATTAATACCGGTTTTGGAACAACTCGGATCGGGCATTAAGGAAGAGAAGCTGATTGCCTGGTATGGAGTAACCCAGTCATTTGGTTTCTATACACCCTCATTAAAAAAACGAGTATTGGAGGAGTGCGTTCAAAATGTAGAACAGCAACCAGCCAAAGTAAAACAAACAATTAAGAGCTGGGTAGAAACGCCCGAAGAGCAAATTGGCGTGAACCCCATCATCCAGTATTTGTGGCATGCCGCTTCGTTGTTTGAAATATTAAGTGACTATAAGAGCTTCATATTCGATAGCCTTTCGGAATACGTTAGCCGATACGAGAAGGAGCTGTTTAAAGTAGACATGCACTATCGAAAGGCAGAAGTAGCTTTTCAGCAAGCACTGATTGACAATGTTGAAATCAGTTTAGAAAAGTCCATTAAAGATTTGCGTGATTGTTACGAGAAAGAATTCGTAACGCCATTAAACAATGAATGGCTGCGTTGCCTAAAGGCATTCGATTTTAAACTCAATTCACCTACCTATAGCAAACAGTATAATTTTTATAAGGATAAAGTTGCATCCAAACAGCAGCGCACTGCAGTTATCATCAGCGATGCCTTTAGGTATGAAGCAGCTCGCGAGTTGGCAGAGAGCTTGTCCAAAGACTCAAAAAATAATGCACAAGTTGGGGTCATGTTAGCCTCTATTCCGTCAGTAACTGCCTTGGGCATGGCAAACCTGTTGCCCAATAAAGGGATAGCTATTCAGGAAAAAGGCTTTGCCATTAATGGCATCAGCACGGAAGGAACCGTAAACCGTACAAAAATACTTCAGTCAGTTAATCCGAAATCACAGGCCATTGATTACAATGATCTGATAAGCTTGGACGTAGAAAAGGGAAGAGAATTTATCAAGCAAGTCGAAACGCTCTATATCTATCATAATAAAATTGATGCACGAGGCGAGAAGATAAAGACAGAGAAATCCGTATTTGATGCGGTAAAGGAAACGATGGATGATTTAATGGTGATGGTGCGCAAGCTGAGTAGCTGGAATGTGTACCGCATCATCATCACTGCCGATCATGGTTTTTTACTGAGCATGCGCGATCTGCCCGAAACGATGAAGGAAGACCTTCCGGCTATGGAGAAAGAATTTTTAATCACGAACCGCGTGGTGATGGCGGAAGAAATTAAGGGCGCTGCGTATCAATTTCAATTATCGGATACAACCAATATAAATAACAACATTCAAATTGGCCTTCCAAAATCAATTAATCGGTACAGACGGCAAGGTTCTGGAATTCAGTATGTGCATGGTGGAGCAAGTCTCCAGGAGCTTGTTGTGCCAGTTATTGAATACAGTCGCATGAGGGAAGATAGTTCAGAGAAAGTGAAAATACGCCTCATGAAGTTTGATGAAAGGATTTCTTCTGGCTATTTAAAATTAAATGTGCTGCAGGTAGAACCCATTGGTACAGGATTAAAAGAAATGGATGTTTTAGTTGGCCTCTACACCGAGCAGGACGATTTGATTTCTAATGAAATTCGGATACTATTTAATTCAACGGCCACTAACCCGATGGAAAGAATTACAGAGACAGTGCTGACCTTATCTTCCAAAGGTTCAAAACTATCACAATGTATTCTGAAAGCCTTTGACATGGATGACGAACAAAGACTAAACCCATTATTCAATCAAAGGATAATGATACAATCACTTATTCAACGAGACGAATTTATATAATATGGCACTTCACGAAAAGATTTTACAGCACTTCGAAGGTAAAGTAGTTCGAAAAGACCTTACCAAAATTGTAAAGGGCAATGCTGTTGTGCCCACGTATGTGTTAGAATATCTGCTAGGTCAGTATTGTGCTACGCAGGATGAAAAATTAATCCACGAGGGTATCGAAAAAGTAAAGGATATCATTCGCGATCATTTCGTTTACCGGGAAGAGTCAGAATTAGTAAAGTCGTCTATTCGAAGTAAGGGCAGCTACCGAGTGATTGACAAAGTGAGTGCGGTTTTAAATGACAAAGAAGACTTACATGAAGTAAGCTTTACTAATCTGGGCATAAAAAATGTTCCGCTAAGCGATGCCATTGTTGACGCGAACCCCAAACTTTTGTCTGGTCAGGTCTGGTGCATTATTAATTTGTCATACCAGTTCTCTGAAGAAAGTGCAGGCATGCCTTGGAAAATTGAATCACTGAAACCCATTCAAATTGCTAAAGTTGAGTTAGAAGAGTACCAAAAAGAAAGATCCAATTTTACAAGAGAAGAGTGGATGGATCTTCTCCTTCAAAGCATTGGCCTTGAACCGTCCAGTTTTACGTTTAGAGGCAAACTCATTCAGCTTGCACGTTTAATACCGCATTGTGAAAACAACTACAACTACATTGAGTTAGGTCCCAAAGGAACAGGTAAGTCACATGTGTTTTCAGAACTTTCTCCTCATGGTGTGTTAGTAAGCGGAGGTGATGTTTCTAAAGCAAACCTGTTCGTAAATAATTCAGGAAACAAAATTGGCTTAGTTGGTTATTGGGATGTAGTGGCATTCGATGAATTTGAGCAAAACGAAAACAAGAAAGTAGATGGCGATTTGGTGACCATCATGCAAAACTACATGGCCAATAAAAGTTTCAACAGAGGTAAAGATACATTTGGAGCAACAGCGTCATTGGCGTTTGTGGGAAATACAAAGCATTCAGTACCCTTCATGTTGGCCAACTCAACATTATTTGATTCAATTCCAAAAGGGTTTATGAAGTCAGCCTTCTTTGATCGGTTGCATCTCTACATACCAGGTTGGGAGGTAAACGTTTTGAAGGATAAAGTTTTCACTTCAGATTACGGCTTCATTGTAGATTATCTGGCTGAGATTTTAAAAGAACTCCGCAAGCATGATTTTTCACTTGCCTATAAGGATGTAATCACATTGGATGATAGTGTTACTACCCGCGACCGTGAAGCAATTTCAAAAACATTTTCAGGCTTGGTGAAGATCATTCACCCGGATGGTAAGATGACTAAAAAGGAAATGTTTGATCTTATGGACTTTGCCTTGGAGGGAAGAAAAAGAATCAAAGACCAAATCCTTAAAATTGATAGCGCATCCTTTCAACCCACGGTTTTTAAATATCTGGATAAGGATACCGGAGAGTACCATGAAATTGAAACACTTGAAACCATCATTTACAAACTTGGAAAAGGATCAGAGCCAAAGGAAGAAACACAGACTACAGACTCAACAGTAGAAGTCAAACTAGCAGAGCTAAGACCAAGTCACATTAAGTTAAGAGACAATCAAATAGGGCAGTCTTACGAAAAGCTTTTTGGAGCATATTTGAAGGGAGCTACGCAGCTTACGCTCACAGATCCATACATTAGGTTGCCATACCAAATGAGAAACCTATTAGAATTTTGCTCCATGCTGATTCGTAACAAAGAGCAGAATGAAGAGATCGAACTAAAAGTGATTACATGGAATGATCAAATGCTCCAAGAGAGTCAAATTAGCCTTGATGAAATTGCCGCTTCCATTTTTGATTCCGGCATTACAATGACACACGAGCTAAATCCGAACATACATGACAGGAGTATAGTCGCGAATAATGGCTGGAAGATTCTGCTTGGAAGAGGCCTTGATATTTTTCAAAAGGTTGAAGGTCGGCTAAATCTTGCGGATCTTAATCAAGAAAAGCGTCAATGCAAGGACTGCGAGATAACGTATATAAGAAACACATAACTATTTTTTATCATTCTTGTCCGACTAAACTAGTCTAAAAAGTCATATTTCCGTAGGGGAATTAGGTCTTAAAATGACGCTTCGTTTTTAGGGGTAGTTGCCTTACGCGATGAACAAAGG
>VYLP01000277.1_pt1 | contig 17565 bp, 15 predicted proteins | sample 5114311 | NCBI WGS metagenome assembly VYLP01 (sample SAMN12291775, study PRJNA351875) | freshwater metagenome | isolation source: freshwater lake | place: USA: Michigan, Lansing Lake | collected 2013-08-14 | reverse complement strand
GTTCAGGAAACGGCTCGGGCGGGCCCTCAGCTACGCGACGGTCTTGCAGGACCAAGGGTGCATACAGGGTCCCGCCCGACTTCCTTATGACATGGATCGAAGTAACAAGGGTGCGTTCCGACAGGAATGCACCAAGGTCAAGCAACTCCTTAGATCGATTATGTTGGGCCGCAGCCAATTCACTTCGAAGGGCTTTGCGCCGCACTTCGCTCGCCTTGAAGCCCCTTGACGCCTCATCTTGCGCACTCAGACTCGAACTAAGCCTTTGCCGAGGCAAAGGCTGTCCAAGTAAAGATAATTTAGAAACAGCGATAGATACGTGGTGCATTCCGAACGGACATCACCTTGTGGCGCGAAGCGCATTACCGCCTGAGCATCGGGCGTTGCCTTTAAGTCAATCCATTTTATTGTAACTAAGGTTCTGCCAATAATCTGATTTCTAAAGGATTTCAGCCGGTTTTGGATTTTTTTTGCCAGACATTTAAAGGTTATTAAATCCTCTTAGGTAACAAGGGTGCAACAACAGAATAACTAATCGCTGCGACCCGGCAATGACCTCGCTTGAAACGAATGTCGCGCTCAGATTGCTAAGCCCCCAATAGAGCCAAAACCAATGAACCCAATCGTCGCAAAGGCACAGCTGGACACAAAGGATCAAGTGTATTGGCGAGTCGGCATGTCCTGCATTGTCGCGCTAACGGTTGCAATCGCGACCAACTGGACCATCGCTTTGACTTGGCTGGCTTTCATCAGCCTTGGTGAAGGCTGTGTTAAGTGGTGTGGACCCAAAGTCGCGGCGGGACAGGTAAGGTATGCGCCATATTACGTGATCGCGATTTTTTCGGTGGTGATGACTTGGGTAAGTTTGACTTACTTGTTGTGGCAGAACGGCAGCGAGTTAACACGATTGGTTGCGGTCATAGCCTTATTCACAATGGCCACTTACTCTATTTTAAATGGACATCGGTCTCTGAGTATTTTGGTCGCGTGCGTTACGCCGCCTTTGACAATGTTGCTGTTCCTGGTGTCCAGCTACCTCTGGCTAAACTTTCCGTGGACGATTGCGAGCATTGCATCGATTGCGCTTTTAGGCGCGATAGCGATCATCTTGGTAAACGCGCGCGTGCTTTATCTGGCTGGCGTAGACTTAAGGGCGGCCCATCTTGCCTTGAGTGAAGAACGTGATTCTTTGGAATTGCGCGTTCAAGCACGCACCTAGGAACTGACACATGCGCTCGAGGCAACGCGAGCGGCCTATGCTGTCAAAACGAGCTTCATTGGTAACATCAGCCATGAATTTCGGACGCCTCTTAACTCCATCATCGGCTATGCGGAGATTATCAAAGAAGATGTGGATTTAGGCGAAAAAGTTTCAATCAGCGATGTGGACAGCATCAAGCGCGCGGGCAAGCATTTGCTGGCGATGATTAATGACATTCTCAACCTGACCAAATTCGAAGCAGGTCGCATCGACCTACAATTAGACACGGTTGACTTGCCAATTTTGCTTGACCAGGTCCGGGAGACCGTTGTCCATTTGGTGAAATCAAAGCCGGTTGACTTGAAGGTCGATGTCGTGCCGGATCTGCCAGTGCTGCAGACCGACTCAAGATGTCTGTTGCAATGCCTGATCAATCTAGCAGCAAACGCGTGTCAATTTACCGATAGGGGTCACGTTACGCTCAGTGTCCGTCCCTTTAGTGATGCGACTCAAGACTGGCTTTGGTTTAGCGTAATCGACACTGGATGTGGTATTCCAAACGACCAACTGGAACGGATATTCGAGCCCTTTACGCAAGTAGATTCAAGCCTAACCCGCAACCATGAGGGCTCAGGACTTGGGCTAGCCGTTACAAAGCGCTTTAGTGAATTGCTCGGCGGGCGGGTCGAGATCCGCAGCCGCATCGGTCATGGCACGCAAGCCAATTTGTTTGTCCCAGTTTTCCCAATCACAAAACCACAAGCTTTGGCGGCATAGAAGCATTGCGCTTCGCGCCAAAACAAAACGCCCCCCTGCGCAGGCAGGAGGGCGGCTCAATCAGCAGTGTCAGAGCACCAGGCGCGCTTAGGTGCGCGGTGCCATAACCATGGTCATTTGTTTGCCTTCGAGGCGGGGTTCGCTCTCGACCTTGGCAATGGTTTCAAAGTCGCGCTTGACCCGCATTAAGAGGTCGATCCCCAGATGCTGGTGCGCCATTTCGCGGCCACGAAAGCGCAGGGTCACTTTGACCTTGTCGCCTTCTTCGAAGAAGCGAGACATTGCGCGGGCTTTGACGTCATAATCATGATCGTCGATCATCGGGCGGAGCTTGATTTCCTTCAGCTCAACAACCTTCTGACGCTTGCGCGCTTCATTCTTCTTTTTCTGTTCTTGGAATTTGAACTTTCCATAATCGAGGATCTTCACCACCGGCGGGTTTGCAGTTCCTGCGATTTCTACGAGGTCGAGCCCAGCCTCTGTCGCGGCATCTAGCGCTGCAGCTAAAGGCATCTCGCCTTGCTTTTCGCCATTCTCGTCAATCAGAAGCACGCGCGGTGCGCGGATATCTTCGTTGATACGGGGGCCGTCTTTAGTGGGCGTTGCAGCCATAGGGCGTCTGATGTTCGTCTCTCCATAAATTACGCGGTGTGGTGCCGCAAATGCCTTTGTCCCGGGTTTCACCGGGCACATCTAGATAATGGATGTAAATGAACAATCCTTCAAGGCGTCATGATGTTTGTGCTTCAAGAATTGTCGGCGTTACTGCGCGTGCAGCGGCCAAAACATCCTGAACACGGATCGTATCAAAGTTGCGCGCCACAAGGCCTACGGTCGCTGTGCCACGCGGTGCGGCCTTTCGGACGCTGGTTTCATTCGGGTTGATGATCGCCAAGGTTGGCGCACCAGAGGCGGCCGCAATGATGGCCATATCGCCTTCAGAGCCAACAGCAAGAATGGATTGTCGTGCTAAACCAATGAATTGGAACACATCGAGGCGTGCTACTAGGTCCAAGGCTTTGGGTGCAATTGCGCGAATCTCCACGGCCAATTCGATGGCAGCAGGACCGCCAACCAGAACAGGCTGAATGCCACGGGCCTCTAACGCTAGGGCCAGTTCGCCATAGCGCGTTGTGGGCCAGCGCTTGGTTGGATCTGCTGCCGGGCCTTCAGGAGCTAGAAAGGCAAAGGGCTCACCAATGCCATGATGGCGGGGGGTAAGCTTGGTGTGATCCTTCACCACTGATTCGACCCAGTCGAGGTTGGGCAAGGGTGACAGACCCGGCGCAAAGCCCTCTTTTGGCCCAACACCGCAGGTCATCAATTGCTCTGCATGTCGGTCAAGCCGGTGCAGCGTTAGGCGCGTCCGGTCAACATGGGGGTGAGAGCAGCCGACAGCCCCACCCGACCAGTTGGGCTGCATGGGCCACAATAGCTTGAACAAGGCGTCGCTTTCCGCGCTATTGGTCAAATCATAGACCATGGCGTAGCGTTCTTGGTGTAAGGACCAAATGAACTTGGCTTTGTCGACAAGCTTGGTCTGCGGCCAGCGCACATCGACCCGGTCGACGAAAGGTGATTTTGAAAGAAACCGCACATTACCGCGCTGGGTCAACACGGTGATTTCGGCATCGCGGTGATGGGTACGCAACATGGCAAGCGGGGCCAGAGCCAACACCGCATCGCCTAAGCTCCCCAAAACAATAACTAAGATCCGCTCCGGGTTCACGTCCGTTCCTGTCACTTCTATGCTTCGACCAGCCGCTGGTACAGCGAAACTGTGGCCGCTTGTAGGGCGCGGGTCGTAAAGCGCGACCGCACCCGCATTGCGCCGGCAGCGCCCATCGCCGCTTTTTCCGCCGGTGACAGCGCCAAAAGTCGGCCTATACAATCGGCCAAGGCCTTACCATCCCCGGCAGAGCTCAGAAAGCCCGTAACCCCGTCTTCCACAGTTTCGCGCGCACCTCCAAGGTCCGAGGCAATGACCGGCAAGCCCATGGCTTGGGCCTCGGCTGCGGTGCGGCCAAAAGCTTCCGGTTCAATAGAGGGGGTGACGGCAAAGTCGGCCAGGGAAAAAGCCGCTGGCATATCATTGCAATGGCCGACCATATGGACGTGCCCCTCAATCCCCAACCGGCGAATTTCTTGGGCAAGCTCTGCCTGATAGCTGTCTCGGCCCTGCGGGTCGCCCACCAGTAAACAATCAATCTCCACGCCTGCGCGCTTCAAATGCCCCAGGGCTTCCAACATCACCTTCTGGCCCTTCCAAGCTGTTAGGCGGGCTGGCAGAATGGCACGCGGGCGCGGGCATTGGCGCGAGACACCCCACTGGCTGGCCAATTCTTGCTTGCGCTTGTCCGACACATTTTGGGGATCAAAGGCGTCGACATCGACGCCGCGATAAATCACTTCGATTTTGTCAGGGTCAATCTTATGCGCTTCAAGGACATGGTCACGCGTATAGCCTGAATTCGCGATCACACGGTCGCCGCGCGCCATCACGCTATTATACCAGCGCTTAAGGCCCGACTTGGCGTTATAAATGCCGTGGTAGGTCGTCACAAAAGGCGTCCTCGTGCGGCGCGCTGCTAATAGGGCGCTCCAGGCTGGTGCGCGCGAGCGGGCATGGACGATATCGACTTGCTCTTTCTCGATAATCTGGACGAGTTTGGACACATTGGACACAAAGACAGTCCAAGGGTTTTTTGAGTTTGCTTCGCCGTGGATATGTTTGGCCCCTAGCGCTTCCAAGTCCTGTACCAACCGACCACCGGCACTGAACACCAAAGCACGTCCGCCAGCTTCGATAATGGCACTGGCGACTTCAACGGTCGTACGCTCAACGCCTCCTGTTGCCATTTCAGGCACAACCTGCAGGATGGTTTTGTTTTTGAGGGACGCTAAAGGGGGGAGGGGTGAAGACAAAATTCGCCTATTCCAGTAATTCCAGCCACGGTGTTCTTGCGTTTAGCTGAGAGACAGCTAATTGCCTACCCGAGCGCGCCATAATAAGTCGCGATCGTAAACAAATTCAGGGAGTTTCCAAACATGCAATTAGACGATTCAATCGCAGCTATCGTGACCGGTGGTGCTTCTGGTCTGGGCGAAGCTACAGCGCGCGCCTTGCGGGCACATGGCGTGAAAGTCGCGCTGTTTGATATGAATGTGGCGCGCGGCACAGAAGTCGCTGCCGAAATCGGTGCCACCTTCTGTGAGGTCAATGTGACGAGCGAAGAAAGCGTGGACGCTGGCTTTGCCAAAGCACGCGCGGCCAATGGCCAAGAACGCATCCTCGTCAATTGCGCGGGAACGGGCAATGCCATCAAGACCGCCAGCCGCGACAAGAAGACCGGCGACATCAAGCACTTCCCGCTCGATTCCTTCAACATGATCATCCAGATCAATCTGGTCGGCACCTTCCGCTGTATCGCTAAGTCGGCCGCCGGCATGCTGTCCTTGGACCCATTGGAAGACGGCGAGCGCGGTGCTATTATCAACACAGCATCGGTTGCGGCCGAAGATGGCCAAATGGGCCAAGCCGCCTATTCAGCCTCAAAAGGTGGTGTTGTTGGCATGACCTTGCCAATCGCGCGCGATCTGATGGGCGAAGGTATTCGCGTCAACACCATCCTGCCCGGCATTTTCAACACGCCTTTGATGAATGCAGCGCCCGATGCCGTTAAAGACGCTCTGGCCATGAGCGTGCCATTCCCAAAACGTTTGGGCTTGCCGCATGAATATGCGCAATTGGCTTTGACCATGATCACCAATGGCTATTTCAACGGTGAAGACGTTCGCCTGGACGGTGCCATCCGTATGGCTCCGCGCTAAAACAAAACGCACCCGCTGGTCTTTAGGTCAGCGGGTGCCCGCTATCTCGCACGACGTTCGGCTTGGGCCTTGGTTCGGGCGCAGGGGCGGATGACGGGACTGGTCGGCGACCAAGCTTTACCTGAAATTTTCCCTAGAATGGATTAATTACCAAAGAGTAATATCCTTTCACAAGATAGGTCGATCAGCAAGCTACGGGTGCGCGTGCGCGCGACAGGCGTCAGCGGCAAGGAAGCTGATTATTTCCGCGCCTAGCCACAATGGGGCAATTACCCATGAGTAACAAACGGGCGGCTTCATAATTTGTCCAGCACACGCTGGCAATTTTTGGGCTTTGGCCTTGCTGAACGACGCTAGAGCCCTGATGATGGGCCAAGCCTGCCCGTTTGTGAGGCAAGGCAAAAATAGTTTTGGGAGCACAACACATGACACTCGAAATCCTCGCAACAGGTTTGCAATTCCCTGAAGGCCCTGTGGTGTTTGATGATGGCTCCGTTGTGTTTGTTGAAATCAAGTCGGGTAACCTCACACGCTATTGGAATGGCAAGACTGAAACCATTGTTCATTTAGACGGTGGGCCGAACGGCGCAGCCCTTGGCCCTGATGGGGCGATGTATATCTGCAATAATGGCGGCTTTGCGTGGTCTGACTTTGGTGGCCTGATGGTACCGGGGCATGAACCAGAGGATTATTCCGGTGGGCGGATTGAGCGGGTGGATTTGACCACGGGCAAGGTCGATCGCCTGTTCGATACGATTGATGGTCATGCCCTGCGTGGCCCGAACGACCTCGTATTTGACCGCCATGGCGGCTTTTACTTCACCGATCACGGCAAAAGCCACCACCGCCACCGCGACTATGGCGGCCTGTTCTATGTCACACCCGGTGCTGCGTCGGCCCATGAGCTCTCGCATGGCTATACGTCACCCAATGGCGTGGGGCTCAGCCCCGATGGCAAGACTATCTATATGGCCGACACGATGGAAGGCAGGCTTTATGCCTTTGATGTCGCAGGCCCCGGGCAAATTGCCCCAGTCAGCCCATTCCGAGCAGCCCGTGTCGTCGGTCGCGTCGATCAATGGACCCTGTTTGATAGCTTGGCGGTAGAAGCTGACGGCACGGTGGCGATTGCCACGCTAATTAATCCGGGGATCACCCGCATGAATCCTGAAACCGGTGCCCACACCCTTGTGCCCACCGACGATCTGATGACCACCAATATCGCCTTTGGCGGAGCCGATATGCGCGACGCCTATATCACCCTGTCCTCAACCGGCCGCTTGGCCAAAATGCGCTGGGACCGTCCGGGCTTGCGGTTGAATTATCAGGGTTAGGCGGTCGCGGCGGGGCCCAAAGTGTGAATTTTGTCCCGTGGTCTGCTTTGCGCCAGGGGTTGCCATTTAGGGCGGTTTAGCGGCTTATCGAAAGCAGACATTCACGAGATGGTAGGATAGTTACACTTCAATACGGTTGATTTTCGAAAAACTTCTGGCTGGATTTTGAGGGGCTGGGTCACCGTCGAAGGGGCCGTGGCATTGCGCCTATCCTCATCTTTGTCGGGACTTGGGCGCACCCGACTAAACGGTGTCGGTAGCAACAAATTCTCTGCAATGGATCTGCAACATTTCCACAACAAAGCGACAAATCCCTTGGTGCATTAGGGATCGAGGAGGAAATGTTCATGATCGAAAGATATCCACGATTGATGCGGCTTATGCATTGGAGTGCAGCGGCGCTGATCCTGCCCGCCGTGCTGATCGGACTTGCGCTTGCTTATAAACTTGTCGTCCCCGATAGCCCAGCCGCAGACTGGTGGACGGATGTTCATGTGTTGTTGGGGCTGAGCGCATTGGGTATCATGCTCCTGCGGATTATCATTGCGCTACGTTCCGCCAAGCCGCCGATCGCCGGCACGCGCACAGAAGTTTTAGCTGCAAGGGGCGCGCATTTTGCTTTGTATCTGCTGGTGATCGTCCTGCCGTTGTCGGGATATGCAGGCTGGATTGCTTATGGAGAGGCGCCAAAGCCCTTCGGTATTCCTTTGCCAAACTTTGAGCCGCTCGCCACCTTCTTAGAAAGCAAAAAAGCTGGTGAGTGGCTTTGGCCCGTCCACGAATATGCCGGCCTTGCGCTTACCGCCTTGCTGGTCATCCATGTGGCGGCTGTTGTTCGCCGGAGCTGGCTTGCGCGCAACAGCGACAGGGTCGACGGTCTCAATCGAATGCGCGCCGGCCCAGCTAAACCGCTCTAACAAACAACGCTCATTAAGGCCCTTGCGTATGACGACTGCAGCAATTATCCCTAACAGTGTGACGCTCGCCGGGGTCAAAATTCTGATTGTTGAAGACGAACCCGAAATAGCGGAGATCGTCGATGCGTTTTTTCGCCGCGAAAACGCCGATTGCCTCATTGTCGGAGATGGCGAAAGTGCGGTGGATAGTTCACGCTGGTGGCAGCCTGATATCGTCATCCTTGATCTGGGTCTCCCCCGGCGTGATGGTATGTCGGTTTTGGCTCAATTGCGCGTTGGGCCAGTCCAACCCGGTGTCATCATCCTCAGTGCCCTCGGTGAGCCGATCGACAAGCTGGCGGGGTTCCGGCTCGGGTGCGATGATTATGTCGTCAAACCTTTCGACCCACATGAAATCGTTGCGCGTGCCAAGGTGCTGGCGGGCAGGCAACGCCGCGAGGCGGCACACACCGTTCGGTCTTTTGGCAATATTCGGATCGATGTGGATGCGTTCTGCGCGTTCGTTGGACCCCAGCCCCTTGACCTGACGCCGACCGAATTCAAGTTGCTGGATCTGTTCGTCGAGCGGGGGGGCAGACTCATCACACGCGGCCAGATTGTCGATCTCGCGCTGGACGAGGAAGCGTTTGACCGCTCCGTCGATCCCCATATCAGCCGTCTACGCCAGAAAATAAAACGCCAGCCCGGCAGTGGCGTACGCCTCACCAGCATTCGCGGCCAAGGCTATCGATTGGATCTCGTATGATATTGGGTTTACGTGCGAGGATCGCGCTTAGCGCCATCCTCATGAGTGTGATCGCAGCACTGGTAGCGGCGTTGGCGCCCGACTATGTCTATAGTCTGCGCGACCAGCTATTCATGGCCAGTCTAGCACCTGCCGAGAAGATGCAATTGGGGCGCTTACTTGAAACATCTGGACAGTGCTCGCCGTTGGTTTACGACTTCAAGATGGATCACGGCTTTGCGCCTTGGCGACTGAATTACGGCTGGGCTTTAGGCGGACTTATCGGGTTGACCGCCATCTGTTGCGCCGGGTTTGCGGTCATCTCTGCAGGACGGATCGCGGCACCTATCGAGGCAATTGCCAGCAGCGCACGCAAAATCGCAACAGGTGACCGGCACGCCCCTGCACCAATTGGTCGGGGCGTCCCGCTGGAAATCGCCGCACTGCACCGCGACTTTACGGCAATGACCAATGCCTTGTCCGCTGCCGACAATGATGTGCGCATGCGTTCTGCCGCCATCGCCCATGAACTCCGCACACCTTTGTCAGTCTTGCGTGGCCGTTTGATCGGCGTGCAATCAGGTGTTTTCCCGCTTGACGCCACATCACTAAACGGTCTGTTGCGCCAGATCGGTCTTGTCGATCAGCTAGTCGCCGACCTCAATATGCTGGCGTCACCGCTGGGCATCGACATGCAGCTAGACCTCGAGCCTGTTGCAATGGACCGTCTCGCCGCGTCGGTCATTGAGACGTTGCAACTTGACGCAGCTGAACAGGGCAACACCTTGAAGTTGGTTGCCACGCCGATTGTTGCACAGGTTGATCCTGGGCGCATTGAGCGCGCGTTAGTTAATCTGGTTGCCAACGCCATTCGTTATGCGCCGGGAAGCGAAATTCAAGTGTCTGTGCGCTCTGCCGCCGATCAAATCCTATTGTCGGTGCTCGACACTGGCCCCGGATGGCCCAGTGACGACCCACAATCTTTTGCTGCCGCCTTTGTTCGTGGCGACCAGTCACGATCCCGCCAATCGGGTGGCTCGGGGCTGGGCCTCGCAATCGTCACTGCCATCGCCCGCGCACATGGCGGATCATTGCGACTGAGCGCAGGGCAAGGTGGCGGCGCGCTCGCCGAAATCATCATCCCCATTGGCGGAGAAGGTAAAGCCTGAACCATCGTTAGCCGTTCGCAACATTTCCGCAATTTTCCGCCAACGCTGTTGCAGCTCTGACAAGTTATTGCGTCCCCAGAATTGGGAGCGCACATGAGACATCTAATCACCATCAGTATTGCCGCGACAATTGGGTTGTGCACCTCATCGAGTGCGCAAACGGCGTCGGAATCACCTGCTCGCGCGAGCTATCCTGCAGCATACTTCGCAGATATTCAGGCGCAGAACGCCTTCGATATGCTGGCCCGGGTCCCAGGTTTCACGCTGGTTGCGAGCGAAGACCTGCGCGGCTTTGGCGACGCGGCCGGCAATGTTCTGGTCAATGGCGCGCGGCCCGCGACTAAGGACGTCTCCCTGACCGAACTGTTGCGGCGCATTCCGGCACGCACTGTTGAACGCATCGACATGCTCGATGGAGCCGTCACTGGCCTTCAGGGCGGGGGCAGTCGGCTGGTGGCCAATGTCATCCTAAATGCCTCCACGAGTAGCAGCGGTACATTGCGTCTGCGGGGCCAAACAACACAAGGGGGCAGGTTTGGACCATCCGCAGCCGGGTCGTGGCGCGGATCAATTGGCAGCGCCACCGTGTCAGCCAGTCTGGAAGCCGGAAACAAGTCGCTCGCGCGACTCGAAGGCCAACAGCGGCTAATTGATGGTAGCGGCGGGGTCGTCGAGGCTGGTCCTCTATTGGACCGTCGGCGCTACAATGACTATTCTGGCTCGTTGAGTATCGCCACCCCGATTGCCGGCATCAACACCACGTTGGCGACATCGCTACGGACAGATGACTTTAAGCGACGCCATCGTTTCACCGCTTTTGCGTCAGGCGCTGCTTTGCCGATCAGAACCCAGATCGAAGCTGAAAACTATCCTGGCCGCAGCGCCGAGCTGTCGCTCGAATTGACACGCCCTATCGGCCGCGGTGAAGCTAAACTGATAGGCCTTAGAACATGGTCAAAAGAAAAGGGCTCCTCGCTAGTCGGCGCAGAATTTCCTTCCGGGGCTATTCAGAGTTCGCTTTATACATCCAATGATGACCTGTCCGAGAGCATTTTGAGAGCGACTTGGGCACCGCGTTGGCCAAAGCTTGCCGTCAGCGCGGCATTTGAAGGCGTGCGGACGACCTTAGTCTCAAACACTGAGTTCGTTCAGATCGACAACAAAATTGCAACACCGCTTGAGGCCGGCCGCACCAATGTTGGGGAAACACGCGGCTCAGCAGCTTTGTCGGCAACCTGGACAGGCATCGACAAGATATCGGTTGAGGGTGCCATCGCCTTTGAAGTATCGCGAATTACCCTAGCCGAGCCGCTACGATCTTCCAATACTTACCGCTTTTTCAAACCCCGCGTCGTGGCTGCATGGAACCCAACCAGCCAAATGACCCTGAGCTTGCAGGCCGAACGCAAAGTCGGCCAACTTAACTTTGGCGATTTCGTAGGGGCACAACAAGTCGCCGACGGCTCCTCAACCCAGACGAACAGTGCTCTCCAGCCTTCGCAAACCGATGGGCTGCGTCTGACGGCTGAACGCCGTTGGGGCACACGGGGCAGCGTCAGCATCACCTTCGTGAGCGAACGCCTAACCAATGTGGTGGACATCGTGCCAGTCGGTGATGGCCAAGGCGTTGGCAATCTGCCTTCGGCCAGCAGTTTCGGGGTCGATTTACTTGCTACAATCCCGCTTGGCTCTTTGCTAGATGGTGCAGAACTGACAGTGGATGCAGCTTGGCGAGAAACCTCGGTGCAAGATCCGTTCAATGGCGCGACGCGGCAATTACAAAATGCCGAGTTCGCCGGTACGACGATCAACTATCGTCAAATCATCAACCCGCGCTTCAGCTATGGCGCGGCAGTCAGATATGACCCGCCCTATCGACTTTTTCGCAGCCAGTTGAAAAGTGAGTTTGAGCCTGGGCCAGACTTTTCGATCTTTAGCGAATGGAACATCTGGCAAGGGACCAAGATGCGCGTCGAAGCCAACCGGCTGTTCGGCCAACGCGTTGATCGCGAACTGACCCGCTATAAGGGACTGCGCGGCATTGCACCAATCAGCAGCACCGAGTTTCGCGATCGCACCAGCAGCCCAATTTTCGCGCTTCAAATCGAGAAAACCTTCTGACCGACCAATCCGAAACATGCACTTGTTGTGGGGAGAGCCGTTGCCACGGGCGCGCTCGCAGCGCGCACTTAAATCTTAAGCCTCCCTCCACGCTATCTCCTCCGACCCTCCATAAATCGCGGCTACAACAAACCATAAACCCGCTCCTCCCTGAGCTTCACACCAAGGATAAAAAACATGATCAACCTTATTGTCGCCGCCTGGCTTTCCGTCCTCACTTCTGGCCTTCTGGGCATGGCTGCTTCTGACCGCCATTAGAGCAACGCCTTCCGTATTCGGACCGGCATCGTCAGCCCCACGCCTCCAACGTCCTCACGATGCCCAACCTAGGGCCGGCTCAGCCGGCCCTATCTTTTTGCCCGATCCTTTTGTTTGCGGTCTTGTGCGGTCCAAGCCTTGGATGGCGCGCTCTACACTCTGCCCGCAAACATACACGTATTTCGGGATGCGCGCAGAGGGGCAAGAGAGGTCTTGCGGCGGTCATTGCGGGTCGTTTAAAAAAGCGAAGACGCGGCCCGAGCATAGCTTCACTTGGCAAAACACAGTGGCGCTCCTAGTGATGTCCCATCCGTTGGGACGGACGACCCCTCCCCCACTCGACTGGGGCCAAGAGGCTACACTATCACTTGCTCAAGCAGCTTTAAACGAGCGCCCTGCATCGTCGCGGCAATGTTGCCGGAGGTGAATCGTGAACGTGGAGCCAGCACCCAACGCGCTCTCAACCTGGATAGATCCGCCCAGGAGATAGAGCAGCTTCTTGGTAATCGCTAGGCCGAGGCCTGTGCCCTCGGCCCGGCGGCTAAAAGAATCGTCGACCTGTGTGAATTCGCTGAACAGACGGGCTTGTTGCTCCGGAGACAAGCCGATGCCCGTGTCCGAGACCGAAATTGCAATGCCAAGCGCACCGTCGTGTTGAACGGGCCGCGCGGAAACCGTGATCCGCCCCGCCTGTGTAAACTTGCAAGCGTTGGAAACAAGATTGAACACGCATTGGCGCAGGCGCTGGGCGTCCGTAATGATCGTGCCAAAGGACGGATCAATCTCTAGAGCAAACGCATTTCCATTTCGGGCTGAGAGCGGTGCCGCCAGGTCGGCGACCTCCTGCAAGAGCTCCACAAGCGAGGTTTCCCCCAGCACCACTTCCAGCTTGTCGGCCTCAATCTTGGCGAGATCCAGCACATCGTTAATCAAGCCAAGAAGGTGGCGTGCGGAGCGGTTGATCTTTTCGCAGTCGCGTGCATCGACGGTGCCACCTTCCAGGATTTCCTCGCGCATCAGCTCAGAATACCCGATCACTGCATTCAGTGGCGTGCGCAGTTCATGGCTCATTGTGGCGAGGAAACGGGACTTCGCGGCGCTTGCTGCGCGAGCGGCTTCCAGCTCGCGCTCGGTGGCACGCAAATCCGTGACGTCTAGGAAAGCTGTGGAGCAGCGCGACCAATCCGCCTCGGCCCCTGGTAAGGCGGTTGAAACGACCACACACTCAACGAGACGTCCATCGCAGGTCTGCGCCTTTCCGCGAAATGTCATCTGGTCCGGCAGGGGGAAGTCTTGGTTGGCATTGTCGAGCCCCTCAAGGGCCGCTGCCACGAAATCGGCAGAGAAGATCTCCTTTTGTCGGCGCTGCAAATCCCCCAAGGATCCAGCAAAGAGCTTCAACGCCGCCGCATTGGCCTTGCCGATCTGAGCGTGACCCATCAGTTCAACGAGGGTTGTGGGGTTGGTCTTGCCCCAAACTGACGGCGCTTGTCCCAATGCCTGAGCCCGGCGCAATACCTCGCGCAGCCAGCCGAGATTAGTCTCGAACAGCGCCAGCGGCGACTGGGAAAAGTGTGCGGCCGCCAAGCGACCAGCAGCCTCTGCTTCAGAAATCGCTTGCAATTCTGCGGTGCGGCTGGCGGTGACGTCGATAAAATGGACCAGTGTACGCGACCAATCCTCTTCATGGCCAGGCCATGGGCGCGACCAGTGGATGACGTGGCGCGCACTGCCATCAGGCAGTTCGACCGGCGAGAGCCAAGGGCGTTGCAGAGACTTTCGCCGTAGCGATTCAATCCAAGCATCGACCGCGTCAATACGGTTTTGCCCGCTCACAGTCAGGAACGGGTCTCCGATCAGCTCTGCTTCGCTACGCTTAAATAGTTTCTCTGCCGCTGGATTGACCCGCCGGATCCGGATGAAATCATGCGCACTGTCAATACCGGCGCGCAACTCCGAGGGCGCAGGGCCAGTGGCCAGGAAAGCCTTGATGCTGCCAGCCATTTCCATCATATCATATTCGATCGTCGGGATCGGATTGGTCTCAAACCAGATATCGGACTCGCGGCGCTGTTCGGTGATGTCGGTGATCAGGTTGGCCCATTGCCGCGTGGCACCTGGCTCGGCCTGAGGCAGCGGGCGCAGCTTCAACACACCGTAGCGGATGGCCCCATCCGGGCGGACATGCTGAAAGCGCCAAGAAAAGCCCTCATCGCCCTGGGCAAAGGCGCGGAATACCTCCCGTGCGCTGACCATATTAAAAGCGTTCGCTGAAATCTGAGGCCAGGCCGCCTTCAGGTCGTCTTCCGCGAAACCGTAGAACGCGCACGCCGCCAAATTGGCACGGACCAAGGCATTTTTGGCATGCGCACCTGCCAAGCGATCTAAAAGGGCACCACGATCGGGATCAGGCTCCGCCGCCTCAGCATTAAGCGCCTCTGCAAGGAGGGTAGAGTCCGTCCAAACCAAAGGTGCCGGGTTTTCATCAAACCAAAAGCCAGCGGGAGGAGACACAAGTTCAGACTGAACCATGGCACCTTGGTTTGTATTTGTGCTGAGCATTTCTAGCCCTTACTGCTAAACACTCCCCTACTTCGAGCGGGGCGCGCCTACTGTGCACGCCCGATAACATTACCGATGAGTTCTAAATGGCTCATTGAAGTATATAGTTAATATTATCTTTAAGTAATACATAATTTTACTATCTTTGGTATTTGCTAGCAACTCTGCATCAGACAATAACGAGAATGATTATATGTTGTTCTCAAAAGATATTCTATATACCAGACCTGCGCCTTAATGCCTCTCGTTTATTATGAGAGTGCTGTTTGTTGATGTCGCCGTGTTTGGGGTTAACCAAAATTTTGCCTTAAGTTTGAAGATGAATCGGTCACAATCAACCAAGTCGGAGCTTCATATACTGTGTCGCCATTGCAAACGACATAACGGCCAAGTTGGAAATCGTCACAGGCCCACTGTCAATTGCCACCCCGTATGCTGACAAGAGCACCGTTCCAACCGCTCCAAGGGCTACCGCTGTCAACGACAGATCGTGCGTTTGCCGTGTTTGCAACGCGCGGATAGCGTTCGGCAAGAAAGCACCGCCCGACGCTGCCGACGCTGCTTAGCCTAGTATCTCTATCAATTGCAGCGTTTCACCTCGATGCTGTGCCGAGCGGCAGCTTTATGACGGGCCTTAATTGCGCACAAGTGGTCGACTAGGGTCGTAAGGGTCTTAAGTTTTCACTAGAAAAGGGCAGTCTGGAAACGGCCAGTTCTGTTGAAATGCCGCCGGTCTCAAATGCGCCAAGGTTTGCCGTTTAGGGCGGGCTTGCGGTTACTCGAAAGCGGACGTTTTCTTGGCAAGGATCGAAGTAGCAAGCGCGCACTCTTGAGGGACTGCACCACTTCCGTTGGTCCAAGCTAAGTGCTCATCCAAGCGATCTCAGCTCTTGGTTCACCTCGGTGTATTCCAGCTTTGGAAAACACCCGAACGCGCGAAGCGTATGACTGACCACGCCTGTCAACTGATATGCCTCCGCCTAACAGTCTTCCCCTCCTTGACGGTCATAATGAAGCCAAACCATGCGTTGATCATTCAATTCACGCACTGTCTGTTCGCATGTCTTACTGGCGCGCGGAAAGGGTGCAACAAAGTCCGCTTGGCGCACATATCATTCCAAGATCTTCAAAAACAACAAATAAATATCATTGATAACAAGAGATTGGCTCATCCTAAATTTATTGTAATTTGACTTCAAAAACCCAAAACCAATGTTTCTCACGGGAAACTGGATTCCCAGTCGTGCTCCGTGCGACTTGTTTTTGCAACTTGGAGTTTTGACATGCGTAGAATTTTATTGGCCGCGACGGCCGCAATCACCTTGGGCTGCAGTGCTGGTTCGGCTTTGGCCCAAGACGGTGGGGTTTATGGGGGTGTTTTGATTGGTAGCCAAGTGGGCTCCGAGCGCAATGTCGACACAATCGGCACGACGGCATTTAACACCTTGGTCCCAAATATTGCGCCACGCCAGCTCAAGCCAAAAGTTGAGGGCGTCACTTATGGTGCCGTAATCGGCATGAATTTCGGCGGCGACGGTGCGTTGGTTCTGGGCGTAGAGGCCGATGTTATCGGCGGTGGCGACTATAAGGCGGCCTCATTTTCCGGTGCCCCAATTCCAGGCCTCGCACCAGCTGGCATAACCACTTCAGCGACTAAGGAGTATAAGCTACGTGGATCCTTGCGGGGGAGGCTCGGCGCGTCGTTAACCGACGATATCTTTGTTTACAGCACGGGCGGCATTGCTTTGGCCCAAGTTGAAACCAAAGCATCCGTTGTTGCCAATGGTGCGCCGACGGTGGCTTGGAACGGCGTTAAAAAGGAAACCCTCACCGGCTGGACGATTGGTGCTGGGGCAGAGTTCCAGATTAATGACGGCATCCTTCTGCGGGGTGAGTATCTTTATACGGACCTCGGTGACAGCACGGTCACGGCGGCCGGCAATTCGACGGTTCGCGGAATCGCAGCTTTGAATGGCATCGATTATGTCGCACGCACCGATTATCGGGGCGGCGAGGTGCGCGCCGGCCTTTTGGTCAGCTTCTAGGCCTTTATCCGGCTATAGATGAACGGGGCGACACCTGAGGTCGCTCCGTTTACTTCTTTTCTGATATGTCTCAACCAGCCCGCGCCATCGGTTTTTGTAACGCGCGACGTGCTCCCACCAATTCGGATCAACGACAACTTTCTCTGCCCCTCACGCCCGCAAGCTTTTGGGCGTCCGAAAGTGTCCGGAGAACGAATCTTTGTTGTTGTGGGCTGTGGCTATGGGGATTTCGGTTGGGGGCTTGGTTTGTTGGGGTCCTTTGGAGCGAGGACTGGCAGGGCGGAGGCTGATGCTTGGTCATTTTGTGGTGTTTGAAGGTGGCCGGGCATGGTGTCTTGGCTCCTAAAGGTATCGGCCGTAGCTGTGGATTGGTCCGGGTTATTCGTTTTTAGGACGTCGGTGTCACAGGTGGTCAGTTGCCAGATGTTGGAACATTTGGCGGTGCATTGGGGATAGATTTGGGCGGGCGTGTTTATGACGGCCTCCCACGGTTTGTTGGCCCTGTTGGCGGAGCGCGGGGTTGGGCTTTGCACTGGAAGATGTCGGTAATGACCATGTCCCCGCCACAAGAGGGGCAGATAAGCCAGGGCTTTGTGGGCGCAGTATCTTCTTGGGGCGGATCATCA
>VYLP01000270.1_pt1 | contig 17738 bp, 16 predicted proteins | sample 5114311 | NCBI WGS metagenome assembly VYLP01 (sample SAMN12291775, study PRJNA351875) | freshwater metagenome | isolation source: freshwater lake | place: USA: Michigan, Lansing Lake | collected 2013-08-14 | reverse complement strand
AGATTTATACACAAGTAAAGTCTTGAAATACCAGAAGCTCTTGCATAGAATGGACGAGTAATTGTGTAACCTATGTGACTTGTTCAAAGTGTTACCGATGTGCCTTTCTATACAGATGCCCAACCATAACGAACACATTCTTTTTCGGAAAAGGTTTCGGGCCGTCCTACCCTTCTTAATCTGTTTTTTTCTTCAATGCCAAGCGAAAGCAGAAGTTAGGTCCTTAGAGCCGGAACATATCATCCAACATAGAGAAATGTGTGCTGAAAATAGTGAGGATATTTTCGAATCCTTATTTTTCGAAAGGTCAAAAGAAATGGTCCAAACTCGCGCCGGACAAGTCACTTCGGTTGTCGCAACCACTGGAACGGCAGTCACAGAGACCATTGTCTATTTGGGTGGGGGAGCTGTTGTTGGGATTTTGGTTTGCTCACCCATCCTACTGTTAGAGGCGTCAAGTAAATCCAAATCCAGTGAAGGAGCCTCTTGTGTGCTGGAGGTGGGCTCAAAAGTTGCCGCGGGCCTCGCTACCGAAGGTGGCTATGAATACACTCAGAAAGTCTGGAAAGATACCGCAGATCTTCGCGAATTTGATTTTGATGAACTCTCACAATTGGTGAGAGAAAACTGCGAATGTTACATGAAAACGGGAACGCAAAAAGATCTCGAAACCGCATTCCGCCAACTTGGAGAGTGGAAAAAAGAACACGGAATCTACCCTCACCTAACGAAAGAAGAAAAGGAAAAGGTAGAAATTTTAGAAAAAACGATCTACAATCGCCTCAACCAGACCAAGGCCGATTTTTGAAAACTGGAAGAAGCCAGCGGTCGATCCTGTCGTAAAATGAGTGACAGTGGCAAAGTATTCATAATTCTGTAATTTGAAATAGAATTCATTTCTAAAAAAGATATCTTAGGAGCCTCTCATGGTAAAAATTGCAATCAATGGATTCGGTCGCATTGGCCGCCTCGTCCTTCGTTCCGGAATCAACGACCCAAATCTTGAATTTGTGGCGATCAATGACCTGGTAACTCCTGACAATTTGTCATATTTGTTCAAATACGATTCCACTCACGGAAGATTCAATGGGGAAGTTTCCCACACAGACAATGAAATCATTATCGATGGCAAAAAAGTGAAAACATTTGCAGAACGTGATCCTGAAAAACTCCCATGGAAAGAACTCGGAGTGGATTATGTCATCGAATCTACAGGTCATTTTACGGATCGTGTGGGTGCAGAAAAACACATCAAAGCCGGTGCAAAAAAAGTCGTTATCTCCGCACCTGCAAAAGACAAAGATATCCCTACTTTTGTGATGGGAGTAAACCATGAGAAGTACAACGCAGGGGCAGACCATGTCGTCTCCAATGCATCTTGTACAACAAACTGCCTTGCACCTGTTGTAAAGGTAGTACTTGATAATTTTGGAATCATAGAAGGTCTTATGACGACCATACATGCGATGACTGCGACCCAACCTACAGTCGATGGACCATCAAAAAAGGACTTCCGAGGTGGACGTGGTGCGGCCCAAAACATCATTCCCGCTTCAACGGGAGCGGCAAAGGCTGTCGGTCTTTGTATCCCTGAGGTCAATGGTAAGTTAACTGGTATGGCGTTCCGTGTACCGACTCCTGACGTTTCCGTCGTCGATCTTACCGTTCGCACAGAAAAACCCACTACGCTTGCTGAAATCAAAAAGAAAATGAAAGAAGCCAGTGAAGGTTCCATGAAAGGATTTTTAGGATACACAGAAGAAATGGTGGTTTCCAATGATTTTCAAGGAGACATTCGTTCTTCTATCTTCGATGCTGATGCTTGCATTGAAATGAGCCCTACTTTTTTCAAACTTGTATCTTGGTATGACAACGAGATGGGATACTCTAACAGAGTTCTCGATTTAGTTCGTTACATGGCAAAAAAAGGTTAAGATGAAACTCCCTAAAATAGAAGACCAAAATTTCAAGGGAAAACGTATTTTCCTTAGAGTTGACTTTAATGTACCCGTCGAAGATGGCAAAGTAACAGATATTACACGTATCGAAAAAACTTTACCAACCATCGAACTACTTTTATCGAAGGGAGCTCGTCTTGTTATCGGAAGTCATTTGGGTCGCCCTAAAGGTGGCCCAGAGCCAAAGTATTCCATGAAACCTGTTTATGAAGCTTTCCAGAAGCTTACAAAAGCAAAGGTTAGCTTTTCAGAGACAGTGATTGGACCCGAAGCGGTGAGCAAATCCAAAGCATTAGAAGATGGTGATATTCTACTTTTAGAAAACCTCCGCTTCCATAAGGAAGAGGAAGAAAACGAAAAAGGCTTTTGCAAAAAACTTTCGGAATTAGCAGATGTTTATGTAAATGATGCCTTCGGAACTGCTCATAGAGCCCATGCTTCAACTGAAGGTTTAGCACATTTGATTCCATGTTTTGCGGGTCTCCTTATGCGTAAGGAAATCGAAATGCTTTCAAGTTTGGTTGTCAAACCACCTAGACCATTCGTCGCTATCGTTGGAGGCTCAAAGGTTTCTTCAAAGATCGCTATACTCAAAAACCTAATCGATAAAGTGGACCACCTACTCATCGGTGGTGGTATGGCTTATACTTTCCTCCACTCTAGAGCTGTGCCGATAGGCAAATCACTCTTTGAGCGCGAATTTGAATCCCAAGCCTTCCAATTAATCGATCGTGCTGGCGTGCAGGGAATTGATTTACAGATTCCTGTAGATCATGTGATTGCAGATGCCTTCGACGCAAATGCAAAAACAAAGAATGTTGATAAGATGGGCATCTTAGATGGATGGATGGGAATGGACATCGGTCCAAAAACCATTGATAATTATTCAAAAGTCATCAAAAATGCGCAGACAATCCTTTGGAACGGACCAATGGGTGTTTTTGAAATGGACAAATTTGCAAAAGGAACCATCGAAATTGCAAAAGCGATCAGCAAGTCAAAAGCAAAATCAGTGGTAGGTGGTGGAGATTCGATTGCGGCTGTAAATAAAGCAGGCGTAGCTGACAAAATCACACATATTTCCACAGGTGGCGGTGCTTCCCTAGAATTTTTAGAAGGGAAAACTCTCCCTGGCGTTGCATGTTTAGTAAAGGACGAAGAATAAGATGAGAAAGAAAATCATTGCTGGCAACTGGAAGATGAATTTATCGCTAGCTGAGGCGAAAGCCCTAGCGATTGGATTGAAAGAAAAAGTAAGTTCGAAAACGGAAGCTGAGGTTATGGTTTTTCCAAGCCATATTCACCTACCAGCTGTTTCTGAAATCTTAAACGGAACAAACATTACAGTGGGAGCCCAAAATGCATACCCATCAAACCTAACAGCGATGACTGGGGAAATATGTCCTGCTCAACTTGCTGACCTTAACATTAACACAATCCTTGTCGGACACTCAGAACGTAGACAGTTTTTAAAAGAAACCAATGAAGTGTGCAATGAAAAAGTGAAGTTTTTCTTAAAAGCAGGCATTCGTGTTGTCTATTGTATCGGCGAGACTTTGGCAGAAAGGGAATCGCACAACACCTTCACAGTCCTCAGTGAACAAATCAAAAAAGGTCTACAAGGTATTGAAAGTGGACACTTCCATAATCTTGTGATTGCTTATGAGCCTGTATGGGCCATTGGCACAGGAAAAGTAGCCACTCCAGAGCAGGCAGAAGAAGCTCATGCATTCATCAGGAAAGAAATTGCAGGTCTTTTTGTGGGGGCCCAACCATTGAGTGAAACACTTCAAATTCTCTATGGCGGTTCCGTAAAACCAGACAACATTGGCTCCTTACTTTCTAAGCCGAATATTGACGGCGGACTCGTCGGTGGCGCAAGCCAAAAATTGGATTCATTTTTAGGACTGATTAAATAAAGGAATATACTATGGGATTTTTTATTGGAACGATTTTAACACTTTTTATTCTACTTTCTCTCTTTCTAATTTTACTCGTCATGATTCAGACCGGTAAAGGTGGTGCTTCCGGCATGTTAGGTGGATCGACAGCGAGCCAATCTGTTTTTGGTGCTTCTACAGCGGATGTAATGACCAAAACAACTCGTATTGCCGCCATTCTTTTTATAGCACTATCACTGACTCTTTCCTTTCTATTTGCAAAGAAGGACGAGGTATTGCTTCCAGAAGTGGAGTCATCCTTGGATGCCCCAGTCAATGTGAATGAAACTCTTCCAGAAACTTCTACTCCCGCTTCTCCTTAGTCCCCTACTTTTCTTCGGTGTTGGTTCCGTCCATTCGGAATCAGCCCACTCGGATCGTGAGAAAATTTTGGATCGAGAAATACTCTCGATCTATAAAGACTTGTCCAGAGCAAGAGAACTTTTAAGTTATGATTCTCTTTCCGCTTTACCAAACAATACCACAGTCACTTATATAGGCAAATTTCCAAACCGGTCAGGCATCAAAATTAAAAAGTTTTTAGTAGATACTGATCCGGGTAACAAAGGAAAGATGAAAACTTCAGACGAAAAGTCAATTCAACTAGAATTTAACGGGTCCATACTCGCACGAGTCGAAGTAACTGTGATCACCGAAGATGTTCAAATACAACAAAAATCCAAAACTATGATTTTAGATAGTTCACCGTTAGATGACACGATCAATGATATCGAGATTAGCTTCTCTGGAATTGATGGTAGTAATAAATTTCTATTATCAGATCTATCCAATGACGGAATCAAAGCAGAGAGAAATGACTTTAAAAAAGACTTCTATATCAAATTTTTATTGGACTTTCATTCTCAAATATCGACGATCATCGCGGCACAGAAAGAACGCGGATTGAAAGGTCAAAAGAATATGCTAAAACAGCTAAACGGATCTCTCAAATACTAATCAAACCTATGCAGAACCGGCGGGAGACTCCAAACTCTATTGAGCAAATCACGGAAAAAGCGAGAGAACTCGAAGCCATTTACGATGTAGTTGAAGATCCTCTAGTTCTCATCGATTCTAATTTCAAAATACAAAGAACCAATTTAGCCACACTTTCGTTTGCTAAAGATTTTGATTTTGAAACCATCCTGGATCAAAAATGTTATGAAGCTCTCTACCAACGAACCGATGTTTGCCCTTACTGCCCTTACTCTAGTTCAAAGTCAAGTGCAAGCTTAGGATTCAAATCACCTACTTCGAGAGAAATCTTTTTTAGAACCAAAGAGAAAAAACAAACGTTAAGTTTGGAATTTTATCCTTATCCAAAAAAAGAAGGTGAAAATTGGATCGTGGAAAAGATATCCGATGTAACAAACCAGAGAGCGAAGGAAGAAGAATCCTTTCGTATGCGAAACCTTGCGTCATTAGGAATTCTTGTTTCCGGAATTGCTCACGAGCTCAATAACCCATTAACAGGGATCAGCCTCACTCTCCAAAATCTTAAAGCAAATTGGCAAACTGCAGCTCCAGAACAAGTAGAAAAAAGATTAGAAATGATCAAAAATGATACAGCTAGAGCCGCGATGATTGTTTCTGATATCATTTCTTTTGCAAAATCCGACAAAGTAAAGATTACGCTTGGAGATATTGTTGAAACAATCAACAGAGCAAAAGACACTGTGATTCGACTATTTCCTCACCTAAGTAAGAATATACTTTGGAGTATAGAATACGACAACGAATACCAATTTCCATTTCATCCCGCCAAAATGGAAAGGCTATTTTTGAATCTGTTCCGAAACTCTTTACAAGCTTTTGATTATCGTGCGGGAGAAATTACGATCGATATACGAAAAACCAAAAACTGGATACACATCATTGTAGAAGACAATGCAGGGGGTATCCCTGACTCCATCATCAATAAAATCTTCGATCCTTTTTTTACAAACAACAAATCTGGCACGGGAACAGGACTTGGACTCTCTATCTGCCACTCCATAGTCAAAGAACATGATGGAAATATTTCTGTAAAATCATCTGACAATAAAACAAAGTTTTCAATCTCTTTTCCAGTATTAGAGAGTGCGGAGCACGAAAAATGAGTCAAAAATCAATTTTGATCGTCGAAGATATACATTCTATACGTGAAGCGATTATGGATTTATTATCAAATGATTATTTGGTATTTGGCGCTGAAAATTATGATGAGGCAATTGGCCATCTTTCTAGTCAAAAAATAGATCTTACCATAACGGATATTCGCCTTCCTGGCAAATCAGGTATTGATGTAGTAAAACATATCCAAGCAGAACATCCCGACACCCTCTATGCATTGATGACGGCCTACAATATAAATGATTATATTCATTATGCAAAAGAATTTCAGATTTGGAATATCATTCCGAAATACTCATTTTTAGATATTCACCTTATTGAAGTTATGGTAAAAAAGATTCTAACGAATCAAATTTTCGGTGTAGAAAAGTACTTTGGGAAGGATTTTAAAATCATTGATCACGACATCAATAGTGATTTCGAAGGCGCACCTTCTAACGGTGTAATCTATAAACAAATAAAGTCAGACCAGGAACGATCCATTCTCTGCGGAAAAATATCAAAGTATTTAATTCAATTAGGGGCTCCGAAGGCAATACAACAAGTATTAGAAGAACTCACCTCCAATGCGATGATCAGAGCACCTCGTACAAACGAAGGTGATTATAAATATCAGTTTGAAATTCCGTCCCACGATATGATCGTCCCCGTAGACAACATCGAATTGTCCTCGGAGGATTACTTTACAGTAGGTTATGGCTCGACTGATACAACTCTATTTATTGTGGTACGTGATCAATTTGGGTCACTAAAAAAAGAAGAGATTTTACACCGACTCGACCGTCATATTAGTATCGATGATGTAACTGGTTTACCGAAAGGTTTGAGTGATAGCCACGGACGTGGACTTTATATATGTCGAGAAATTTCGGATCAGCTTATCTTCAATATCGAGCCAGGCAAATGTACAGAAACGATTGCGATGATCAATCGGGAAGGAAGATCTGGCTTCAAATCCTTATCTATCTACGAAACTTTGCCAACTTCAATTTAAATCAACTACTAGCCTAATAGTGAGTAAACGAAGATCCTCCATCTAGAAGATGCGAAGTTGATAGATATCTTTTTTGGTTTCCAAATAGAATGTATCACTTTCTTTGCCAGGGAAAAATCGAATTGGATTCTCAGATGTTGTGAGAGTTTTTATCCTTATGATCTTTCCCTTGTCATTGAGAAATACAATGTCCTTTTCTTTTTGATAGATGAATACATTGGATTTAGCATAGACCGCCTGGTATGTGCTACCTAGCTTTTCCTTTTTTTCTTGCCAAATAAGTGTGTCACTTTCAAAAAACAATACTTTGTCAGGTAGATTGAGTAGGGATCGTCCGGAATCACTTAATGCAAAGTATACTTTATGCGGATAAAATCCCTCCAATTCCCATTCCTCTTGTATCTTTCCAGTTTCATCGAGAATCATAAGGAAATCCTTAGAACCAACAGAAAAGTGTACGAGTACATTTTTTCCATTCGGTGACAAGGTTACACTTTTGAAAAAAGAGGTAACACGATTTTCCGATAAATCTTTGTGATAAACCAAAATACCTTTATCATCCACTCGGTCGATTTCCCCACCTGAAAAAAGTATGACCGCACCTTTGCCCGTTTGATCAAAATCATAATCTGTCAAAAATCGTCCGTTTAATTCGCCGGTACCTAGAGGGTTCCCACTCGTATCCAATAAAAAAACTGTGTTATTGTCTCCCGCCAAATATAGAACAGGTGAACCAAAATATCCAGATCTCGGATAAGAATTGATTGGTTTCTTCCAAAATAGCTCACCTGAAGAGGAGAAAAAATTTACTTCATCACCTATCTTTTGAAATTCGATATATCCTTTATTCAAAAGAGCAAAGTCAACCTTCATCGGCTCTTCATAATTCACAAATTTTCCAGTAGAAAATGAATAGTATTTACTATCTATACGATATCCATTTAAAACCGACAAAGGATTCTCACCAACGTTGGGAGTTGATGTTCCGAATGCACCATCCTTATTCCACAACCATGTCTCCTTAATTGATGCCAACATAGGTAGGTTCATATCCCAAAGAAAAAACAATAGAAAACTAAAGATAAATGTTGTTAATATAAATTGCATAAGACGTCTTCCTTCAATATAATTAAGATAAACTAGAGAATTTGTTGGAGTAAAAAGAGTGCTGTGTTTGAAGCGCTCTCTCGAACGGTCTCTCTATTTCCTGGGAATTGAAATTTAAAAGCTTCACTACTTTCGCCTTTTCTTTTTCTTCCAATCCAAACTGTGCCCACTGGTTTGTCGGCACTTCCACCGCCAGGCCCTGCTATTCCTGTAATGGAAATTTGATAATCGGAATCGATCAAATTTGCAAGGCCATCCACCATTGCAAGGCAAGTTTCACGACTCACTGCACCGAAACGATCGATGATTTCTCGTTCCACATGGAGTAACTGAATCTTTTGTTCATTGGAATAAGTCAATATACCACCTAAAAAATAGGCACTAGAGCCAGGCTCACTCGTTAGCTTACTGCCGAGTAATCCACCAGTACAACTCTCCGCAACTGTGATCGTCTTTCCATTTTCAATGAGTGTAGAGTGAACCTTATCAAAAACGTCATGAGTACATCGTTCTTGATAAAAGACTTCCATCCTTTTTGCGGCTTCAACCACCAAACTTTCATCATTCGATTGAAATATGCCTTTTATGTAGCCTTTTTGGGCGGTCACGCCCCATTCAATTCCAGCATCCAGAAGATCCTTTTGTTTTTCGACAAATTCAGCTTGGAAAAGAGACTCGCCGATATTCCAAATCCACCTGGTTTGTTGGAAAAGCGTTTCCTTCTGAAAGGTTTGTTTCAAAAATGGTTTCAATTTTTTTTGAAACATTTCTTTCATTTCTAATGGAACACCTGGCATACAAACTAGATAACCATTTTCACTAATCGATTCAACAAAGCCAACAGCAAGTCCAACAGAATTATCCAGGACCTTACTGCCTTCTGGAAAGTAAATTTGTCGCATTACAGTGGGTAAAATATCCGAATAACTTTTACCACGTGATTCATACAGCATTTGCAATTTGATACGTGCTTTTTCATTTACGGCTTTTTCTTTACCTGAAAGTTTCAAAACACATTCTAATGTATAATCATCTTCTGTTGAACCTAACCCACCAGTCATAATTACCAAATGATCATCTTCTTTTTGTTTCTCAGCAATGGACTTTAAACGAGAAAGTTCTTCTAAAATGGAAACGGGATCATCGGGAAGAACTATGAAATTTCTAACCTTCCATCCTATTTCGAACAGTTGATTCGCAAGCCAGGCAGAGTTTGTATCTATACTTCTACCCGCAGTTAGTTCAGATCCTGTAGAAATAATTGTTATACGTGGTCCTCTTTTCATAGATTATTGACCTTCTTCTTTGCTCATACTTTCAGGAGCAGATATCCCTAGAAGTCTCAATCCGGATTCAATGGCTATTTCCGTGTATTTCAATAACAAAAGTAAGGTTTCCCTTTCCTCTCCAGATTTATCTTTGACTTTATTTTCTTTGTTTCCGTAAAACTTTGTAAAAGATTTACTCAGAGACTGGAGATAATTCGTAAGTCGATGTGGTTCTAGAGAATGCGCGGCATCATACACTTCTTCTGGAAAACGTGAGATCCAAAAAAGAAGTCTTACCCTATCTTCTTGATGAAAACTCGAAAGATTCAAATCTAACGTAATTTCTTTTCCTGCATAAATCACTTTTTCGCCTACAAATTGGATATCACCTAATTCACGAAATATGGAGCGGATTCTTGCATGCGCATATTGGATATAAAAAACTGGATTTTTTTCGGATTCATCTTTAGCCAAATCTAGATCAAAATCAAGTGGCATATCGGCTGAACGCATAAGAAAAAAATATCTACCTACATCTTTTGCATTTTTACCTAAGTATGTTAAGAGGTCAGTCATCGTCTGAAAAACGCCTAGACGTTTACTCATCTTTACTTTTTGTTTATTCTCAATCAGGTTTACTTGTTGAGCTATTAAAACATTGAAACTTTGTTCTGGTTTTCCAAATGAAACCATAGCACCTTTCAAACGTGCTATATAACCGTAATGATCCGGTCCCCATATATCGATAAGCTGGTCAAATCCACGTTCATATTTATTAATATGGTATGCGATATCAGCCATAAGGTAAGTAGGTCTTCCATCTGCCCTTCGGATAACCCGATCTTTATCATCACCATATTTAGTAGATAAAAACAAGAGTTTATCCTCTTCAGTGGATATATCTGCTTGCTTTAAACGATTGGGAACGGCATCAACGTGACCCGTTTCGTGTAATGATCTTTCGCTGAAGAATCTATCAAATTGTACGCCGAATGAACTCAAATCCTTCTTTTGTTGTTCTAGATTGAAGGAAACTGCAAAGATAGACAAAGCAGAAATGATAGAATCCCAATTTTTCGCTTCAATATTTTTATCTAGATTTTCTTTTCGGATTGGATCTGAAACGTAAGCAAAAGCAATATCCTTAATATACTCTCCTCTATAACTTTCCTTTGGCAAAACTGCTGATTCAATGAGTACATATATGGAACGATCATCTTCCTCTTCTTGAAAGGTGATTTCGACTCCTTTCGACTCCATATAACGCAACAAAACAGCTACACCTAACAGATTTACCTGATTGCCGTAATCATTTACATAAAATTCTTTTTCAACTTGATTGCCGACTGACGTTAGTAAGTTCGCGAGAGCATCACCATAAGCAGAAGACCTAGCCGAGACAATATTCATGGGTCCCGTCGGATTTGCAGAAACGAATTCTAAACAAATCTTTGATACTTCGTCATGTTTTGCAAAGATTGTATCCTTACTTTTGAAATTTGATAAAAAATGCCATAAGTGAAGTGGTTTGATTCGAAAATTAATAAATCCTGGCGGAGAGAATGTAACTTCACTAAAAAGTGGATTGGATTGTATCAGAGGGATGATAGACTCAGCAAGTTCCTTTGGATTTTGCCCAAAAGCGTTTTTGTTTTCTAATGCAAATGGAGATGAATAGTCGCCAAACTTTTCATCTCTTGAATACTCGATTCGAATTTTGAGATCTTCTACTTTTAGATTCGATTTCGTATTCTCTAAAAGGGATGTTACACCTTGAACGAGAATGGAGAGGACATTATTTTTGATTAAACTTTTTGGACTCATAAATCTCTATTTCTTTTTGTTATATGGAAAACTCTCTTCCCATAAAATGAAGGATGCTTTTTTATATCTGCCAATAAAGGTAGGAATGGGTTCTGATTCAGCTCGAATCGTTTCTTTACCAAAAGATGTTGTCTGATTTTGTTTTGTTTTAAAATTTTTACCTGATTCCGACTTAAGGAGAACCTGTAATAATGCAAAGAATACCGAAAACGTCATTAAAAACAAAAGTGTTTTAGTAAATTGATTCACTAGAACGAGTCTCCAATTGATTTGTAAAATTCAAAGTAAGATTTCAGTTCCTTACCAGTAATCGACCTAAGAAACTGATTCAAAATTTGATCGGCTTCCTTTATGACCTCTTTACGAGGATTTTGGGCAAGCATTCCAGTAAATCTATTGGATAGAATTGTTTGAAACAGGCGAATCATAGGTAAATGATCTTTAGGAAGAGTATGGCAATCCCCACATAAAAATTCTCGATTTTCCATTGCAAAATACGCCGATTTTTTTTCCAAAACACTCTCTCCACATGTATGGCAATAGAACTCCGTGGGAAAATGACCTAAATTTGCCAAAGCTCTCAGTTTGAAAAAAGGAAGCAACTCGTTTCGGAATCCATTCGTTTCGGTGTGTTCGAAAGAACCTAATAACAGTTGATAAAGAAATGGATGCGACTCCCCCTCAGGATAAAGAATCGCGATCATCTCACAAAAGTAAAAAACCATTAATGAACCTAAATAACTCGATTTTACAGAATCAAAACGATTGATTAGATTTATCTCTTTGATTGATTTCCATTCTTTTTCGTTCTGATCATAGAAATCAAGTTCGACCAGGGAGCCAAGTTCAGTCGAGGATATCGCCCTTCTCTTTGATTTTCGAATTCCTTTCGACACAAATTTCATTCGAATCTCAGAAGCCCCGGCAATACTGATCATTCGATCTGAATCACCAAAATCCATACTTTGGATCACGATCCCTTTTTCTTTTTTAAGTGCCATTTTTATCAAAGATCATGGCTAAACATACGTCTTCTTTTTCACGCATGATCACTTCATCACTCTCACTTAACTCATGATCATATCCGAATAAATGCAAAACTCCATGTACTAAAAGGCGATAGAATTCATCTAAATCTGAATGCCCAATTTCCTTTGCCTGAATTTTTAAAGTATCAATGGAAATGACAACTTCACCTATCATCTGATGTGGGATAGGTGGAAATGGCTGATATAAGGGAAAGGAAAGTACGTCAGTAGTTCTGTTTTTGCCTCTCCTTTCGCCGTTGATTTTTGCCATTTCAATATCATTTACAATCAGCAAATCCATTTCGACAGCTTGAAGAAATTCCGGTGCTATGTAGCTAATAATTGTAATGAGGTTCTTGGAAAGTTTGACAACATCAAACGGAAATTCTTTAGATAAATCGGAAAATCGTAAATGGAGATCTACGTCTCTCATAGTTATTTTCTTTTAGAAAGCGCCGAATTTTCCAAAGCCTTGGTATCCTCTGGCTTCGGATATTTTGGTCTCTGATGCAAACTAGATAATAATACTTCCTTAAAACTTGCTTTGATGACTTCTAGATCTCCGATGGTCAAACCACTTTCATCCAATTGGTTTTCCGCTAACTTAGAATTGATGATTTTACGTATCAATTCATCAAGACTTTCATGTGATACTTCATCAAGTGATCTGGAGGCGGCCTCGAGCGAATCGGCTATCATAACGATCGCTGTTTCCTTTGATTGTGGAATCGGGCCTGGATATTGAAAGTCTTTCTTTTTGATGTGTTTTCTAGCGGATGCAGGTAGATCTTGCAAAGCCTTATGATAAAAAAATGCCATCGTAGATGTTCCATGATGTTCTGGTATAAAATTGATTACTTCCCTCGGAAGTCTCGCCTTCTTTGCCATCTCTATCCCATCTAATACGTGATCAATGACTGTCTTTGCGGCTAGTGCTGGATTGTTCTTGTCAATGTGTTCTGGTTTGGGAATCAAATGTTGGTTTTCGATAAAAAAACCGGCATTCGGTATTTTGCCGATATCGTGGAAGTAAACTCCCACTCGAACCAACAACCAATCCAAATTTAAATTTTGTGCCGCTCGCTCCGACATGGCGGCAACCATAAAGGTATGAGTGTATGTGGAAGGTGCTTTTGTCAGCAATTGTTGTAAAAGAGAATGCCCGGTGTCTGCTAGTTCAATCAATTTAAATCGTGTGGGTATGTTGAATATGTATTCATAGATTGGTAAAAGAAATTGGACTGCCGTCGCACTTCCAAATCCGTTGATAAAACATAAGACAACCAATCGAAAAATATTTGAATTTATAAGATTTGTTAGGAAACTCGCTCCTGGATTTGCAACCCAAAAATCCCGTCCATCGAACAGATATCCTGCGGTAGATATAAGGATTTGCACAAAGCTGAGCATGAATCCAACTTTCAAAAAATCGATTCGCTTCTTTAATCTTCGCCCATAGACCGAGCTAACAACCGCTACCGTAAATGCTAACATAAAGGATGTTGGGTTGTATCTAGAAGCAAAAAACACAGTAAAGGAGAGAAAGAATCCGATAGCAATCGCCAGTTGTTCATCATATGTAAAACCAAGCAATAAGCAGATCATACCAATGGGTACAAATAGACCAAAGTAATACATACCCGCCCACTCTACATCATTTACATAGTAGGTCTTGGAAACGATATAGATGGCAAATATGACAATCCAAAGAGTGATAAAGATGATTAGATTGCTTGAAAGATCATTCAATCGATTTGGACGGTATCGAATCAAATAGAACCCAATGATTGCAATCAATACACACTGCGAGATAAAAATAGATGCTATCGATGCGATGTTGGCCCTTGTCGCATAAAGATTCATCATGTCAATTTTGAGTTTGACGGCTGGAGTGATCACCTCTCCCGATCGCACAATGATTTCATTTGCCTGGATGCGACTTCGTTGTTTGGGAACGGATTCTGCGGCTTTTTTCCTGGCAATTTCGGTTTCATCGGAATTATAAACACATGCAGGATAAGAATAAATATAATACAAGCCGATACGAGAAACAGTTTTTAAGAGAATGGGTGATACATTTGGTAACTTATCCTCTGCTAACTTTTGCAATGTGTTAAGAATGGGGCCTTCTTTATAGATTTGTGATCTGGGTATAACAAGGCTTCCATCAACTAAACTGTATGCTTCTTGGTTTCCGATATTTCGGATCCTTGCACCAGACTTATCCAAGTCCTTTTGAAAAGTAAGCTCTTCTTTTACAATACAGTATCTTGAAAAAATCAAATTTGTGTATTGCTGTACAAACGATTTTAATCTATCTTTTCGTGGATAATCCAAAATAGATTGAAGTTCTTCATTTGTGCGGTTCCGCCACCTGGAAATACGTTCTTTAATGATACCTGGCGTGGCTCGATTCCCATCTGATGCAATGGATTTGAGGGTATCTATGTCTTCCGATAGATTGACATCGATTCCGCTACTGAGAACGTTAAAATCTTTATCAAAAGAAAATGGGATCGAACTTGCCGCCTTGTTTCGTTCGAGTGCAGTTTTTTCTTCATCTTCGAAATAAAATTCTTTCACTGATTGAATCGTTTCCGGCGCAATCTTTCCTTCCGAAAAAACTCCATCTATCTCGGTATTGATCCTTGTCTGTCCAAAAAAAGGTACAGAAAGATTGTATGTAACGAACATAAGCGTAAGAAATACTAAAACGATCTGAATGTTTCTCACTACAGAGACTGGTCTAACTTTCGTTAAAAAATCAGTGAGTTTCGCCATTGTATTTTCAACTAGCTTTTTCATCGTTTTTGGAACAGCTCCTCACTTTCTTCAAATCGTTTGACGATTGCTTCCACAATATGATGCCTAGTAATGTCTTCGCGACCAAAAAATATCGTTTCGATTCCATTTATTCCACGAAGGGTATGCACAGTCTTTTCCAAACCGGACCTTCCGTGTGCCAAATCAATTTGAGTAGCATCTCCAGAGATTGCCATTTTTGAATTTTTCCCAAATCTGGTTAGAAACATTTTTAGTTGGGGTAGTGTACAGTTTTGGGCTTCATCCAAAATAATAAAAGAATTGGAAAGAGTTCGACCTCGCATAAAAGCTATGGGGGCAATCTCAATTTTGTTTACTGAAATGAGCTCAGTTGTTTTTTCAAAGCCGATACATTCATGTAACGCATCATAAATGGGACGAAGATAGGGATTTACTTTTTGAGTAAGATCCCCAGGCAAAAAACCTAAGTTCTCTCCCGCTTCAACTGCAGGTCTTGTTAATACCAATCGTTCCACTTCGCCCGTTTGCATCATTCTGCATGCCGTAGCAATAGACAAAAACGTTTTTCCGGTTCCAGCTGGACCCATTGCCACTGTAATGAAGTTCTTTTTTAAACTCTCGACAAAATGCTCTTGGTTTTTTGTGCGAGGGAATATAGGTTTTCCCTTAAATGTAACAAATATTTTCTCTTTGGGTGACCAATCGCCGTTTTCTTTGGAGCCAAACTCACTGCTGTCAGGTGTCGGCCAACCTTTGTTAGATTCACGTGTTTGATTGATTAAATAATCAACATCGAAGACACTAAAGTTTTGTTTGTCCGGACGTTTTGTATAATTGTCCTCTAATCTTTTGAAAGTCTCAATGGCAAATTTTACAAGATTTTCCTCACCTTGTAAAATCAACGCCTTGCCCCGTGGAATCAGTTTTATCTTCAAACGTGATTCCCAAAATGGAATTTGGGAATCGCTGATACCACAAATCACATCATAAAGGGATTCGCTTCCGAAGGTAAAACTTTGTTCCATTTGGCTAATTTAAATAGTGACCACTCTCAATTTCAACTCTTCTAACTGTTTTCCTTCAACAACTCCGGGCGCTTCACTCATCAGGCACTGGCCCTTTTGGGTTTTCGGGAATGCAATCACGTCACGAATCGACTGTCCTTGGGTCAAAAGCATCATCACACGGTCAATACCGAATGCAATCCCACCATGTGGAGGTGCACCGAAAGATAACGCTTCGAGTAAAAATCCAAATTTATCCTTTGCTTGTGTTTCATCTATGCCAATCGCTTCAAGAACCAGTGATTGGATTTCAGAATTGTGGATACGAATACTTCCACCTCCGATTTCAGTTCCGTTCAATACCAAGTCGTAAGCACGAGCACCGATTGACCCAAGGTCCACAGTCTTTCCGGCCTTCCAGTCTTTTAGTTTATCAAAGTCTTCTTCCTTAGGCGACGTGAAAGGATGGTGTAAAAAAGTCCATGACTTGCTTGTTTCATCAAATTCAAACATCGGGAAATCAACCACCCAATGGAAGTTAAACGCTACTTTCGGTGGATCGTATTTTTCAGACAATTTCAATCGAAGTGCACCCAATGATGCATTAACAATTTTGGAAGCATCGGCTCCAAAAAACAACATGTCTCCTTCTTTAGATCCAACAGCCTTTGCGATACCTTCCAAAACTTCGGGTCTAAATCTTTTTGTGATCGTTGACTCAAGACCAGCAGGACCATGTTTCATATAGGCAAGCCCTTTGGCTCTGTAGTCACGAGTGAGCCAAGCGGTAAGGTCTTCGATTTCTTTTCTTGAGATGTTATCTCCACTAGGCACACAAATCGCTTTTACAACTCCACCACTTGCGATTGCGCCTGAAAATACTTGGAAGTCACAATCTTTTACTAATTCGGAAACATTGACCAGTTTCATGCCAAAGCGGATATCCGGTTTGTCACTGCCATATTCTTCCATCGCGATATGGTAAGGCATCGTTTCGAAAGGAGTATTGACCGTTATGCCAAAGACCTTCTCTAGAGCAGATTTCCACATTGCTTCAATGTTTCGTCGAATGTCTTCTTCTGAAACGAAAGCAAATTCCATATCCAATTGGGTGAATTCGGGCTGTCTGTCGGCACGTAGGTCCTCATCGCGAAAGCATTTCACAATTTGAAAATATCGTTCCATTCCACCTATCATCAGAATTTGTTTGAAAAGCTGAGGCGATTGAGGAAGGGCATAGAATTGTCCTTGGTTGAGTCTTGAAGGAACAAGAAAGTCTCTGGCACCTTCAGGTGTTGACTTATTTAGAATAGGAGTTTCGATTTCCAAAAAGGACTCGGCGTTCAGATATTCCCGCAAAGCAAAGATTAGTTTATGCCGTTGAATCAGTCTGTCTTTTAACTCTTCGCGTCTCATATCCAAGTAACGATATTTTAGGCGAACTTCTTCTCCAGTTGGGTCAAATTCATCCAAAGCGAAGGGAGGAGTTTTTGAGGCATTTAAAATTTCGATATTTTCTACGATGAGTTCGTATTTACCAGTCTTCATCTTCGGATTGACCGATGACTCATCACGAAGAGCAAGTTTTCCTGAAACTCCGATCACGTATTCAGAACGGATTCTTTCTGCTTTAGAAAATTCTTCACCTAAAAGCTCTTTGCGGCAAACAACTTGGATCACACCCGATCTGTCACGAAGGTCTACAAAGATAACGCCACC
>VYLP01000268.1_pt1 | contig 17807 bp, 10 predicted proteins | sample 5114311 | NCBI WGS metagenome assembly VYLP01 (sample SAMN12291775, study PRJNA351875) | freshwater metagenome | isolation source: freshwater lake | place: USA: Michigan, Lansing Lake | collected 2013-08-14 | reverse complement strand
TTTTCTATTAAGCTCAACATATATTTGAAAAGTTGCCGGTCACTCCTCATTTTACAAAGACAGTGATCGCTTTTACTTTTGATATTCTGATGGGAGAATGAAACAGCCCTACCCGACATCGGGGGGGGGTTGCGGGGTTGCCCCTTGCCTCTTGCCTCATCTCAATAAGCAATTTAAATGCGCGGGCAGCTTAATGCCCTACACCCCGCGATCGATTCCACCTTCTGCGAACACCTGTACTGATTAACGGCAGCGAATAGATTAGAACGGATTGAAAAGTTAACGAAAACAGGAACGATCAAAAACCCTAAAAGTCAACCCCTAGGCATAGCGTTTACGGTTTTAACATTCTTTTAATGTTTCGCTCATGATCAATTTGGGAGCAGTTTTATGGAGCGATCGCCCTAAGCTGCTGTAGAATTAGTTTGACAAAAGTGAGATGCAGCCAAAGACTCTCTGAGAATGCAGTTAAATAATTGAATGGCGACCTAAAAATATGAGTGAATTAACTATTCGTCCTGCTAAAATTACTGGTGTCATCCCGGATTCGATCGCCGCTGAGGTGGGTTTTGAAATTGGGGATGCGCTCGTCTCTATCAATGGTAATCGTCCCCGGGACTTAATCGATTATCAATTTTTGTGTGCCGATGAATTTCTCACCCTAGAAGTGCTTGATAGTCAGGGCAAAACTCACCGGATAGACATCGAAAAAGATTATCATGAAGACTTAGGTTTAGAGTTTGAAACTGCCCTTTTTGATGGCTTAATTCAGTGTAATAATAAATGTCCCTTTTGCTTTATCGATCAACAACCAGAGGGCAAAAGAGAAACTTTATACCATAAAGATGATGACTATCGCCTAAGTTTTCTCTATGGCAGTTATTTAACCTTAACTAATCTCACATCAAAAGAATGGCAGCGAATCGAAAAGATGCACATCTCACCGCTTTTTGTCTCCGTTCATGCCACGGAACCCGATCTGAGGATTCGTCTCTTAAAAAATCCCCGCGCTGGTCAAATTTTAGACCATTTAAAATGGCTACAAGCGAGACAATTACAAATTCATGCCCAAGTGGTAGTTTGTCCCAATATTAATGATGGAATTCATCTGGAAAGAACCCTATTAGATTTAGTTTCTTTTCATCGGGGGGATATTCCCTGTGTGGAGTCGGTTGCCGTGGTTCCCGTGGGATTAACTCGCTTTCGTCCCCAAGAAGATGAATTAATTCCCGTTAGCCAAGAAAAAGCGCGAGAAGTGATTGAACAGGTCGAAACTTTACAGAAAAAATTTCGCCAAGAATTTGGCAGTAATGTGGTGTGGTTAGCCGATGAATGGTTTTTAATTGCCCGAGTCGATTTACCACCCCAATCTCACTACGAAGACTATCCCCAAATCGGTAACGGAGTTGGCTCAATTCGTCAATTTATTAGGGATTTTCAGAAGACAGCCAAGAAGTTATTACCTGCTCAAATTACTCCCTCTAGACGGTTGATATGGGTAGTGGGAAATGCGGTAGAACAAGCTTTTCAACCCCTAGTTAAACAGTTAAATAAGGTGCAGGGTTTAACCGTGGAATTAGTGGCTTTAAATAGTGATTATTGGGGACAGGAAATCACGGTTACGGGTTTATTAACGGGTCAAGATATTCTCAAAGGATTACAAGGTAAAAATCTTGGGGATGGGGTTTTATTACCCTCCCTCATGCTCAAGCATGGGGAAGCGGTATTTTTAGATGATTTAACCCTAGAAACTGTGATTAATCAGTTAGGAGTCCCTATTTATCCAATCCTGGGAGTAGAGGAATTAATTAAAACTTGTCTGACGCTCAATCGACCGGTACCTAGGGTTTGCTGAAAAAGTGGGCGTTGCTGAATCAAGGTATGAATGACAACCTTGCACCGATGCAAAAGTTAGTTTGGGTCTAGGTTTTAAAAATCCCACAAAAGAAGATTCGTATCTCAAATCAGCAACGCCATTTTCTGTTTGTGGCCAGGAATAGATTTGTGGTTTTAGGACTGACAGCCTTAGTTAGGGTTTGCGGCAAAAAGTTTTTCCTGGGGGCAGGGTGTGACCCCCCCAACCCCCCCGACATCGGGGGGGGTGTGGGGTGTGGGGTGTGGGGTTTTACCAGTTTTGAGGTGGCCAATTACCTAATTTTCAGGGAAAAAGTGCCTAAATTTCCCCCCGATCACTGCTATATCCAGTACTTTTGGATGTCAAAAAGGTCTAAAAGTCTTACCCAACAAGGTTTTTAGATTTATTCAGCAAGCCTTAGTTAACTAAAACGCAGAGATTAGACACTAAGCCCAGAAATTTCGGCTTATACCAGTGGAGAGTAACTTTTAAACCATTAATTCGGGCAGCTTGTTCAATAATACGGGCAAATTCATCTTCCGCAAGCAAGCGCAGATTTTTTTCACTAGCCCAAAACTTCATCCCAATTAAGTTTAAGACAGCGCGATGCCAACTTCTCGGCAGCCAGTGCAAGAGGGGTAAGCGCGTATGAAATTCTAGCCAGTGGTAGCGGTTAGGAGTGGTAATAAATAAGCGGGGACATAATCGCAGCAGGCTGCTGACGTATTCAATCTGCGATTGTTCATTGCCGACGTGTTCGATAACCGCCGATGAGATGATATAGTCAATTCCTTCTACTTGGGAAGGTGTGGGAGGCCAATCAAGGACAAGTAATCCCGGGAAAAATGCCGCTAAATGGCTAATTTCTTCAGGAGAACAGGCATAAACCTTAGCATCATCTTCCAACAACCAGCGAATCAAGCAGTTACTCGCTTGTCTGGTGGTTTCCGGTGTGGAACCATGGTCTAAAAATTTTTTTCCCCTCACACCATCCACGGCATTCTCTAAAAAATCATACATTTTGCGGCGCATTTGCAGGGTGGTCTTGCCGTGAAGTTTCGCCAGGGGGCGGTTTTTGCCAAAATAATCGATGCCTAATTTTTCTGCCATAAATCTATTCCTTAATTTTTTTTGAAGGACTTGACAACTGTTCAATATACACTGATATACTTGTGGCGTAGAAAAAATACTGAGCAGTTGAGGACTTGTTCTACCCCCACTGATCAAGTAAATCAGTACAGAAACTGCTGAGCGGTTGACTCCTTGACAACTGTTCAGCATAAATTGAATATACTAGCTGGACACAGACAGAAAGTTCTAAGGGGTTGAGAAAAAGTTTTTCTTGACGGCCTCTGACCTTCGACGAAATATGATTATGTACCTAAGCAAAATTAATTACACATCTAAGCCGCTACTCTGTCAGATGTCGGCTTTATTTCGTTAGAACGCTTTTTATGTCTGTCACCAGTCAACAGTGATCAGTAATCAGTGAAAAGACAGTCAGACCAATGATAACTGATGGCTGTCGACCTTCGACCGTCTCGACTAGGAAATTGATTTTACACGGTTACTTATGGTTAACTCTGACGAGGATATCTCTGAAGAAACCAATCATAATGAGCGGATAAACTAATGAAAATTGATCTAGAAATAATGGAAAGCCGTACAAAATTGGAGAGTCAATTATCGCCAAGTTCAGCAAGAAAGAAGGGCAGTGCTGCTTTTTCTATTGTCATTCCCGTCTATAATGAGGAAAAGGGTATTACTCCGACTTTAGAACTTCTCCAAGAACAACTAAAACTCTCTAATTGTACCTATGAGATTGTGGTGGTTAATGATGGTTCTAAGGATCGAACGGGTGAAATCTTGCGAGAACTTCAGGAATTGATCACATTTAGGGTAATCGAACATCCCAGAAATCGTGGCTATGGTGCGGCGCTAAAAACGGGAATTAGACAGGCTAAATATGGGGCAATCGTGATTACGGATGGGGATGGAACCTATCCTAACGAAAGAATTCCCCAATTAGTTGCCCTGCTAGAGAAGGCCGATATGGTGGTCGGGGCGCGCACTGGTGCTAATGTCGTTTATCCAACAATTCGCAAAATTCCTAAGTGGTTTCTTATCCGTTTTGCCGAATGGATTACCAATAGTCGCATTCTGGATCTTAATAGTGGCTTACGGGTTTTTCGTAAGAGCGTGGTAGAGAGATTTTTTACTATCTTACCCGATACTTTTAGTTTTACCACTACGATTACCCTAGCCATGTTAACTAATGGTTATTTAGTCCATTATGAACCGATTGACTATTTTGCTCGCCAAGGCAAGAGTAAAATTAAGCCTATCCGCGATACTTTGCGCTTTGTCCAGTTAATCCTCAGGGTGGGAATGTATTTTGCACCACTTCGGGTTTTTCTACCGATTTCTGGGTTTTTCTTCCTTTGGTTTTTATTGACCTTAATTCAAGATCTTGTTGTTTATCAAGATCTCACAGAAAGAACTATACTGCTATTAATAGCGACAACCCAAACAGGAATGTTTGCTCTTTTAGCAGACATGATTGATAAACGAACTTGATAATAAATATCGGGATAGTCAGCATTTTTTGTAACAATTTGGAGAGGTAAGCTAAAACGCACTTAAACCACCTAAAATAGAAATAGTAACTTGAGAAAAATCCTACTTATGCCAGCCAAAGATTTCCTAGACTTCGCCAATTCAGACTTGAATTGGCGAATGAACTATTGGTTAAGTCCAAAAACTATAATAAGTAAAGGTATAGTAGAAATTAAGCGTCAAGTCGTGTGGAAAATTTTTCCAATTATTTTGACTTTAATTTGTTTATAGAGGTTCTCACACCTGTGTGGCACACTTAAACCTTTGCTAATTAAGCTTTTCAACATTAATAATGTACCTCGTGCGAACAGGAAACGCTATAATTAAACTATTCTTAACGAGAACCAGTGAAATAGTGGCTTCTCCCACTGATACTCACTACAGGCGAAATAAACACCCCAGTAACTCAACACAGTATTGCTTGTTAAAATCGCACTTTGTTTGAGAGAATTTTAACCTGTTATCCCAATCTAAAAAACATCATGCTAATTTCTTTTCTCCATAGATGGTTAACTGCTCCCACCGAAAAATTCTTCAGTGCCAGAAATTTATTTTGGTTCAGTTTAAGTTTAATTTTTGGCGCAATTTTTGGAGTTATGGCTTTACAAGAAGCTTTTAGCCAAAATTATGTCGTTCAAGATGATGCTCGACAACATATTACTTGGCTTTTTCGTTTTTGGGATGAGGATTTATTTCGGGGTGATTTTATCGCTGATTATTATCTTTCCTCACTACCATTCGGTTACACAACTCTCTATCAACTATTAGCCAAAGTTGGTATTGACCCGATTCTAGCGAGTAAACTCTTGCCCATCATTCTAGGTGTATTAACCTCTGTTTATAGTTTCCTCCTGGCACTAGAAATTTTACCAGTGCCAACAGTTGGTTTTTTGTCCACGGTTCTAATTAATTATATGCAGTGGAATACACCTATTTTAGTTAGTGCTACTCCTAGAGCATTTTCCGCTCTCTTTTTCTTAGCATTTTTGTATTATTTACTGCGACGTTCTCTTTGGCCTTGTTTAGCAGCTATCCTTCTGCAGGGGTTATTTTATCCTCCTTATGTCCTGATCATCGCTGGTATCTTAGCCTTACGCGCATTACGTTGGCAACGAGGTTGGCCAAGTCTATCCTTAGAGCCTAATAATTATTGGCTATGCGGCACTGGACTGATAGTAGCCATTCTGGTGTTATTGCCCTATGTCTTGAGTCCCTCAGAATACGGACCAACAGTGACACCTGCTCAAGCTAAAACAATGATTGAATTCCAACCCGGGGGACGAACGGCTTTTTTTGGCAATAGTTTCGAGAATTATTGGTTTTTCAAAGGCAAACGGAGCAGTTTACAATTTCAGCAAATTTTTAATCCACCCATAATCTGGTTAGGGTTGTTTTTGCCAATACTTATGAACTTTCCTGCTCGCTTCCCCCTGGCTAAACGAGTTAATCCAGGAGTGAATATCCTCACCCAAATGATAGTGGTTTCTCTCGGTCTATTTTTTGCCGCCCATGCTATACTTTTTAAACTTTATCTTCCCAATCGATACGCTCAAGGCCTAGACTTCGCCTTACGAATAGCAACCGCAATCGCTATAGTCATAATTTTAGATGCCCTTTTCTTGCAATTACAAAATTGGTTTGCCGATAGTAAAAATTCTGGCTCTCAATTGAGTTTTCAAAGGCAATTGTTTGTACAGGTAGTGGCGGTAATTCTGGCGGCGACGGTTCTAACCTACCCTAGTTTTTTATTAGTTCCCAAAAACTGGTATGTTTATGGCGACGAACCTCAATTATACGAATTCTTAACTAGGCAGCCTAAAGACTCACTAACCGCTTCTTTAGCCCACGAAGCTTCCAACTTACCCAGTTTTACACAACGTTCAGTTCTCGTCGCCCCAGAATTTGCCATTGCCTATGAGTTAGGCTATTATAATCAGTTTCGTTCACTAGCGATCGATTTGATAGACGCTCAATATAGTGAAAATTTAGAGACCATCAAAACTTTTATTAACAAGTATGGAGTAGATTTTTGGTTATTAGAGCGAGACTCTTTTAGTCCTGACTATATACGAAGAAATTCTTGGTTGAATCCGTTTCAGCCTGCCACCGAAGAAGCTTTACAAAAGTTAGAACAAGGTTCTGTTCCTGTCCTTACTAATCTCAAGGAACAATGCACGGTTTTTGAGAATGAAAAATTGCTGTTATTGGAAGCAAAATGTATTCTTCAATCTTCTTTGTGATTCAGGACTATTGCGTTCTAAATGCTATGATATCTATTGAAGTAAAGGCAAATAAAATAAATGACTGAAATAGCTATTACAGCGTTTCTCAGATTGTGCTTCACCTTGACGAGAAAGGCTGTAGAAGGAGTGCCAGATTACAGGCGAAACAGTTATGCTTATCCTTATTTATAGTGGATATTACTTGTCAAAATTGCCCTTAGTTTTAGAGAATCTTAACCTTTTATCCCAATCTAAAAAACATCATGCTAATTTCTTTTCTCCATAGATGGTTAACTGCCCCCACCGAAAAACTCTTCAGTTCCATAAATTTATCGGGAATTTCTCCAGGACGTATTGCCAGAGTTACAGGTGTAAGTTGGCCGTGGTTACAAAATTACGTCAACGATAAATTGGTGGCTGTTCCCCGTCAAGTAAAGGTTTGTTGAAAAATCAAAAGGCCAATTAATTATAGGGTGTGATGAATGTGGTCTTTGGTTTATTGTAAGAAGATAAGGTTGTGCATTTGGCTGGCAATTGATAGAACAGGGAAATTTAGATGTTTCACCCCCATCCTGCCTAGGGGATTTTCGATGACAATTCCTAAGAGCTACTATATCATGGTAGATCACCTGTGATTCCTCAGACCAGCCAAGATAAAGATGGCAACAGGCAAAAATTAGGAAAAATCAGCGACAATCGAAACGGCAAGATCAAAAAAAATTCTATTCTAGATTGACCCTTTCAGCAGACCAACTATCCCACCCTTCTAGACAACGACCCTAAGGATAACTTCTATGGCGCAACAAAATAACCTAAAAACCGACAATATACACCAAATCGATCCCTATTGGGGTCCCCGATGGCTCGTAGAGGAACGGGACGCTTGCGGAGTCGGTTTTATTGCCGATGTGCGCGGTTCTGGCAGCCATCAACTGATTGAACAGGCACTTTTAGCCTTAGCTTGTTTGGAACACCGGGGAGGCTGCAGCGCCGATCAGGATTCCGGTGACGGTTCCGGTATGATGACCGCTATCCCCAGAGATGTCCTCGCTCCTTGGTTCGCCGAAAATGGCTTAAATATGCCAGAATCTGAGCGTCTAGGGGTGGGTATGGTCTTTCTTCCCCAAGCGGCCCAAGAACGAGCCGACGCTAAAGCACACATCGAAGAAATTGTCAATAAATATAATATTAAGATTTTAGGTTGGCGCGCTGTTCCCGTCCGTCCCGAAGTCCTCGGAAGACAAGCAAGGGAAAATCAACCCTACGTCGAGCAAATTCTGGTTACTTCCCCCGATTTAGCCGGTTCTCAATTCGATCGCCTACTCTATATTGCCCGTTCTGAAGTCGGTAAGCAACTGGCCGATGATTTCTATTTCTGTTCCTTTTCCTGTCGCACCATTGTCTATAAAGGGATGGTACGGGGCGAAATCCTGCGAGAATTCTATCTAGACCTGCAAAATCCCGCCTATAGCAGTCAATTCGCTATTTATCACCGACGTTTTAGCACCAATACCCAACCCAAATGGCCCCTCGCTCAACCGATGCGCTTATTGGGTCATAACGGCGAAATTAACACCCTTTTGGGCAATATTAACTGGATGTCGGCCCGGGAACCCGCTTTAGAAACGGAAGGTTGGACCCACGAAGAATTACAATCCCTGACTCCCATTGTTAACCCCGCTAACAGCGACTCCTATAACCTCGATAGCGCCCTAGAATTATTGGTGAGAACCGGTCGCAGTCCCCTAGAAGCAGCTATGATCCTAGTGCCGGAGGCCTACAATAATCAGCCGGATTTACAGGATTATCCCGAAATTATCGACTTCTACGAATACTATAGCGGTTTACAGGAACCCTGGGACGGTCCGGCTTTACTGGTATTCAGTGACGGGGGAATCGTCGGCGCTTGTTTGGATCGCAACGGTTTGCGACCGGCCCGTTATAGCATTACTAACAACGGTTATATCGTCGTTTCCTCGGAAGCGGGAACTATTCCCCTCGATGAAACCACCATTATCGAAAAAGGTCGTCTCGGCCCCGGTCAAATGCTCGCGGTGGATCTGGAAAAAGGCGAAATTAAGCGTAATTGGCCGATTAAACAGGAAATTGCCCGCTCTAATCCCTACGGTGAATGGGTGAAATCCCAACGCACCTTGATTGACCAAGAAACAGCGATCGACATTCCCGCTCCTAGTCATCTCCTTCCCCGGCAAACCGCTTTCGGTTATACTGCCGAAGATGTGGATATGATTATCGTTCCCATGGCAGAGCAGGGAAAAGAACCGACTTTCTGTATGGGTGATGACACTCCCCTAGCGGTCCTCTCCAGTAAACCCCATCTTCTCTACGATTACTTTAAACAACGTTTTGCCCAAGTTACTAACCCCCCCATCGATCCCTTACGCGAAAGTTTAGTCATGTCCTTGACTATGTATCTGGGACGACGGGGTAATATCCTTAAATTAGGGGTTGATGACGCACATTTACTGAAATTAGACTCTCCCCTGCTCAATAATGCGGAATTAGCCAAAGTTAAAACCTCTAGCTACAAAACAGCCGAACTTTCTACCCTTTATGATCTGACCACCGGACCGCAGGGATTAGAAACCGCGATCGCTGATTTATGCGCTGAGGCCGCCAAGAAAGTAGCATCGGGAGCAGAAATTTTAATTCTCAGTGACAGAACTGCTCCTATTGACGAAAAAACTAGCTATATTCCCCCTTTATTGGCCGTTGGTGCCGTCCATCATCACCTGATTCGCTCACACTTGCGTTTAAAAGCTTCGATCGTGATCGACACGGCCCAATGTTGGAGTACCCATCACTTCGCTTGTCTAATTGGTTATGGCGCTTCCGCAGTCTGTCCCTATCTGGCCCTAGAAACGATCGCCCAGTGGTGGATCGAGCCAAAAACTCAGAAATTGATGGAAAATGGCAAATTAGAAGCTATTAGCCTCGAAAAAGCCCTAATTAATTACCGCAAATCCGTAGAAGCGGGATTACTGAAAATCCTCTCGAAAATGGGTATTTCTCTCCTATCTTCCTACCATGGGGCGCAAATTTTTGAGGCGATCGGATTATCGGCAGATTTAGTTAAACTAGCTTTTAACGGTACTACCAGTCGCGTCGGGGGTTTAAGCATTGCTGAGGTGGCCCAAGAAGCGATCGCATTCCACAGTAAAGCTTTCCCCAATCTTACGGCCAAAAAACTAGAAAACTACGGTTTTGTCAACTACCGTCCGGGGGGAGAATACCACATGAATTCCCCGGAAATGGCGAAAGCACTCCATAAAGCCGTGGCCGCTCACTCCCAAGGTGAAGGATACGACCATTACGAAACCTATCGTCAAATCTTGCAGCAAAGACCCGTTACTGCATTGCGCGATCTATTAGAATTTAACAGCGATCGAGCCTCAATTGCCATCGAAGCAGTAGAATCGATCGAAAGTATCCTGCAACGCTTCTGCACAGGGGGAATGTCCCTCGGTGCCTTGGGCCGGGAAGCACACGAAACCCTAGCGATCGCCATGAATCGTATCGGAGGTAAGTCCAATTCTGGAGAAGGGGGAGAAGATCCGATCCGTTACACCAGCTTAAGCGATGTGGATGCAGAAGGACATTCCGTGACTATGCCCCATCTAAACGGCTTAAAAAACGGTGATACGGCTAATTCTGCCATTAAACAGATAGCTTCGGGCCGTTTTGGAGTCACTCCCGAATACTTAATGAGTGGAAAACAGCTAGAGATTAAAATGGCCCAAGGAGCAAAACCGGGAGAAGGAGGTCAATTACCCGGGAAAAAAGTTAGTCCCTATATTGCCATGTTACGGCGATCAAAACCGGGTGTTACCTTGATTTCTCCCCCTCCTCACCACGATATCTACTCGATCGAAGATTTAGCGCAATTAATCTACGATTTACACCAAATTAACCCCCGGGCCAAAGTTTCCGTCAAATTAGTGGCCGAGATCGGTATCGGCACAATTGCGGCCGGAGTTGCCAAAGCTAACGCTGATATTATCCAGATTTCCGGTCACGATGGTGGTACAGGTGCATCACCCCTAAGTTCGATCAAACACGCGGGTAGTCCCTGGGAATTGGGAGTAACGGAAGTGCATCGGATGTTAATGGAAAATCAACTGCGTCATCGGGTGATTTTGCGCGCAGATGGAGGACTAAAAACCGGTTGGGATATCCTCATGGCTGCTCTGATGGGTGCGGAGGAATTCGGTTTTGGTTCCATTTCCATGATTGCCGAGGGGTGCATCATGGCCCGCGTCTGTCACACGAATAATTGCCCTGTGGGAGTCGCTACCCAACAGGAACGTCTCCGCACTCGTTTTCCTGGAATTCCCGCTCATGTGGTCAATTTCTTTACTTTGGTGGCCGAGGAAACGCGGCAATTATTGGCGAAATTAGGCTATCACAGTTTAAATGAGGTGATTGGCCGGGCAGATCTGTTAAAAGTGCGCTCCGATGCTCGTTTAACTAAGACAGAATCCCTCAATCTCGATTGTTTGTTGAATTTACCCGATGGCCGTAGCGATCGCTCTTGGTTGCAGCACGAGGAAGTACATAGTAACGGTGCTGTCCTCGATGAGGAAATTCTAGCCGATAGCGAGATTAAACAGGCGATCGAGCAACAGGGAACCGTCAGCAAAACCTACAGGATTGTCAATACCGATCGCTCCGTCGGGGCGAGAATTGCGGGGGTAATTGCCCAAAAATACGGTAATGATGGCTTTGAAGGCGAAATTAAGCTCAATTTCCAGGGCGCAGCTGGTCAAAGTTTCGGATCATTTAATTTACCCGGTGTCAATCTCCATTTAGAGGGAGAAGCTAACGATTATGTGGGTAAAGGTATCTACGGCGGCGAAATTGTCATCGTACCTCCCCAAAACGCCAATTATCAGCCTGAAGATAACGCTATTATCGGTAATACCTGTCTCTACGGGGCCACCGGTGGGGTGTTATACGCGAATGGTCGCGCTGGTGAACGCTTTGCTGTTCGCAATTCCACCGCGAAAGCGGTTATCGAAGGGGCCGGGGACCACCTCTGTGAATATATGACCGGGGGGGTAATTGTCGTGCTTGGTTCCGTCGGTCGCAACGTCGGCGCCGGGATGACGGGAGGATTAGCTTATATTCTTGATCCGTCCCTACCGGAGAAACTTAACCCCGAAATTGTCAAGATTCAACGGGTTGGCACGGCTGCCGGTGCGGAACAGTTAAAATCTTTAATTGAGGCCCATGTAGAACGCACTAATAGCCCCAAAGGTAAGTTAATTTTAGCTAATTGGGATAGCTATCTCGGTCAATTCTGGCAAGTGGTCCCTCCCTCGGAAGCGGATAGTCCCGAAGCGCAAATTAGCGCGGAGAAAACCTTAACTTCGGTGTAATTTCTTTGGGGTGCGTTACTCTTGGTTAACGCACCCATTGATTAATTTTTTGACTGCGGAGTTGATTAATGGCCATGCTGCCCATCCCCACCACCTATACTAGCTATACCCAAGCACAAGAACATTTTCTTCAGGTTTTAGAACAAGTAGAACTGGGAAACTCGATCGTTATTGTCCAACGTCAGGGTCATCATGATGTGGCCTTGATTGCTGCTGACGAATTATCCGCTTTATTAGAAGAAGTTTATCTTTTGCGCTCTCCAGCTAACGCTCAACGACTTTTTCAGTCCTTAAATTGGTCACAAGAAAGATTATCTCAGACAGCTGCCACCACTTCTCTAGAAGAATTACGTCAAGAATTGGAGACCGAGATTGAGCAAGAAAAAGCCGCAGAAGTCTGAAACCGAAATTGTGCGAGTTTTTACTCAATTATACCTAATCTAGTATCTCCAAATTGATTATATGGGGACATATTAATCTTAATTATCTAGACTACAGTTTTTATCGCTGCATAAGTCGGAACATTTGCTAAAATTTAGGATATATTCACTTTGGCTATCTTTGATGTCATAATTTGGCAATGACAAACGAAAAACTCAGATTTATCGATCTTTTTGCTGGTATTGGAGGATTTAGATTAGCTTTCGAGAGCGTTGGTTATGACTGTGTATATTCTTGTGAAATAGACGAAAACTGTCGAAAAGTATATTTCAATAATTTTCAAGAAATTCCCGATCAAGATATTAGAAAAATTGCTATTCATGACCTCCCTGATTTTGAAGTGTTGACAGCAGGATTTCCCTGTCAACCCTTTAGCATTTCTGGAAAACGAGCCGGATTTAGAGATACAAGGGGAACTCTATTTTTTCACATCTGCGAAATAGTAGAATTAAAAAAGCCGAAAATAATTCTTCTGGAAAATGTTAAACACCTAATTCACCTCGACAAAGGCAAAAACTTAGATATTATTTTGCATTCTTTGGAAGAACTGGGTTATTTAGTTGATTATAAGCTCTTAAATGCCAAGGATTTTGGTGTGCCGCAAAATCGAGAAAGAATTATTATTATTGCTACCCAAAATAAAAAATTTAATTTCAACTCATTAAAATATACTTCACCAATACCTAAGTTACGCGATTTTCTGTCTCCTCAAGGCAATTTTGAATACTTAGATAAAAAAGAATATACTCTCATTGATAATCCTACCTTACAACCATCAGGATTAATTTTTGTCGGTTATCGCAATAAAACTATCTGGAAAAAAGGTATCAGACCAAATACAGAACATTTATCCCGGGTTCATCATCAACCTAACCGAATTTATTCGATCGATGGAGTACATCCTACTATACCATCTCAGGAAACATCTGGACGTTTTTTTATTTATATACCCGAACAAGATCAGGTGCGTAAATTAACTATCCAAGAATGCTATCGACTGATGAAGTTCCCCGATAGCTTTCAAATTCATCCTAACTTAGCTGAGTCTTATAAACAGGTGGGTAATTCGGTTTGTATTCCCATGATTCAAGAGTTGGCTATTGCCATTAAGAAACATATTTTTGAAAACAATTCTAGAGTATCCTTAAAGGAGTTTTCTTTTTCTCGTCAGAATATTCAATTGGAAATTATCGGATTAGATTTTATGAACCATAAAGAAAAGTTATTAGACATTTATGACCAATCCTTAAATTTAGATGATCGGCAACCACTGCCCCCTCAACCCTATCAAAACTATATCCAACAAATTGCTACTAATTGCTCAAAACAAAAGGGAGTTTATACGGTTTTAATAACTTTATTAGTTCATAAAATTCTCTATCCTAATCAAGATATTAGATACCATCAAACTAATTTACCTGGAGGATTTTCAGGAAGAACTATTGATACTCAGTATATTACTCCCACCTTGAAACAATTGGGATTACCAGCTATGGCAGAAAGTGGCTGGCTAACTCGTTCTTTAGAACAACCCTTTCCCTATACTTTAGATTATCAAGGTAAAATTAGTAATCAAAAAACCAAAGATGCTTTTCTGGGTTTAATTGATTTTATTGAAACTAATCCTCAACAAGCTGAAGTTATTTTAAGGCTTTTACTTCATCAAGTTAATCAGATTATCCAGACTCAAAAGATTAAAATTTTGAAGATAGATAATCCTGAACCTTTTGATATCAACACTTTGAGCAGTTGCCTAGAAAATCATTTTAGTTTCAATTATCAAACTCGCGGAGCTTCCAAATTACCTGTTTTAGCACTATATGCAATTTATCAAAGGTTAATTATAGAAGTAGAAAGATACAAATCCTGCACATTAAAACCTCTAGGCAGTCACACAGCTTCTGATCTAACTTCTGGTAGTGCAGGAGATATTGAGATTTTTGATAAAAATAAACAATTAGTAGAAGTTATTGAAATTAAGCATGGTAAGTACATTGATTTACAAATTCTCCGAATTGCCAAAGATAAAATTATCAAATTTAATCCGAGAAGATATTATATCCTATCATCGTTTGATGTTAAACCCACAGAAGTGGAGTTAATCATGTCTGAGATTCAAACTATCAAAAACAATCATGGTTGTCAAATAATCACCAATGGTATTATACCGACAATTAAATATTATCTGAGACTGATATCATCTCCAGAAGAATTTGTCAATAGCTATTCCCATCTGATTGAAATAGATTCGGAATTACAAACTATTCATAAATTAAAATGGAACGAAATTTTATCTAATCTTATTTCTCCAATTGAACAAATCTAAACTAGCGAGCTATACTATGGCCAAAATATACCATCTCTGGTGACAGCTTTTCTTAAGATGAAGTGTAACCTAATTGGGTATCGACGACCGACACCCCACAATCTGTCCCCACGAAAAACTTTTTCGGCCAACCCTATCTAGACTACACTTTTTAAGTAGCTAGACACAATTAATTACACATACTTTTGCCTTTTGCCTATCCTAACCAAGAAGTTAATTTTGTCCTATTACTTTATTACTCATGAATCCCCTCGTCAATTATTTTCGCAACCTGCACGAAATCCACTCCTCCCAAGCAGCGGTAAAAGAAACCTCCTACTACGGCACTCTCGAAACTCTCCTCAACGAAATCGGTAAAACCCTAAAACCGCGAGTGCGCTGCATTATCAACCTCAGAAATCAGGGTGCGGGATTGCCGGACGGGGGACTTTTTAACGTCGATCAATTCCCCAAAAATCAAGAATTAGAACCTTTTACGGCGATTTTTCCCGAAAGAGGTGCGATCGAGATTAAGGGAACCAAAGAAGATGTCAAAAAAATCGCCGCCAGCGAACAAGTACAAAAATACTGGCAAAAATACGGTCAAGTATTAGTCAGCAATTATCGCGATTTTCTGCTCATCGGTCGCAATAGCCAAGGTCAACCGGTAGAATTAGAAGCCTATAGTTTAGCCCCGTCAGAAGCCGAGTTTTGGCTAAAAACCTCAAATCCATCCAAATTCGCCGCCGAACACGGTGATAGCCTCTTAGAATACCTAAAGAGAGTGCTTTTACAGGCGGCTCCTATCACCTCACCGGCCGATGTTGCTTGGTTTCTTGCTTCCTATGCGCGGGACGCAAAAGCACGCTTAGAACATCATTCCGATCTTCCCGCTCTGGCCAATATTCGTCAAGCTTTAGAAAATGCCCTAGGTATCAAATTTGAACGGGAACAGGGAAATAAATTTTTCCGTTCTACCCTCGTGCAAACCCTCTTTTATGGTTTATTTTCTGCTTGGGTATTATGGCACAAGCAAAACCTCAATCGCGAGGATAAAGAGGATAAGTTCGATTGGAAATCCGCAGCCCACCATCTCCATGTTCCCATGTTAGCGATCCTATTCGAGCAGATCGCCGCACCGAGTAAGTTAAAATCTTTGGGATTAGTAGAAGTCTTGAATTGGACCGGTGCAGCTTTAAATCGAGTGCGACGAGAGGAATTTTTTCGTCAATTCGATGAGGGACAAGCGGTGCAGTATTTCTATGAACCATTTTTGCAAGCTTTTGATCCCGATTTACGCAAAGAATTGGGAGTTTGGTACACTCCTCCGGAAATTGTTCGCTATATGGTAGCGCGAGTCGATCGAGTTTTGCGAGAAGAATTAAATATCGAGGACGGTTTAGCTAATCCCGATGTTTATATTCTCGATCCTTGCTGTGGAACTGGTGCTTATTTAGTCGAGGTTTTGCGCTATATTACCGATACTTTACAGGAAAATGGCGCGGGTGCTTTAGCCATGGCTTTGGTGAAAAAAGCAGCCATAGAAAGAATTTTCGGTTTCGAGATTTTAACCGCTCCTTTTGTCGTCGCTCATCTACAATTAGGTTTATTCCTGCAAAGTTTGGGTGTACCTTTAATAGAAGATAGTGAACGGGTGGGGATTTATCTGACTAATGCTTTAACTGGTTGGCAACCTCCCGATGAGGAAAGTAAACAGAAAATTCAACAGCTACAATTAAGTTTTCCGGAGTTAAATAAGGAACGAGAGGCAGCTGATGAAGTTAAGCGCGGTAAACCGATTTTAGTTATTCTCGGTAATCCTCCCTACAATGCTTTTGCTGGAACCAGTCCCGCAGAAGAAGCGGGTTTAGTGGAAGTGTATAAACAGGGTTTAATCTCCGATTGGGGGATTAAAAAGTTTAATCTGGATGAGTTATATGTGCGCTTTTTTCGTTTAGCAGAAAGATGTATTTCAGAAAATACTGGTAAAGGGGTTGTTTGTTATATTTCTAACTATTCTTGGGTTAGTGAACCTTCTTTTGTTGTCTTGAGACAAAATCTATTAAAGAATTTCAATAAGTTTTGGATCGAAAATATGCACGGAAATCGCAAAATTTCTGAATATGCACCCGATGGTAGAACCAGTGAGACAATTTTCTCAATACCCGGATTCTCAGCAGGAATTCAACAGGGAGTGGTGATTTCTCTTTGGTTGAAAAATAGTTCTCAGCAAGGAACTAAAGTCTTATTTCGAGATGATATTGATGCAGCTAAAGCAGTTGAAAGAAGGTCACAACTTTTAGAAAGCTTAAATAATCAAGATTTTGATTCTTTGTATCAAGTCTCTAACCCAGAACAATCTAATCGTTATTCTTTCCGTCCCTCCGATGTTTCCTCTCACTATTTAGCATGGCCAAAGTTAACAGATTTATCTGATGAAGCTCCAATTACAGGTTATAAAGAGAATCGAGGCTATAGTTTTATTGATAGTGATAAAACTATTCTTTCGGAAACGATAAGTAAATACTTTGATCAAAATGTTTCATGGGAAGAATTAGCATCACTTAATACAGGTTTAACTAAAGATGCAGCTCGATTTGATGCCAAAAAAGCAAGAGATAAAGTCTTAAAGTTACGCGAAAAATTTAATCCTAAAATGCTGTTACCTTATCTGCTCAGACCCTATGAGGTTAAGTGGTGTTATTATACTCAAATTAGACCGCTTTGGAATGAGTCTAGACCTTCGCTATTTATTCATCAATTTCAAGGTAATTCCTTTTTAGTCAGTCGTCCTGCTGGTGTTGCCTCTCCCGAAGGAATACCATTTTATTTTACTAACTGTTTAGGAGACTTTGCTGACAGGGGGACAAGCAAGCTGAAAAGCTTATGTAGCATAAAATACAGACACAGACTCCCAAAAAAGATCAGTCATATTTACCATATATGACCTAAATAACGAAAATGATAAG
>VYLP01000264.1_pt1 | contig 17897 bp, 16 predicted proteins | sample 5114311 | NCBI WGS metagenome assembly VYLP01 (sample SAMN12291775, study PRJNA351875) | freshwater metagenome | isolation source: freshwater lake | place: USA: Michigan, Lansing Lake | collected 2013-08-14 | reverse complement strand
GAAGGCGTCGGCACCGGCGGCGCGCGCGCCACCCGTCGCGCGGGCGCGGTCCCGGGCATCCTGTACGGCGGCGGCAAGGCGCCGGTGGCCATCTCGGTGAACGAGAAGGACTTCCGCAAGAACCTCTACACCGGCAAGCTGCTGGGCCACCTGGTGACCCTGAAGTACGGCTCGGAGACCCAGCCGGTTATCGCCAAGGACGTGCAGTTCGATCCGGTCACCGACCGTCCGCTGCACTTCGACCTGATGCGCGTCGATGAAGACCAGACCATCAAGATCGAGGTCCCGGTCCACTTCATCAACGAAGACCAGTGCAAGGCCTTCCGTGAGGGCGGCTCGCTCGAGATCGTGCGCCACACGGTCGAGATCATGGTCCCGGCGAACCACATCCCGGAAGACCTGATCGTCGACCTCGCCGGCCACCAGCTGGGCGACACCATCCGCTGGTCGGACGTCAAGGTTCCCGCCGACGTCAAGGCCACCATCGCCGACCGCGACTTCGTGATCGCCTCCATCAAGTCCTCGTCGGCCGGCAAGTCTGCCGTGGGCGCTGACGCAGAAGAGGGTGGCGACGGCAGCGAGGGCTGATCGCCCACTTCCTGTACAACTCGGAAACGGCCTCTTCCGGACACGGGCGAGGCCGTTTTCATTTCGGTTGACGCCATGCTGATCATCGCCGGCCTGGGCAACCCGGGCACCAAGTACGAGAAGAACCGCCACAACATCGGCTTCATGGCCGTGGACGAGATCGCGCGTCGCTGGCGGTTCGGCGCGGAGCGGGCGAAGTTCCAGTCGGTGATCGCCGAGGGCGAGGTCGAGGGGACCAAGGTCCTCCTGATGAAGCCGCAGACGTTCATGAACAACTCCGGCCATGCGGTCGGTGAGGCGGCGCGCTTCTACAAGGTCACGCCCGACCGGGTCATCGTCTTCCACGACGAGATCGATCTGGCACCCGGCCGGTTTCGCATGAAGACGGGGGGAGGCGCAGCCGGTCAGAATGGCGTGCGCAGCCTGATCAGCCAACTGGGACCGGACTTCCGCCGCGCGCGGATGGGCGTGGGGCACCCGGGTCGGCCAGAACTGGTTCACGCCCATGTGCTGAGCGATTTCCACAAGGCCGAGCAGCAATGGCTGGAGGCCCTGCTGAACGCCTGCGCCGACGCCCTGCCCTTTTCCGTTCGCGGCGAGGACGAGCGCTATCAGGCCGAGGTGCTGCGGTTGGCACCAGCGCCCAAGTTCAGCCCGCGCCAGGCGGCGCAGGGGCAGGGCTCGGGCGAATAGCCGCGCTTCCCAACCTGCCATCCATCCGCTAACGCCGCCCCGTGAACCGATCACAGGCCGAAACCTGGTCGACCTCGCGCTCGCTGGCCTTCCTGGCAGCGACGTTTGCGATCGTGTTCGGGAGCCTGCTGCCGTTCGCGGCGCTGGCGGCCTCCACGCCGGGTCATCCCATCGTCATCTGCTCGGCCGAGGGTCCCAAGACCATCGCCATCGGCGTCGACGGCGAGCATGGCGGGACCAAGGGCATGGCCGGGGCCGAGTGCGCCGCCTGCGTCCTGGCCTTCACCGCGGACCTGCCTGCGCCGCCAGTGATCGAGCGCGGCGCGACACCGACCACACGTCCGGCCAACCTCGTCGTCCTGCAACATGCGGCGGCCCCGCCACCCGCGCGCGGACCGCCCCGACCGCACTCCACGGCGCCACCCCAGACCTGAACCAGACCGACCGATCCTCCGCACGCGCCGATTCCGACCGCGTGCCCGACTGTCCCTGATTCAGGAATCTCCATGTCTCTCAAACTTTCCGCAGCGCCGCTGGCGCTGCTGCTCGCCGCCGCGAGCACGCCCGCCTTCGCCCAGGACGCCAACAACTCACCTGCCGTCGATCTCGGCGAGGTGATCGTCACCGGGGCTCGCAATCCCGAGGATCCGCCCGTGGTGGCAGAAGCCCGCCGACGCCTGTCCCGCACGCCCGGCTCGGTCGCCGTGGTCTCGGCCGAAAGCCTCGAGAACCGCTATGCGCCCAACATTGCCGACGTTCTGCGCGACGTGCCCGGCGTCTATGCCCAGAAAAAGTGGGGCGGCGACGTCCGGATTGCGATCCGCGGTTCGGGCATCGGCAACGCCAACCACCTGCGCGGCCTGTTCGTGTCGCAGGACGGCATTCCGTTCAACGAGGCTGACGGCTTCGGCGACGTTCAGATGGTCGATCCGCTGCTGGCGCGCTTCACCGAAGTCTACAAGGGCGGCAATGCGCTGCGCTTCGGCGGGGCCCTTCTGGGCGGCGCGGTCAATCTGGTGACGCCCAACGGCCGGACGGCGGGCGAGACCGCCAGCCTGCGCGCCGACTTCGGCTCCTGGGACACCGGTCGCCTGCACGCTGAACTGTCCGGCGTACGCGGTGACTGGGACGCCTTCATCGGCGTGACCGGCGTCACCGCCGAGGGTTGGCGTCAGAACTCCGACGGCCAGCAGCAGTACATCACCGCCAACATCGGTCGCAGCTTCGGCGAAGACCGCGAGGCTCGACTGATCGTCCAGGGTGCCTACATTCACCAGCAGATCCCGGGATCCCTGACGCTGACGCAAGCGCTGAACACCCCGGTGATGGCGGCCGCCGCCAACGTCGCCAATGACTACCAGCGCGACTACGCCTCGGTTCGTACGACATTGTCGACGCGGTGGCGGCTGTCGCCCGAACTGCTGTTCGAAGGCGCGGTCTATGGGACGTGGAAGGACTTGCACCACCCGATCTTCCAGGTGATCGATCAGCAGAGCCGCAACTACGGTGCCTTTGGACGGCTGGACTGGGAAGGCACGCTGTTCGGCCTGCGCGCCGATGCGTTTGGCGGGATCTGGTTCCGCTCGGGCGATCTGGATGCGCAGCAGTTCGTGAACGTTCGCGGGTCGTCCGGTGCCCAGACAGCCAAGGCGCGCCAGAACGCCCAGGCGCTCGACGTCTTCGCCGAAGGTCGCCTGTTTGTCACCGAGGAGGTGGCGCTGGTCGCGGGTGGAGCGTGGGGTCGGGCCGAGCGGGACTTCGAGCGGTTTGCCCTGTCCGGAGTGGCGGGAACCTTCAACCAGACGCTGGGCAAGGACTATGACTGGTTCGCCCCGCGCATCGGCATCCTTTGGGAGGGCGCAACCGGTGCGCAGGCCTATGCCAACGTCACCCGCTCGGTCGAGCCACCGAACTTCGGCTCCCTGTCCCCGGTCGCGACCGGCTTCGCCCCGATCGAGGCCCAGGAAGCCTGGACGTATGAGGCGGGCGTGCGCGGCCGCAACGCGCGGTTCTCATGGGATGTGGCGGTCTATCGGGCGGAGCTGGACAACGAGCTGCTGACCTTCATCGTCAATCCGGCCCTGGGCATTCCGGCGGCGACGTTCAACGCCGGTCCGACGGTCCACCAAGGCATCGAGGCCGGGTTGGACTGGCGGTTCGCGCCGGGGTGGAGGCTGCGCCAGACCTATGCCTTCTCGGACTTTTTCTTCGAGGGTGACCGGGTCTATGGCGACAACGACCTGCCTCTGGTGCCGCCGCACCTGTATCGGGCCGAATTGCGATACGATCATCCGTCGGGCTGGTTCGTGGCCCCGTCGATCGAACAGGCGGCCGACACCTGGGTGGATTACTCCAACACCCTGAAGGCACCCGGCTATACGGTGCTGAACCTCGGTGCCGGCATCACCCTCAGTGACCGCACAAGCCTGTTTGTCGACGCCCGCAACCTGACGGATGAACACTACGTGTCCAACTTCAACGCCGTAACCGACGCCCGTGTGGCTTCGACCGCCGTCTTCTGGCCGGGCGAAGGCATCTCGGCCTTCGTGGGTCTGAGGGTCTCGCTATGAACAGGACGTCCGAAAAGGGAGCGGCTTCGGCCGCTCCCGGACTTCTGTCCGGTGCCTACCGCACGGTCTGGCGGATGCATTTCTTCGCCGGCCTGATCTCCCTGCCCTTCCTGATGCTGATGGCGCTGACCGGCGCGATCTATCTGTTCAAGCCGGAGATCGACGACTGGCAGACGCGCGGCGTTGCGGCGATCGCGCCGTCCAGAGCCTTGACCGTGCCCGCCGCCTGGGCAGAGGCCGCCGCGACCGCGGTCCCGGGCCGGGTCGCGACGATCCTGGTTCCCGAACGCGAGGACCGGGCCGTGAAGGTGACCGTCGAGGCCGAAGACGGATCGCGCCGCGCCGTCTTCGTGGATCCCTCCAACGCGCGGGTCACAGGGACGGCCCCCGCAGAGGGCGTGACCGAAACGGTCAAGGAGATCCACTCCCTGGTCCTGTTCGGGCCGGGGCTGAACATCCTGGTCGAGCTGGTCGCCGGGTGGTCGATGATCCTGGTGGCCACAGGCGTCTTCCTGTGGTGGCCGAGGAAGCGGGATGCGGGCGTCGTCACGATCAAGGCGCGGGCGGGACGACCCCTGTGGCGCGACATCCATGCCGTGACGGGTCTCTACGTCGGTGCCGTGATCTTCTTCCTGGCCGCAACCGGCATGCCGTGGTCGGCGGTCTGGGGCGACGAGGTCATGGGGGCCGTGCGCGAGGCCGGCTTCGGGCGACCTGCCGCGCCGGCTGCGTCCGAGTGGATCCATGCCGAGCACGGCGATGCGCCTCAAGGCGCCGGCTGGACGCTGGAACATGCCGGGATGACCGCAGCACCGGCACCGATCGATCTGGATCGCATCCTCGCCTCGGCGGAAGACGCAGGCATGCCACGGCCCTTTCTGGTGACCCTGCCCGCCTCGCCCGATCGCGCCGTGACCGTGGCCTATGAGAACGCCCGGTCCGAGGACGCGCGTGTGATCTATTTCGATCGTACGGGTGATGTGCTGCGAGACATCACCGCCACCGACTTCGGCACTGGCGCACGCGCGTTCGAATGGGGCATCGCGGTGCACCAGGGCACGCAGTACGGACAGATCAATCGCTGGATCATGCTGGGGGCCTGCGTCGCCGTATGGGTTCTGGCCATCTCCGCCCTGATCATGTGGTGGAAGCGACGACCCAAGGGACGTCTCGGCGCGCCCGTCGCACCGCCCGGACCGCGCGCCAAGGTCGCGGTGCTGGCCATCGTCCTGCCGCTCGCAGTCCTGTATCCCTTGACCGGACTGAGCCTTGTCGTTGCTGTCGTGCTGAACCGGATCGTGAGCGCACTCAACCCCACATCGGCCCCGGCCGCCTGAAAGGACCTGAAAGAATGAAACGCCTTTTCGCCGTCGCCGCGCTTCCCCTGCTGGGCCTTTCAGCCTGCGGCGAGCCCGCCAATATCGGCAATACCTATACGGACGCCGACGGGAACACGATTACCCAGATCATTGTCGCCGACGAGGTCTGTCGGCCCACGCCGAACGGGCGCCAGGTCACCGCCTGCTACCTGAACCTGGTCGCCGCCGCGGACGACCGCCTCGTCTCGGTCGAGAGCCCGGTCGCCCCTCGCGTCCAGATCCACGAGATGAAGATGGAGAGCAACATGATGATGATGCGGCCCATCGAGGGCGGCGTGCCGCTCACCGGTGGGCAGGTGGTCAACTTCACCCCGGGCGGCAACCACATCATGCTGAACGGCGTAAGGGAGCCTCTCGTGGAGGGTGACACCGTCGAGCTGACCCTGAAGTTCGACAACGCACCGGATGTGACGGTCACCGCGCGTGTGGGACAGCCGACGGAGGCGAACGAGGGCTTTCCCAACGGGTGACGGTTTCCCGGGTCGGCGAGCCTGACAAACGGGATCGAACCCGCTAAAGGCTCGCCCTTCCCTGAAAGCGCCCGAGACCCATGGCCCTGAAAGTCGCGATCGTCGGCCTGCCCAACGTCGGCAAGTCCACCCTGTTCAACGCCCTGACCAAGACGGCGGCGGCCCAGGCCGCCAACTATCCGTTCTGCACCATCGAGCCGAACACCGGCGATGTGGCGGTCCCTGAGCCGCGCCTGAAGGTTCTGGCCGAGATCGCGGGATCGAAGGAAATCATTCCCTCGCGGATTACCTTCGTGGACATCGCCGGCCTGGTACGTGGCGCGTCCAAGGGTGAGGGCCTGGGCAACCAGTTCCTGGCCAACATCCGCGACTGCGACGCCGTCGCCTTCGTCGCCCGCTGCTTCATCGATGACGACATCACCCACGTCGAGAACCGCATCGATCCGATCTCCGACCTGGAGATCATCGAGACCGAGCTGATGCTGGCCGACCTGGAGAGCCTGGAACGTCGGCGGGTGCAGATGGAGAAGCGCGCCAAGGGCGGTGACAAGGAAAGCCAGCTGAGCCTGAAGCTGGTCGATCTGGCCCTGTCCAAGCTGAACGCCGGCAAGCCAGCCCGCACGGCGCTTCCCGACGTGTCCAAGGAGGACCGCAAGGCCTGGGACATGCTGCAGCTGCTGACCGCCCTGCCCGCCCTCTATGTGGCCAACGTCGACGAGACCTCCGCCGACAAGGGCAATGAGTTGTCCGACAAGGTGGCCGAGCGTGCCAAGACCGACGGGGCCAACACCGTGGTCATCTCGGCCAAGATCGACTCAGAGCTCGCCGTCCTCGACGAGGCCGAGCAGCTGGAGTTCCTGGAGAGCATGGGGCTGGCTGAGCCGGGCCTGAACCGGCTGATCCGCGAAGCCTATGCCCTGCTGGGTCTGCAGTCGTACTTCACCGTGGGCCCGAAAGAGGCGCGCGCCTGGACCATCCATGTCGGCGACACGGCCCCACAGGCGGCGGGCGTGATCCACACCGACTTCGAAAAGGGCTTCATCCGCGCCGAGACCATCGCCTACGACGACTACGTGGCGCTGCGCGGCGAAGCCAAGGCGCGTGAGGCCGGCAAACTGCGCGCCGAGGGCAAGAGCTACGTCGTCAAAGACGGCGACGTGATGAACTTCCTGTTCAGCTGAGGCATCGACGGAGGTCGGCCATGAGGAAGCGGCTCAAGGGATCGGCTCCCGCCCGTCGGCCCGACGCCCCTGCTCGCGCCGCCGAAACGGAGCTCACCTGCTATGTCCGTCGTGGCTGGACACCTCGCATCGAGCCCGCGTCAGCCCGCCGCGACTGGATGACCGAGACGCCCGAGAGCTTCGCCTATCGGTGCCTGCCACTCGCCGTGGCGAACTCTCACGGTTGGGTGGTGCTCAATCCGTTCGGTTTCTCTGCCCGATGGCACGGAGGGGTGGACGCCAGGTCCGTCGAGATCGTCCTGGACAAGGGCGCAGACCCCAAGAAGGCGGCGCACTCGCTTTTCGGCAGTGGCACGCTGACGTTCCACGTCGACGGCATCATGCGGACGTCAGAGGGCTGGAACCTCTGGGTCGGCGGACCGCCGAACACCATGAAGGACGGGATCGCGCCGATGAGCGGCCTGATCGAGGCAGACTGGTCGCCCTATACCTTCACCATGAACTGGCGCTTCACCCGACCTGATGTCTGGGTGCGGTTCGAGGAGAACGAGCCCTTCTGCTTCTTCTTCCCTACGCCGCGGGGCGTGGTCGATGGCCTGAAGCCGGAACTCCGCCCACTGGAAGATCAGCCGGACTTACTGGAAACCTATGAAGGCTGGAGCGCGTCGCGCAACGCTTTCCAGGAGTGGGTCAAGCGCACCAAGCCGACAGCTCCGGCCGACCAGTGGCAGAAGCTCTACTATCGCGGCCTCAAGCCGGATGGATCGCCCGGCCCTGCCGACCACGAGTCCAAGCTGCGCCTGTCCCCGTTCCGCCAGACCGGTTCGCGGCGCGTCTGCCCGGTCGACCATCGGGCGAAGAAGACAGACGACTGAAGACCGTTCCCGGCGACCGGGAGGCGAAGCGCGCACCCCCGCAGTCACCGGGATCATTCGTTACTGACGTGCGGCAGCGGTCCGTTCGCGGACGGTGCCGAACTCCGACGTCGGCTTCCAGCCCGGCCAGTCCTCGCTGTTCGCCAGGTCCAGGCCCAGGCGATACAGCAGCGTCAGGTTCTCGACCGCAGAGCGGAAGTCGAGATCCTCGGACCATTCGTCGGACGGACGGTGATAGTCGGCACCGAACCTGGCGCGCCAGGCGGCCTCGCCGGCTTCACGGCCGCCCTCGTCCCAGTCCCAGCCGTGCCAGGTCATCAACGCCGGCACGCCCGCGCGGGCGAAGGGGAAGTGGTCTGAGCGGTAGTAGAAGCCCTGTTCGGGCATACCGTCGTCGCCGACATAGCGGCCTTCGGCCTCGGCCAGCACCTGCAGCCGGTCTTCCAGATCGTTCTGGCCCTTGCCGAAGATGGCGATGTCGCGGGTCGGTGGCGACAGGGGCAGCATGTCGATATTGATGTCGGCCACCGTCGTCGCCAGCGGATAGACCGGGTCCGCAGTGTAGGCGTAGGCACCCAGCAGCCCCATCTCCTCGGCCGCCATGTGCGCGAAGACGAAGGTGCGCTCGGGGCGCGGTGCGGCAGCGAGCTGGCGAGCCATCTCGACGATGGCGACGGTGCCGGACGCGTTGTCCCAGGCCCCGTTGTAGATGTTGTCCTCGGTTGTCGACACCGGGCTGACGTGGTCGGCGCCGACACCGACGTGGTCCCAGTGGGCCGAGTAGATGATGACCTCGTCAGGGCGCTCGGTCCCCTCGATCTTGGCCAGCAGATTGTGCGTCGTCAGGGTGGAGATGGTCTCCTCAGCAGAGACCGACAGGGTGACGCCTTCCAGCGCCCTGGCCCGGAAGTTTCCGGTGGCGAAATCGGCCATGTCGGCCGGGCTGAGACCCGCGGCCGCCGCCCACAGCTGAGCCGTATCGTGATTGATGGCACCCGAGAACTCCAGGTCCGCGGCACCCGGCGTTAAGGTACGCTCTCGGCTGTTGAACTGGCCGGCGCGGAGCCAGTTGGCGTCGGTCGCCGGGACCATGACCAGGGTGATGATGCCCACCGCCCCCCGGCGGAAGGCCTCGTCTGCCTTGTAAGCACCGGATTGATAGTTGGTGGAGTAGGCACCGTTGAATCGATCCGTCACTTCTGGTGCGGTCGGCTCCCCCGACATGACAATGACGATCTTTCCACGCACGTCGATGTCGCCGTAGTCGTCCCAGTTCCGCTCCGGCGCATGGATGCCATAGCCGGCGAAGACGAGACCGGCGTTCTGCACGGCAGCGCGGCCGTCGTTTGTGGCCGAGCGGAGAATGATGTCCGTCCCGACCGTCAGGGGATGGACCGTCCCATCCGGGCCAGTCCAGCTGGCCGAGGCCGAACCTGCGACAGGCATGTAGCGGTTCAGCTCAACGACCTGCAGCCACTGGCCGTCCGGCCCGCCGGGTTGCACGCCCATCGCCTCGTACTGGGCCTGCAGCCAGGCCAGCGTAAGGCGCTCGCCTTCCGTGCCCGGATAGCGACCCTGGAATTCGTCGGTCGAGATCTGGCGGATTCCGTCCGACAGCCGCTCGGCCGAAAAGCTCTGCGCCTGGGCGAGCCCTGCGCCGAACACCATCGCCAGGGCGGCAACACCGCCAATCAGTCCACGCATCGTCAAGGGGTCGTCCTCCGCTGTTCGCGGAAACCTAAATGCGGATGCGCGGTACGGCGCATTACGGTTTCGTCATGTAGGGACTAGTCGCGGGCACCGTCGCTGGCGGCTCGAGCCGTCGCGAACTCCGACGTTTCGGACCACGTGGGCCAGTCGCGGCTGTTGGCCAGGTCGCGGGCGATGGACCAGTAGAGCTCCAGGTCCTGGATCTGGCCGCGGTAGTCCCAGTCACCCGACCACTCGTCGTTGGCCTGGTGATAGCGACGCGCTGTGTATTCGTCGCGGGCAGCGGTACGCGCCGCGATCGGCTCATCGACAAAGGGGCCAGAGGAATCCGCATAGACCATCGGCACGCCGCGCTTGGCGAGGGGGAAGTGGTCGGAGCGGAAGTAGAAGCCCGCCTGGGTCATCTGGTCCGGCTCGATCGTGCGGCCCTGGGCCGAGGCCGCCGCCTCCAGGCGTGCATCGAAATCCGCCGACTGGCCATAGCCGATCACGCCCAGATGCCGCGTGCGGCCGTAGACATTTGCCGAGTCCATGTTGAAGCCGCCGACGGTCGTCTCCAGCGGATACAGGGGATTGGCGGCGTAGTACTCCGAGCCGAGAAGGCCGCTCTCCTCGGCTGTGAAGCCGATGAAGACAAGCGACCGCTCAGGCCGCGGCCCGGCGGTAGCGATGCGGGCCAATTCCAGAAGGCCGGCGATGCCCGACGCATTGTCCACCGCCCCATTGAAGATGGCGTCACCCTCAGCATCGGGCGCACCCACGCCGATGTGATCCCAGTGGCCGGTGAAGAGGATGGTCTCGTCCGGTCGCGTCGTGCCTGGCAGGCGACCGATGATGTTGTGTGTGACGATCTGCTCGGACGCCACATCAAGGGTGACATCGAGTGTGGCCCCCGTCAGGGCCACCGGCTGGAAGTCGCGGCTGCGGGCCTGCATCTTCAGCGCGTCGAAATCCAGTCCTGCGCGGCGGAAGAGCTCGACAGCGACGTCGCGCTGCAGCCAGCTCTCAACTGGAATGCGCTCGTTCGCGTTGGAGCGCACGATGTCGAAGTTCGGTCCTGACCAGCTGTTGCGGACCGTGGTCCAACCGTAGGAGGCGGGAGCGTCCTCATGCACGATGATGACGCCGGCCGCGCCTTGCCGCGCCGCCTCCTCGTACTTGTAGGTCCAGCGGCCGTAGTAGGTCATGGCCCGGCCACCGAACGTGTTCAGCGCCGGTTCCTCGAAATCGGCGTCGTTGACCAGAACGACCAGGATCTTGCCGGTCATGTCCTGGCCCTTGAAGTCGTTCCACTCCCGCTCGGGCGCATTGATGCCATAGCCGACGAACACCAGCGGCGCGTCGGACAGCGCGATACGGCTTTCGCCCGGACGACGCGTCGAGACGACGATTTGCTCACCCTGAGCGAGCGGCAGTGTCCAGTCGCCGACCGAAAGTCGGGCCTGGATGTTGGAGGCGGTAAAGCGGTTCAGCGCCACGGCCTGGGTCCATCCGCCGTTCTCGCCACCCGGCTCCAACCCGGCCGCCGCCATAGCGCCGGACATATAGCCGATGACCCGGTCCTCGGCTGGCGTGGCAATGCCGCGTCCCTGATAGTCATCCGCCGACAGGATGCGCGTGTGCTGGGACAGACGGACAGGGTCGAAGGCCACCTCCTGAGCGGCGGCAGGCAGGGCGAGGGCCAGGACGGCAACAGCGGTAAGGAGGCGCATGGACGGACCTTCGTGAAGAACGGAGACCGGAAGGTTAGGAGGTCGAGTCTCCGGTGTCGACTGAATCGGTCGTCGCGCTGAGGGCTGAAAATTCCCGGGCGCGAAGGGCCAGGCTGACGCCAATCAGGACCGGAATGCCCATGTAGATGAATCCGGGCGCCCAGCGCGCGACATCGCCCGGAGCCGCCAGGGCGAGGATGACAGAACTGGCCGACATGATGGCCAGGATCGACCAGTTCGAGATCCAGATGCGACCTGTCAGAGCGAGGTCCGGCGCGGGTTGCCCACGTCTGAGATGGTGGCGATACAACAGGGCATAGAGGGTCGACAGGGCAAGGCAGCCCGCCCCATAGGCCACGTATAGGAACCGGAGATCGTTCGCGTCCTCAGCAAGGGGACTGCCGGGCAATGCACCGCCCGACAGCGCCGCAAACGCCGCCTCCATGATGAACCGCAGCGGAAAAACATAGACCAGCACGACGAAGACGATGGCCAAGCTGAGACCTGTCGCCAGCGCATCCCGATGGGGCCAGAGCCGTCCCAGATCCCGATAGCCCAGCCAGAACATCACGATCAGGGCAAAGGCACCGGCGTAGGCGGGCGCACGCAGCAGCATCCCGGACAGCTCGTCCATGGTCTGAGGCGGGTCACCGCCGCCGACGATCAGCAGGGTCACGGCAAAAGCGAACGCCGCGTCGACGAAGGCGTCGAGCCGTCGCGCCATGTCATCCTTGAGAAGGGCCGCCATGCGTCAAGTGTGCCGTCCCTTGTGGCCCGTTGCCAAGGGGCACAAGAAAGCCCGCCGAAGAGATCTCCGGCGGGCTCTGCATGTCCGGACGGTGGTCCCGGGTTTAGTGCGCGACGTTCTTCCAGATGCGGCGGTAGCTCGCATAGGTCAGGCCGGCGAAGATGGCGAGGAAGGCCAGAACGCCCATGCCGGTCTGCTTGCGCTCCGTCGCCCGGGGGTCCGACGCCCAGGTGATGAAGGCCGCGACGTCCTTGGACATCTGATCGACGGTCGCTTCGGTTCCGTCATCGTAGGTGACCTGGCCGTCCATCAGAACGGGCGGCATGGCGATGAAGCCGCCATACGGAACTTCTTCCGGGTCACCGTCCCAGAAGGGCGTCATGTCGCCGGTCATATAGGGATTGTAGTACTGACCGGGTCCGATCCTCAGGCCCGCCGGCGGGTCCACATAGCCACTCAGCAGCGAGTAGATGTAGTTGGAACCGTCCTTGCGCGCCTTGGACATGACCGACAGGTCCGGCGGATAGGCACCGCCGTTGGCTGCCGCGCCAGCCGTGCGGTTGGGCCACGGGCTGGGGAAGCGGTCCGCGGCGATGCCGGGACGCATGATCGGCTCACCGGTCTCGGTGTCGATGTCGGCGATCTGGGCCTCGGCCGCGATGGCGCGGACGAAGCGGTTCTCGGCCGCGCTGGGGGCTGACGGATCGTAGAACGGTCCGCTGCGTTCACCGAGCGTACGGAAGCTCAGCAGATCCATCGAGTGGCAGGCCGCGCAGACCTCCCGATAGACCTTGTAGCCGCGCTGTAGCTGGGCCTGATCGAAGGTGCCGAACGGTCCCTCGAACGAGAAGCCCGCCGAGCGGGGGTGCTTGGCCTCGCCGGCCGCGAAGGCCGGAGAGGAGATTGCGGCGATCGCCAGGGCCGCGACCGCGATCTTGCGAAGGGAGAGGCTCATCGGGATCAGCCCTTCTTCTCAGGCGCGGCAGGGGCAGCGGCGGTCATGGCGTCGGAGCCTTTCAGCACTGGCTCCGAGATCGACGCAGGTATCTTCAACGGGACCTCCTTCAAACCAAGGTAAGGCAGAACCACGAGGAAGAAGGCGAAGTAGTAGAGCGTCGCGAGACGAGTCAGCCACAGGTAGGAGTTCAGCTCACCGTCAAACAGGACGAAGCTGGGCATGCCCGGGACGACTTGCGCGTCAGGCAGCATCGCGCCGCACCAGCCCAGGACGAAGGCGTTCGCCACGAAGATCGCATAGAAGATCTTTGCGGTCGGGCGGTAGCGCATCGAGCGGACCTTGGAGGTGTCCAGCCACGGCAGGATGAACAGCACGCCGATAGCCGCGAACATCGCCACCACGCCGCCGAACTTGTCCGGGATGGCGCGGAGGATCGCGTAGAAGGGCAGCAGATACCACTCCGGCACGATGTGAGGCGGCGTCACCAGAGGGTTGGCCTGGATGTAGTTGTCCGGGTGACCCAGGGCGTGGGGCATGAAGAAGACGAAGACCGCAAACATCATCAGGAACAGGATCAGCGCGAAGCCGTCCTTGACCGTGTAGTACGGGTGGAATGGCACGGTGTCCTTGGCCACGCGCTCCTTGGGGATCAGGATGCCGACCGGATTGTTCTGACCGGCCGTATGCAGCGCCCACAGGTGCAGCACGACCACGCCGAAGATCACGAACGGCAGCAGGTAGTGCAGCGAGAAGAAGCGGTTGAGCGTAGCGTTGTCGATCGCCGGACCACCGCGCAGCCAGATCAGCACCGGCTCGCCGATCAGGGGGATGGCCCCGATCAGGTTGGTGATAACCTCGGCACCCCAGTAGGACATCTGGCCCCACGGCAGGACGTAGCCGAGGAAGGCCGTGGCTATCATCAGGAAGAAGATCACGCAGCCCAGGATCCAGATCATCTCGCGGGGGGCTTTGTAGGATCCGTAGTAGAGGCCGCGCAGCATGTGAATGTAGACCGCGATGAAGAACATCGAGGCCCCGGTCTGGTGTACATAGCGGATCACCCAACCGCCGTTCACGTCACGCATGATGCGTTCGACGGAGGCGAAGGCCATTTCGGTGTTCGGCTGGTAGTGCATCGCCAGGAAGATGCCGGTGACAATCTGGGTCACCAGGCAGATCGTGAGGATCGCACCGAAGGTGTACCAGTAGTTCAGGTTCTTCGGCGTCGGCAGCGACATGTAGTCGGCGCCGAAGCGCACGATCGGAAGACGGGTGTCGAGCCACTTCTCAACGCCGGTCTTGGGGACGTAGGTAGATTCGTGTCCGCTCATCGTTTCCTAGCCTCAGCCGATCCGGATGGTGGAGCCGGCGGTGAATTCGTACTCCGGCACGATCAGGTTCAGGGGTGCTGGTCCTTTGCGGATGCGACCCGAGACATCGTAGTGCGAGCCGTGGCAGGGGCAGAACCAGCCGCCGTAGTCACCCGTTCCGAAGGTGGGGATGCAGCCCAGGTGGGTGCAGTTGCCCAGAACGACCAGCATCGGCTCATGGCCCGGCTTGGTCCGTTCGGCATCGGTCTGGGGATCCTTCAGAGAGGCATTATCATCGGCGACAGCGCGCTGGACCTCGGCGGCAGTGCGGTTGCGGATGAAAACCGGCTTGCCCTGCCAGGTGATGACGATCTGCTGACCTTCGGCGACCTTGGAGGTGTCGAACTCGACGGTCGACAGCGCCAGGGTGTCTGCAGCCGGGTTCATCGAGTTGATCAGCGGCCAGGCCGCCATCACGCCAGCACCAACCGCCGCGGCACCCGCGGCGATGTGGATGAAGTCCCGGCGGGTGGCTTCGCCTTCCGGCGCCCCGTTCGGGCCTTCTGGATTCACGACCGATTCGGCCACGGCTCACCTTTCCAAAATCTGCGGAGGCGGGCGTCCATCAGGGGCCCCGCGCGCGAGTGCGTTCCTATAGCGCGATGTGGGAAACAAGACCCGGCCCGGGTTTGCGGCGCATCGCCGCAAGATTTTGATGCTTCGTGAGAAGCGGTCGCAATCCGGACCGCGACAGGACCCCATCCCGCGCTTATGAGGGGCCTTAGAATGCGTCTCGCCCTTTTTCAACCGGCCATCCCGCAGAACGTCGGAGCGTGCATCCGCCTGTCGGCCTGTTTCGGGGTCGATCTGCACGTCATCGAGCCCACGGGCTTCCGCTTCGACGACCGCGCGATGAAGCGAGCGGCGCTGGACTATGGGCCCCTGTCGCACATGACGCGGCACGCTGACTGGGAGGCGTTTCAGGCCAAGCGGAGGCCGGGACGGCTGGTGCTGTTCACCACAAAGGGCGCGACGTCGCTGACGGACTTTGTCTTCCGGCCCGACGATACCCTGCTTTTCGGGTCCGAGACTTCGGGCGCCCCAGACTTCGTTCATGCGGCTGCGGACGCGCGTGTTGTGATTCCGATCCTGCCGGATGCGCGATCCCTGAACCTGTCGGTCAGTGCGGGCATCGGGACCTTCGAAGCCCTGCGCCAGACGCGCTTCAGCCCTTCGCCTCAGTCGGATTGAGCCGGATCATCTCACGGTTCAGGGTCGCCGCGATCGTCACCCAGAGCAGATAGGGCACGACCGGCAGGGCTGCCGCCGGGCGGATCGACCAGAAGAGGGCGATGACGGCGACCAGCGACAGCCAGAGCAGCGCCACATCAATCAGGGCCAGGTCCATTCGCTTTCGTCCGAAGAAGAGCCATGACCAGGCCGCGTTCAGCGCCAGGGATGCGATGTAGAGAGCCAGCGCGTCCGGTCGCGACATGCCGACCGCTTCCCAGATCATCCAGCCGGCCCAGGCGTTGAGGGCGAACAGCAGGCTCCAGACGACCGGAAAGGCCCAGTTCGGCGGCGTCCAGGCCGGCTTGTTCAGCCCGGCATACCAGACACCCGGCTTGAACAGCCCTCCGCTCGAGGCGGCCAGGAAGTTCAGGCTGACAAAGACGGCGACGGCGATCCACATCTCGGTGCTCATGCACACACCCTAGCGGAAGGACGACCGAAGCGCGCGCCTATACGAGGCGGCTAGGTCGGCTGCCGTGTTGCGCGGTTGAGGAACACGCCGCGATGCGTGATCAACGTCACCAGAATCACCCCTGCCAGAAGGTGGACGGCCAACGTCACCTGTCCCCCCGTGCTCTCCCACAGGCGCACGCCGACGGTCCCCACCCCCATGACAACGAGTGCCAGTCCAAGAGAGCAGGCCAATGTGATCGCCGAGACGCGCTTTGACGACGTCCAAGCCTCGGCTTCGTGGGGGGCGGCAAAAGGGCTGATGTGCCGGTAGCGGCCTCTGAGAACGCGGATAGTCTCGATAAGGAAGGCGCTTTCGCCCCGCCCGTCGTAGTTCGCCGTCGCATCGAAAGCAGACGCGGGCGCGGTGCGGCTCGACAGCACTGGCGAACGGGTCATGACCCAGAAGCCAAAGCCGGCGATCAGCGACGCGCCAACCGCCAGGACCAGATACGGGACAGCCAACCCCAAGGCGTCACCCAGTGCGGTGCCATCACCGACAACCTTTGCCACCTGCCAGCCGTACAGCCCCCAAATGATGGCGGACACAAGAAGTTCAGCCCAGGTAATGGCCCGACGAGGCGTCATCGGTTGGTTCATGGCGTGCCGTCCCCAACAGCCCGGGCCAAGCCAGCCCTTGAGCAGTCTAGTCTCCGGAATCGTCAGGAAGCCAGTGGCTACTCGGCCGCCATGTTATGGCCCTCCGGCGCGGTCCAGCGCAGGCGAGGCGAGCGGGCGGCGCGGGTCTCGTCCAGACGGCGCAAGGGCGCGTGGAACGGCGCACCCTTGAAGCGGTCGACCTCGCCGGCCCTGGCGGCTTGCGCGAGCAGCCGCAGGGCGTTGATGAACCGGTCAAGTTCGGCCTTGGACTCCGTCTCGGTCGGCTCGATCAGCATGGCTCCATGCACGACCAGCGGGAAATACATGGTCATCGGGTGGAAGCCCTCGTCGATCATGGCCTTCGCGAAGTCGAGCGTGGTGATCTCCGTGCCCTTCAGCCATTCGTCGTCGAACAAGGCCTCATGCATGCAGGGACCGTTCGGGAAGGCGGCGCTCATCACGTCCGACAGCCGGGCCTTGATGTAGTTGGCGTTCAGCACCGCGTCCTCGGCGACCTGACGCAGGCCGTCCGAGCCGTGGCTCATCATGTAGCTGAGGGCGCGGACGAACATGCCCATCTGGCCGTTGAAGGCGCACATGCGGCCGAACGCCTGCGCGGCCTCGTCCTCGCCGCGCTCGATCAGCTTGAAGCCGTCGCCGTCGCTGACGACCCAGGGGGCCGGGGCGAAGGGCGCGAGCGCCTCCGACAGCACCACCGGCCCGGCGCCCGGCCCGCCTCCGCCGTGCGGGGTGGAGAAGGTCTTGTGCAGATTGATGTGCATGGCATCGACGCCGAGGTCGCCCGGACGGACCCGCCCGACGATGGCGTTGAAGTTGGCGCCGTCGCAGTAGAAATAGGCCCCGGCCTCGTGCGTCAGCCGCGCGATCTCGATGATGTCGCGCTCGAACAGGCCGCAGGTGTTGGGGTTGGTCACCATGATGGCGGCCACGTCGTCGCCCAACTTGGAGGCCAGGTCCGCCACGTCCACGCGACCGTCGTCCGTCTGAGCCACTTCCACGACGGTGTAGCCGACGAAGGCGGCGGTCGCCGGGTTGGTGCCATGGGCCGAGGTCGGGACAAGGACCTTGCGGCGCTTCAGATGTTCACCCGACGCCTCGTGCGCGGCGCGGATGGCCATCAGGCCGCACAGCTCGCCGTGCGCGCCCGCCTTGGGCGACATGGCCACCGCCGGCATGCCGGTCAGGGTCTTGAGCCAGTGGGCGAGGGTATCCATCAGCTCCAGCGCGCCCTGCACGGTCGAGACCGGCTGGAGCGGGTGGATGTCAGAGAACCCCGGCAGGCGCGCCATCTTCTCGTTCAGGCGCGGGTTGTGCTTCATCGTGCACGAACCGAGCGGAT
>VYLP01000261.1_pt1 | contig 18201 bp, 20 predicted proteins | sample 5114311 | NCBI WGS metagenome assembly VYLP01 (sample SAMN12291775, study PRJNA351875) | freshwater metagenome | isolation source: freshwater lake | place: USA: Michigan, Lansing Lake | collected 2013-08-14 | reverse complement strand
TAGGCGCATGGCCGGGCGGGTGGTTGTCCTCGCCCTGACCGGCGCGGGTGAACCAGGCCTCAGGGTCGTCGATGGGGTCCAGCCCCTGCTCGGCCGCGAAGCGGGCGGCGCCGGACCCCGCCAGAAGGACGTGGGGCGTGTGGTCCATGACGGCGCGGGCGGCGCGGATGGGACTGGCGAAGCCTTGCAGGGCGGCGACGGCGCCGGCCTTGCGGGTGGGGCCGTCCATGAGGCTGGCGTCCAGCTCATACTCCCCGGCCAGATTGGGTGATGAGCCGCGACCGGCGACGTAGAGGCCGCTCTCCTCCAGCATGACCACCGCCTCGACCACGGCGTCGAGCGCGGGCAGGCCGTCGTTCAGGCGGGCGGCCATGGCCTGAACCACCTGACGCATGTGGACGACCTCGGCGGAATAGTCGCGCGAGCGGCGCGCGCCGGCGCCGCCATGCAGGATGAGGGCGGGAGCGGGCATGGACGTCTCTCCTGAAACATTCGGCCTCTTTACCTGCGGGCCGGGGCCTGATTAGCGTCCCGCCGACGCGCGCGCCACGTTCAATGGGGAATGGGGGCGGCGCCCGGAAGGTTCATTCATGCGCGCAGTTCTGTCCAAGACCGTTGGCGGTCCCTCGTCCCTGGTCGTGGAGGACATCCTCGATCCGACGCCCAAGGCCGGCGAGGTGGTGATCGAGGTCAAGGCGGTGGGCATCAACTTCCCCGACACCCTGATCATCGAGGACAGATACCAGTTCCGCCCTGAGCGACCGTTCGCGCCGGGCGGCGAGGTCGCGGGCGTGATCGAGGCGGTCGGCGAGGGCGTGAAGGGCCTGTTCAAGGGCGACCGCGTGATCGCCGTGCCGGGCTGGGGCGGGCTGGTCGAACGCATCGCCGTGCGCGCCGACAGCGTCATCAAGATGCCCGACGCCATGCCGTTCGACGAGGCCGCTGCGCTCGTCCTGACCTATGGCACGGCCTACTATGCGCTGAAGGACCGGGCGAACCTGAAGGCGGGCGAGGCGCTGCTGGTGCTGGGCGCGGCGGGCGGCGTGGGGGCCGCAGCCGTGGAGCTGGGCAAGGCGATGGGCGCCCATGTGATCGCCGCCGCCTCGACCGGCGACAAGGTGCAGTTCGCGCTGGAGCTCGGGGCCGACAACGGCCTGATCTATCCGTCGGGGGCCATGGACAAGGCGGCGCAGAAGGAACTGTCGGGCGAGCTGAAGCTGGCGTCGGGCCGCGATGGCCCGGACGTGGTCTTCGACGGCGTGGGCGGCGACTATGCCGAGCCGGCGCTGAGGGCCATGGACTGGAACGGGCGGTATCTGGTGATCGGCTTCCCGGCCGGGATCCCGTCGTTCCCGCTGAACCTGACCCTGCTGAAGTCGGTGTCGGTCGTGGGGGTGTTCTGGGGCGCGGCGGTCGCGCGCGATCCCGAGGGGCACAAGGCCAACATGGCCGACCTGATGCGGCTGTGGTCCGAGAAGAAGATCAAGCCCCGCGTCAGCCGCACCTTCCCGCTGGAACGCGCGCACGAGGCGATCCAGGCCCTGTCGGACCGCTCGGTCATGGGCAAGGTCGTGGTGACGATCGAGGACTGATCCCGGACGGATCGCCAGACCGCCGGTCCGGGCCAGCTGACCGATCGGTAACTTGTCGCCCCGGAACCGTATGGCCTAGCTTGGGGCAGGCCCCGGGCAAGGTGCCTGCGCGCTCCCTCGCTGGGGACAAGGGGCCATTGGAGATCGCTCATGCTGTCGAGAGTCGTCGCCGCGAGCCTTGGTCTTGCGCTCTTGCTTGGCCCCTCCGCCGCCGCGCAGACCCCGACCCCGTCGCCGTCTCCCCCGTCCAGTCCGGAGGAATGGCGCGCCGTCGCGGAGGCAGACGTGAACGAGGCCTATCAGGTCTTCGTCGACAATCATCCCGGCATGTACGACGCCGCCAACCCGTCCTTCCCCGCGACGCTGGCCGAGGCCCGCGACCGGGGGCTCGCCGCGGCGGAGCAGGTCCAGGACAGGACCGGATATGAGCGCAGTCTGGCCATCTTCAGCAGCGTTCTGAGCGACGGTCACGCCCTGGTCTATGCGACGCGGAGCCAGACCGCGACGCAGGATCAGACGCGCCACTGGCCGGGGTTCGCCGCGCTCTGGCGTCAGGATCAGCTTTTCGTCGTCACGCCCGATCCGGACTCTCCCCTCGCCAACACGACCATTGTCGCCTGCGACGGACTGGAAACGCAGGCGTTCCTGAACGATCGCCTGAGGGTCAGGAACTTCCGGGGGAATGAAGCAGGACAGTGGTGGGTCGTCCCGTCGCGGCTGTTCTGGGCCATCGGAGAGCCGGCGGCGGATCAACCTCGCCGGTGCACTTTCCGGACGGCGGAGGGGCAAGATATCGAGCGCGACCTGGAATGGCGGCCGGCATCGCCCGAAGACCGATCATTCTATTCCGGCCGGGTCTTCGCCCAGGCGGAACCCATAGGGCTGCATGAGCCTCGCCCGGGTGTCTTCGTCATTGGCCTGGGAGACTTCCAGCCGGACGAGGCCGGTCGCGCGGCGTATGCCCGGCTGTACGAAGAACTGAACGCCCGACGGGATGAACTCCGGGCGGCACGCGCCGTGGTGCTGGACCTGCGCGGCAATCAGGGCGGTTCGTCGCAATGGTCCTACCAGGTCGCCGCGATCCTCTGGGGCTTCCCGGCCCTGGCATCGCGCATTCCCCCGATCATCGGCATCGACTGGCGCGCGAGCGAAGGCAACATCGCCTATATTCGCGCCCAGGTGGGTGTCTGGCGCGAGCGTGGCCAGACTGAGCTGGCGGATGACTGGACCAACGTCGCCACCCAGATGGAGGCCGCGGCGGCCCGCGGGGAGCCCCTGTGGCGCGACGCCGATGGCGGCGGGAATACGCCGGCCACTCCGGTCGCCACCGACTTCGAGCGCCCGGTCTATGTCATCAACTGGGGCCAGTGCGCCAGCGCCTGTCTCGACGCCAACGACTACTTCGGACTGTTCGACAATACGCTGCGCATCGGATCCCCGACCTCGGCTGACAGCACTTACATGGAGGTCCGCACGGCACCGCTGACCAGCGGCCAGGGGATCGTGGTGATCCCCAACAAGACGTGGGTCGGGCGCCAGCGGGGTTGGGGCGAAGTCTACACCCCTGATATCCCGATGAACGGTCTGGATTGGTCCACGAGCGCTTTCCTCGACCGGATCGAACAGGACCTGGCCGATCGCGCGCGGTAAACCGCCGCGCCTCGGGCCCCTGGCTCCGATACCCGCCCGCTCTTGATGCGAGCGGGCCGAGGCGATCCGCTCAGTCTCCGGCCAGCCGCTTCAGCGCGCGCTCGGCCGCCTCATGGTGCCGCTTCTTCACATTGGCGCCGAGCGTGGCCAGCAGGGCGGTGATGACCGCTGCGTCGTCGGTGAAGCCGATGCCGAGCAGGACGTCGGGAATGGCGTCGGTCGGCAGGACGAAATAGGCCAGCGCCCCCATCATGATGCCCTTGGCCGCCAGAGGCGTCTCGGGGTCGCGGGCGGCGTACCAGACGCTGACCAGACGGTCGGCGAAGGGAATGCGGGCGGCGACGCGGGCGATCTTGGGCCAGAAGGCGGCGCGGACGCGCGTCTCATTGACCCTCTGGACGGCAGGCAGGAGCGCCTTTTTCGGGTCAATGGCGTCTTCGGGCGTGGTCGGGTTTGCGTTTGCGGTCATGGCAGCTAAATCCCCCCAACTTCGACGGGTTCAGACAACATAGGGACGGACGCCATGAAACTCGACAGCGGCATTTCTGCGGTGGTCACGGGCGGGGCCTCCGGGCTGGGGGAAGGCACGGCACGGGCGCTGGCTGCGCAGGGGCTAAAGGTCGCCCTGTTCGACATGAACGCCGAGAAGGGCGAGGCGGTGGCCAAGGAGATCGGCGGGGTCTTCTGCGCGGTCGACGTGACCGACGACGCCTCTGTGGCGGCGGGCTTTGACAAGGCCCGTGCGGCCCACGGTCAGGAGCGGCTGGTGGTCAACTGCGCCGGCATCGCCACGGGCCAGAAGACGGTCAGCCGCAAGAAGGACACCGGCGAGATCAAGGCCCACGACATGGCCCAGTTCGAGCGCACGGTTCGCGTCAACCTGTTCGGCACCTTCCGCGTGCTGAGCCAGTCGGCGGCGGGGATGATCACTCTGGACCGTATGGACGATGGCGAACGCGGCCTGATCGTCAACACCGCCTCGGTTGCGGCCCAGGACGGACAGGTCGGGCAGGCGGCCTATTCGGCGTCCAAGGGCGGCGTCTATGCCATGACCCTGCCGATCGCGCGGGATCTGGCGCAGGAAGGCGTGCGGGTGAACACCATCCTGCCGGGCATCATGTGGACGCCGATGATGGCGGGCATGGACCAGAAGATTCAGGACGCCCTGGCGGCCCAGATCCCCTTCCCCAGCCGTCTGGGCACGCCGGCGGACTATGCGTCCCTGGTGCTGGAGCTGGCGCGCAACGTCTACATCAACGGCGAGTGTATCCGCCTGGACGGCGCCATCCGGATGGCACCGCGATAAGGCGCTATTCGTCGCTGGCCGGGGCTTCGGCCTCGGCCGCAGTGACGGCGTCGGCGGCCTGATCCAGCGCATACTGGGCGACAAGGCCGTAGGTCTGCATGTGCTCGGGATCGTTGGAGGCCCAGGCCCCGTTCGTGGCCATGCCCCGCCCTGCCCGAATGGCCGACTGGACCTCGGGGTCGTTCAGGGCGTCGGCGACGAGGGCCTCGACGTCGATGTCGGCGAGCGCCTGCTGGGCGATCGCGCCGGCGTGGCGGCTGATCTCGGCGGTGAAACGGCCCACCTCGGGCGCATACTCGGCCCAGAGGGCACCGATCCGCTGCTCGCGCTGGTCTTCGGTCAGGGTCTCGTCGGTCGAGATCGCTTCCGCGCGCTCACCAAAGGCCTCCATACGGGCCTCGAAGGCTTCGGACGCCGCCTCGATGGCACGCTCGGCGTCGGTCTGGGGATCGGAGGCCAAAGCGCTGGTGAGCGGCAGAACCGCAAGCGCGGCGGCGAGGCTGAGGACGCGGATCATGGCGGAGGCTCCCTTGTCTGAAATCAAGGGTCCGCCCGAACGCGGGACCGCTCAAGTGAAATCGCGGTAAGGCGCTTCGATCCCGCGATCAAATGATCCTGTCGCGGTCTATTTCGGGCCCGGCCGGCCCCGGGCACCTTGAGGCAGCGCGGCCTCCTGGTAGCGGGCGGCGATGGCGTTGATGGCCCGGCGGGCGGCTTCCTCGTCGCCATCGGCGTCGCGAATGGCCTGGACGATCTCGGCATTCATGCGGGCGCGCGTTTCCGGATCGGTGACGGCGGGAGCCAGCTGAGGATTGTCCCGCCATTCGTCCGCGGGCGGGATCTGCTGGATGGCGGCCGTAGCGGCCAGCGGCGCAGCAGCGAGCGCGAGCACCAGGGCGGTGGCCGCGAGACGGGTCAACGAAAGCATGGCGTCACTCCTGAACAGCGGCAGCAGAGTGTCTCGCTTCAACGCGATCTACAAATCAAGCGTCGGTGAGCGCTGGACCAGCCTATGGTCAGCTTGCCGGGGGAGTGTCCGCCGACTGTTCGGCCTGGGCGCGAAGGGTGGCCGGAAGGCCGCGAAGCTGGGCGACCGCGGACGCCATTGCGGCGCGGGCTTCCGGCTGTTGATCTGCGGGAAGGGCGTTGATCTGAGGCAGGACGAAGGCTTCCAGATCGGTGGCGAAGGCGTCCATCTCCGGCTGATACCGGGCCTGGATGGCGTCAAGGTCGGTGACGCGCCGGGCGCGGTCAGGCCCGGCCGCGACGATGGCGGCCCCCATCTCCTCGCCCATCTGGCGGACCCGACCCTCGAACGCCTGGCCTCTCGCCTGGAAGGCGGCTTCTGCCGCCGCGTCGGGTGGGGACACGGGTGCCGTTGCAGCCGGCGGTGGCGGCGTCTGCTGCGCCAGGGCCGGACTGGCCGCGAACAAGGCGGCGGCGACGATGATTGGGCGCATCCCGGGCACTCCGCTGGGCAAAGACCGCGATCCTGCCTCGCCGCCATGGATCCGCCAAGAGCCGATCAGCCCCGCCGGTCGCGTTTCGCGAGGACCCGCAGACGCAGCGCATTGAGCTTGATGAAGCCCGCTGCGTCGGTGTGATCATAGGCCTGGACGCCTTCCTCGAAGGTGACGAGGTCCTGATCGTACAGGCTGTTGGGGCTTTCGCGGCCGATGACGGTGACGTTGCCCTTGTAGAGCTTGAGCCGGACCGTGCCCGAGACCTTCTGCTGGCTGTAGTCGATGGCAGCCTGGAGCATCTCGCGCTCGGGCGCGAACCAGAAGCCGTTGTAGATCATCTGGGCGTATTTGACGGCCAGCTCATCCTTCAGGTGCATGGCCCCGCGATCCAGCGTGATGGACTCGATTCCGCGATGGGCGGCCAGCAGGATGGTCCCACCCGGCGTTTCATAGACGCCGCGCGACTTCATGCCGACGTAGCGGTTCTCGACCAGGTCGAGGCGGCCGATGCCGTTGTCGTGGCCGAACTGGTTGAGGCTGGTGAGCAGAGTCGCCGGGCTCATGGCCTCGCCATTGATGGCGACGGCGTCGCCCTTCTCGAAGGCGATGGTGATGACGGTGGCCCTATCCGGCGCGTCCTCGGGCGAGATGGTGCGCTGATGAACGAACTCAGGGGCTTCGACGGCCGGGTCTTCGAGCACCTTGCCCTCGGAGGAAGAGTGCAGGAGGTTGGCGTCGACGCTGAAGGGGGCCTCGCCGCGCTTGTCCTTGGCGATGGGGATCTGGTTCTTCTCGGCGAAGTCCAGCAGGGCCTCGCGGCTGCGGTACTCCCACTCGCGCCAGGGGGCGATGACGCGGATGTCGGGCTCCAGCGCATAGTAGCCGAGCTCGAAGCGGACCTGATCATTGCCCTTGCCGGTCGCGCCGTGACAGACGGCGTCGGCACCGACCATGCGGGCAATCTCGATCTGGCGCTTGGCGATCAGGGGCCGGGCGATGGAGGTGCCCAGCAGATACTGGCCCTCATACAGGGCGTTGGCGCGGAACATCGGGAAGACGAAATCCCGCACGAACTCCTCGCGCAGGTCGTCGATGAAGATGTTCTCGGGCTTGATGCCCATCTTCAGGGCCTTCTCGCGGGCAGGCGCGAGTTCCTCGCCCTGACCCAGATCGGCGGTGAAGGTCACGACCTCCGCGCCGTATTCGGTCTGCAGCCACTTGAGGATGATGGAAGTGTCCAGGCCGCCGGAATAGGCGAGGACCACCTTCTTTACGGGCGGCTGGGTCATGGGAGCAGGTCCTTGGGGGAGCGAAGTTCGGCGCGCTTAAAGGGCGAAGCCGCCGTCAAAGCAACCCTCTCGCGGATCGACGGGCGTGGAACGCTGGCCAAAGGGTTTCATCACAACGAGCACAACGGGCTCACAACGAACACAACGGCACCGAGTGGTGGTAGGGGCGACGATCGGTCACCGGACACAAGACGCCTTCGGATGGCGGCTCACGCCGCCCTGTCTTGATCGACGCGAAGCGTCCATTCTCGCGATCAGCAAAGCGAGCAGTCGGCGACGGTGACGCGAACTCGGTACCGTCGTGTCCTTTGTGAGCCCGTTGTGCTCGTTGTGATGAACCCTCTTCGGCGGCTCAGCACATTCGGTCGAAGGACGTCAGCCCCAGGGGCCGCGCGGGCGGGGCGCTTGGCCGGTAGCGGGCACCGAGGTGCCCGGCGCTGACGTCGGGAGGAAGGCCGGGGCGGCGCGGGGGGTCATGCCCATCTTCGTCCCGAGCTCCATCAGGGCGCGGACACGGTTGCCCGTGTTGGGGTGGGTCGAGAACAGGTTGTCGGCTCCGCGGCCCGCCAGCGGGTTGATGATGAACAGTTGGCCCGACGCCGGATTGCGCTCGGCGGTCAGGTTCACGATCCGCTTGGAATAGGCCTCGATCTTCTGCAGCGCGCTGGCCAGAGCCTGGGGATCCTGGGCGATCTCGGCGCCCACGCGGTCGGCCTCGTATTCGCGGGAACGGCTGATGGCCATCTGCACCAGACCGGCCGCCATGGGGGCCAGCAGCATCAGGGCGAGCGTGCCGATGATGCCGCCGGGACGTTCCCGGTCGCCGCCTCCGAAAAAGAGCGCGAAGTTGGCGAGCGCGGAGATGGCGCCGGCCAGCGTCGCCGTGACCGTCATGGTCAGGGTGTCGCGGTTCTTCACGTGGGCCAGTTCATGGGCCATCACGCCGCGAATCTCTTCGCGCGTCAGCATGTCGAGCAGGCCGGTGGTGGCGCAGACGGCGGCATTGCTGGGGTTACGACCCGTGGCGAAGGCATTGGGCTGGTCGTTGGGGATGATGGCGATCCTGGGCCGGGGCATGCCCGCGCGCTGGGCCATCTCGAGCGTATCGGTAACGTAGGTGCGGATGCGAGCGTCCGGGTGGGTCTCGTCCACCATCTGGGCGCGGTACATGCGCAGCACGATCTTGTCGGCGTTCCAGTAGCTGAACAGGTTCATGCCGCCCGCGAAGACGAGCGCAATCAGCATGCCGTTGGCCCCGCCGATCATGAATCCCACACCGCCGAACAGTGCGGTCAGGACGGCAATGAGGGTAAAGGTCTTCAGATGGTTCATGGTCGCGATTATGTGGTCGATGACCCCCGGACGCTCAAGAGGCCGACCCCGTGACCGATGATCCCAGTTCCGAACCCGCTGAACCCGCCGAACCGCGCGTGCTGAGCGAAGCCGCAAAGCGGGCGCTGGCGGAAGCCGAGGCGCGCCGGGCGGCCGCGGCCATCGTCGTCCTGCCGCCCGAGGACGGGGGTCCGCGCGGGCCGGAACCCACCCGCTATGGCGACTGGGAGAAGAAGGGGCTGGCGGTGGATTTCTGAGGCGACAGTCTCGATGGCTTGGCGGGGGCCCGGCTCGTCGGCCGGGCCGTCGAGAAAAGCAGGCGCTGCGTCCCGGCTCTTCGCTTCGCTTCGGCCGGGATGACAAGATCGCGCCGCAGGCGAGAGCGGCGACGTTTTCGGCTTCCGTCGTCCAGCCCCGACCGGCATGATACCCGTATCCAAAAGAAACCAACCGGAGACGACCATGGCCCTGACAAACCGCCAGTGGGTGCTGCGCCAGAGACCGCAGGGCCTGGTGCAGGACAGCGATCTGGAACTGATCTCGACCCCTGTCCCCGATCTGGCCGAGGGCCAGGTGCTGGTCCGGACCATCTATCTGTCGCTCGATCCGACCAACCGGACCTGGATGAACGACGCGGTCGGCTATCTGCCGCCGGTGGGCCTGGGTGACGTCATGCGCGGCCTGACGCTGGGCGTCGTTGAGCAGTCGAAGTCCGAGCGCTTCGCGGTCGGCGACATCGTGACCACCGCAATGGGCGGCTGGGCCGACTATGGCGTGGTGCCGGATTCAGGCGTCAGCCGCGCGCATCGCTTCCCCGGCCTCCCGCTGACGGCGAACATGTCGGTGCTGGGCATGACAGGCCTGACGGCCTGGGCGGGCGTGACCGACGTGCTGCGGCCTCAGCCCGGTCAGACGATGGTCGTATCGGCGGCGGCGGGCGCTGTGGGCTCCATCGCCGGCCAGATCGCCAAGCAGAAGGGCGCGCGCGTCATCGGCATCGCCGGCGGTCCGGAAAAGTGCGCCTGGCTGACCGGCGAACTCGGGTTCGACGCGGCCATCGACTACAAGAACGAGGACGTGGGCGAGGCGCTGGATCGCCATGCGCCGAACGGCATCGACCTGAACTTCGAGAACGTGGGCGGCGATATCATGATCGCCGTGTGGAACCGGCTGAACATCCATGCCCGCATGGCTGTGTGCGGCATGGTCTCGGCCTACAACGCCACCAAGCGGCCACCGACGCCGGACCTCAGCCGGCTGATCACCCATCGGATGACGATGCAGGGCTTCCTGGTCATGGACTACAGCCCTCGCGCCAAGGAGTTCGTGGGCGAGGTCGGGCCCTGGCTGGCAGGCGGTCAGGTCAAGTGGAAGGTCCACGTCGACAACGGCCTGGAAGGCGCGGTCCGCTCGCTGAACCGGCTGTTCACCGGCGACCACGACGGCAAGCTCCTCGTCAGGGTCTCGGAAGAACCATGAGCGATCCGCTCCACGTCCATTTCGAGGATCTGGAGGTCGGCCAGGTTCTGAACCTGGGGGCCTGCGCCGTCGATGAGGCGGCGGTGCAGCTGTTCGTGGAGCATTTCGCGCCGGGCTGGGACAGCGCTTATGGCGCGCCCGACGCCCTGACCTATGCGCTGTGGAGCCGTCTGGCGGCCGACAAGTCCGCCGAATGGGCCCAGTCCAAGGTGCTGGCGGTCGACGGATTGCGCTTCATGCGCAATCCACCCGCTGGCGAGCTGCTGCGCGGGCGCATGACGGTGATGGGCAAGGACCCCGTGGGCGACGAGAAGGGGATCATCATCTCCCAGCACGACCTGCTCGACGAAGGCGGCCGGCTGGTCTTCTCGTGTCTGACGCGGGGCCTGTTCGTCCGCAGATAGCCCGTCTCCTCCCTGTCGCGCAGCGATGGGGAGGTGGCTCGGAGCAGAGCGGAGAGACGGAGGGGTTATGGACGCGGCGCGATGATGCGCCAGTCAGGCCCCCTCCACCCCTTCGCGGTCCCGCTCCCCATTGGCCAGGCGGCCAACGGGGAGGAGACTTGTTCAGGCGTTTCCGGCGACTTCGCCGTTCTGACGGGCGCGCTCGAACGCCATGGCCACCAGGCGGTCCCAGCCGAGCAGGGACACGAGGTGGGCGTAGATCTGGCCCAGAGCGCCGTTGTCGCGCAGCTCGGCAAGCTTCTCGGGCGACAGGGCCTTCAGCTTGTCTTCCGACACCGCGAAATAGTCCGCCAGCTTCTGGGGCTGGCCGTCGGGGTTGCGCGGCGTGAAGACGGCTTCCTTCACCTCGAATAGGTCCAGATCGGTCAGGAGCTTCACGAAGCTCTCGGTGCGCAGCCGCTCCTGTTCGAAGTTGTTGCAGAAGTCCATCGCCTGGTTGACGTAGTCCGAGGGCTTGCCGTCGATGAACAGCGGGGCCTGACCGCCTTCGGTGATGAAGGGCGCGGCGCGGTCGATGCACAGGATCAGACGCTGCTGGGCCTGATCGTTGGCGAAGACGAACGGATAACGACGGACGTAGGCGGGGATGTAGGCGTCGGGACGGAACTCGCCGGCGGCCGTGACGAACAGGTTCTCGCCTTGGCGCAGGCCCATGACCGAGACAGGCATCTTGTTGTCGCCCAGGAACACGACCGGATAGGACAGCGACGCCGGAGCGAATTCCGTAACCGTCATCGGCACGACGTGCGAGGCCGACACGAAGGCGTAGGGCTTTTCGACCGGATTGACGCCGAGCGCGCCGTGGATTTCGGCCGAGAGGGGCTCGGGCTTCGAATAGAACAGGACGTTGCCGTCCAGCGAACCTTGGGCGTTGGCGGCGGTGGTGTCAGTCATGGGGTCGAGCAGCTCTGGGTTTGCGGGAAAGGGGGGCCTCTTAGCCGAACCCGACGGATGCGGCAAACGGGGTCGCCGGGCGGTTGCAGGCGAGGCAGCGAGGCCTTAGCTCTGGGTCATGTCAAACGCCTGCGGACATGACCACCCGGACACCGGTCTTACCCTTGGTCAGATCGTCCGCGCCCTGGACGAAGCCGAGGCCCGATGTGCCTCGGGCGGCGAGCGGCTGACTCCGCCCCGGAGGCGCGTCCTGGAGTTGCTGCTGCAAGCGGGCGAGGCCGTGAAGGCCTATGACCTGATCGCCCGCTATGGCCCGGACGGCGTGGCCGCCAAACCCCCGACCGTCTATCGCGCGCTCGATTTCCTTGAAAAGAACGGCCTCGCGCACCGGATCGCTTCCATCAGCGCCTATGTCGCCTGTTCGGTGGGCGACCGGGCCCATGCCGCCGCCTTCCTGATCTGCGACTGCTGCGGGGCGACGGCGGAGGTCACGCCGCCCGAGGGCGAGGCGCTGCGCCGGGCTGCGGAAGCCGCCGGCTACGCCCTGGAGCGGACCACCATCGAGGGTCACGGCCGATGCCCGGCCTGCCGCATCGCCGCATAGGCCTGATCCGGCTGGCGAGGCGGGCCGACCGCGCCTAGATTGTGCGCATGGACGCCGCCCGGCTCTCCCCACCCCGCCGCCTCAAGGTCCCGCTCAGCACGCGCGGGGGCGAAATGGCCGTGCTGGACTTTGGCGATGCGAACCGGCCGGTCGACCTGATCTTCAGCCATGCCAATGGCTTCAACGCCGTCACCTACCGCTCGATCCTGGCACCGCTGGCGTCGTCATTCCGCATCCTCGCGCCCGATCTGAGGGGTCATGGGCACTCAGCCCTGCCGACCGTCATGGAAGGTCGCCGCGACTGGCATGATCACCGCGACGACCTGCTGGCGCTTCTCGAAGCCTTTCCGGGGCCGCCGGTCGTGCTCGCGGGGCACTCCATGGGCGGAACCGCGTCGCTTCTGGCTGCGGCGGAACGGCCCGCCCGCGTATCGAAGCTGGTCCTGTTCGATCCGGTGATCTGTGGCGGGCTGACCTCGGTCGTATTCCGTGCGCCCCTGCTGCGACGCCTGTCGCATCGGATTCCGCTGGTCAGGACCACCTTGCGTCGTCGCGCGGTCTTCGACAGCCGGGAACAGGCGCTGGAAGCCTATCGCGGGCGCGGAGCCTTCAAGGGCTGGAGCGACATAAGTCTGATCGACTACCTGTCCGACGGCCTGATCGAACGCGCGGAGGGTGGATTCGCCCTCGCCTGCGCCCCTCAGTGGGAAGCCTCCAACTACGTCAGTCAGGGTCATGACCCGTGGCGGGCGATGCGCACCTTTGGCGGGCCTGTGCACATCCTGAAAGCCGAGATCGGCTCCATCAGTCAGGTGCCGGACGCGCTGCGGGGTTCGCCAAACGTCACCGTGGAAACCGTCCCCGGCGGCCACCACCTGTTTCCCATGGTGCGGGCCGACGTCGTGCGCGACGCCCTGTTCGACGCCGCGGTCTAGAGACCGTCAACGGCCCTCAAGCGCCTCGCGCTGTTGCCGAATGGCGGTGTCGCGCGCCTCGCGTTCGGCGGCGAGGCGCTCCTCGATGGCCAGAAGCTCACGGTTGGCCTCGTCCGAGGCCTCTTGGCGGGTCACGCCCGCCGGGCGGCCTGTGATGTCCGGCAGATAGATGGGCGTCAGGCACTGGCGCTCCTGCGGATACCACCAGCGTCCGCTTTCCTCACAGGCGCGCTCTGGAGCGACCCAGAGCTGGTTGAACAGCATGAGACCGCCCACGCTAAGGGCGAACATTACGCTGAACAGCAGCATCAGGCGCGGAAAGGTCAGAAAGCGTCTCATCGTCTGGATCGTCCCGGATGCGACGTGAGTTCACGTAGCGTTACGTTGACAGGCCCGTTCGCCCGTTCCATTCCCTGCCCGAACATTCCGGCCATCCTAGGACACAGCGAACATGAAGGTTCTTGTCCCCGTCAAACGGGTGATCGACTACAACGTCAAGGCCCGCGTGAAGGCGGACCAGACTGGCGTCGATCTGGCGAACGTCAAGATGAGCATGAACCCCTTCGACGAGATCGCCGTCGAGGAGGCCGTCCGCCTGAAGGAAGGCAAGGAACATCATGCGGCCGGAACGGCGTCAGAGATCGTGGTGGTGTCGATCGGCGTCAGCCAGGCCCAGGAGACAATCCGCACGGCCCTGGCCATGGGCGCGGACCGCGGCATCCTGATCCAGTCCGACGCTGATCTGGAGCCCCTGGCGGTCGCCAAGCTGCTGGCCGCCGTGGTCGCAGAGGAAAAGCCGGACCTGGTTCTGATGGGCAAGCAGTCCATCGACGGCGACAACAACGCGGTCGGCCAGATGCTGGCGGCCTTGCTCGACTGGCCCCAGGCCACCTTCGCCGCCAAGCTGGCGATCGCAGGCGGCAAGGCGACCGTAACACGCGAAGTCGATGGCGGGGTCCAGACCCTGTCGGCTGCCCTGCCGGCCGTCGTGACCGTGGACCTGCGGCTGAACACGCCGCGCTATGCGTCCCTGCCCAACATCATGAAGGCCAAGAAGAAGGAGATCGCCATGAAGGCGGTCGCCGACTACGGCGTCGACGTGGCCCCGCGCCTGAAGGTGCAGAAGGTGACCGCCCCGCCGACCCGGTCGGCCGGGATCAAGGTGGCCGACGCCGCCGAACTCGTCTCCAAGCTCAAGACCGTGGGAGCTCTGTAAATGGCTGTCCTCGTCATCGCCGATCACGACGGTTCGACCGTTCGCGACACCACCCACAAGACCGTGACGGCCGCTCTGGCCATCAGCGGCGACGTCGACGTTCTGGTCGTCGGTCAGGGAACCAAGGCCGCGGCCGATGCGGCTGCGAAGATCTCGGGCGTTCGCAAGGTGCTGCTGGCCGAGAGCGGCGAGCTGGCCCACACCCTGGCCGAGGCCGTGACGGCGACGGTCGTGGGTCTGGCCGGCGGTTACGACGCGGTCGTGTCCCCGGCCACCATGGACGGCAAGAACTTCATGCCGCGCATCGCCGCCAAGCTGGACGTTGCGCCGATCTCGGACATCATCGAGGTCGTCTCGGCTGACACCTTCGTGCGCCCCATCTATGCCGGTAACGCGCTGGAAACCGTCCAGACCTCCGACGCCAAGAAGGTCATCACCGTTCGCGCCACCAGCTTCACGCCCGCGGCAGAGGGCGGCTCGGCCCCGGTCGAGGCCGTGGCGGGCCAGGACGCCGGCAAGGCGGCCTTCGTCTCGGAAGAAATGGTCAAGTCGGATCGCCCGGAACTGGGCGCCGCCAAGATCGTGGTCTCGGGCGGCCGCGCCCTGGGTTCGGCGGAAGAGTTCTCGGCCGTCATCGAGCCGTTGGCCGACAAGCTGGGGGCCGCCGTCGGCGCAAGCCGCGCGGCCGTCGATGCCGGCTATGCGCCGAACGACTATCAGGTCGGCCAGACCGGCAAGGTCGTGGCTCCGGGGCTGTACGTCGCCGTGGGCATCTCGGGCGCGATCCAGCATCTGGCCGGCATGAAGGACTCCAAGGTGATCGTGGCGATCAACAAGGACGCCGACGCCCCGATCTTCCAGGTCGCGGATTTCGGTATCGTCGGCGACTACAAGACGGTCGTACCGGAGCTGATGGCCGCGCTCGGCTAGGCGACGACAGGTGCATTACAGATCCGTAATGTTTCCGCCTTTGACGGACGGCTTTTGAAGTCCTTGTAATCCTCCCCGTTCGTCGCGCCCGGCGCGACAGGGGAGGATTTTGCGTATGATCCGTCGTTCGCTGCGAGGCCCGAGCCTCGCCGTCGTCGTTTGCGCGGCCGCGCTGTCGGCCTGTGCCACCACTTCAGGCTCAGGCGGAGACGAGGCCGCAACGCCCGCCCGAGAGGCGCGCGCCCTGCCGGCGGGTCTGGACTACGCCGCCAATCCCGACCCCTTCCCCTCGACCTATGAGCCCCTGCCCCGGGACAATATGGCGATCGTGGGGGCCACCATCTTCACCGGCACGGACCAGAGGATCCAGAACGGCGTCGTCGTTATCACCGACGGCCGCATTACCGCGATCGGAGGAGCCGATACGCCGGTCCCGGGCGGGCACCGGGTCGTCGATGCGCGCGGGCGGTTCGTGACGCCGGGCATTATCGATGTTCACAGCCACCTCGGCGTCTATCCCTCGCCCGGCGTGACCGGCATGAGCGATGGAAACGAGGCCACAAGCCCGAACACCGCCCAGGTCTGGGCCGAGCACTCCATCTGGCCCCAGGACCCCGGCTTCAACACCGCCCGCGCGGGCGGGGTGACGACGCTTCAGATCCTGCCTGGCTCGGCCAACCTGTTCGGCGGACGCGCGGTGACGGTGAGGAACATCCCGTCGATCACCATGCAGGGCATGAAGTTCCCGGACGCCCCCTATGGCGTGAAGATGGCCTGTGGCGAGAACCCGTCTCGCGTCTATGGCAACCGCAACCAGAGCCCGGCCACCGGCATGGGCAATGTCGCGGGCTATCGGGCGGCGTTCATTGCGGCCCAGGACTATCGCGACAAGTGGGATCGCTGGCGGGAGACGGGCGAGGGCAGCCCGCCGACGCGCAACCTGCAGAACGAGACGCTGGCGGGGGTGCTGGACGGCTCGATCATGGTGCAGAACCACTGCTATCGGGCCGATGAGATGGCCGTGATGATGGACATCGCCGATGAGTTCGGCTTCCGCATCACTGCCTTCCACCACGCCGTCGAGGCCTACAAGCTGGCACCGCAGCTGGCCGAGGCCGGCATCTGCGCCGACATGTGGACCGGCTGGTGGGGCTTCAAGATGGAGGCCCTGGACGCGGTGGAGGAGAACGCCGCCCTGGTGGATGCGCCGGAAGGCTCCTGCGCCGTCATCCACTCCGACGACGCCCAGCTGACCCAGCGCCTGAACCAGGAGGTCGCCGCCGCGCTTGCCGCCGGTCGCCGGGCTGGACTCAACATCAGTGAGGAGCGGGCGATCAGCTGGATCACATCGAACGCCGCCCGATCGATCGGCATCGCCGACGAGACCGGCTCGCTGGAACCCGGCAAGCGCGCCGATGTGGTAATCTGGAGCGCCAACCCGTTCAGCGTCTATGCCCGCGCCGATCAGGTCTACATCGACGGTGCCCTGACCTTCGACCGCGCCGATCCGCGCTACCAGCCCCTGTCCGATTTCGAACTGGGCCAGCCCGGATACGGGCTCTCCGCCGCCAACATCGCTTCGGGAGCCCGCTGATGCGTCGCCTGATCTCGCTCCTCGCCACAGCCGCCGTCCTGGCCGCTGCACCGGCCTCGGCTCAACAGTTGACGGCCATCACCGGCGGACGGGTTCTGACCGGCACCTCCGTCATCGAGAACGGCACGGTCGTGATCCAGAACGGCCGCGTCGTCTCCGTCGGCACGGGCGCTGCTCCGTCCGGGGCGCGCGTCATCGACGCCCGGGGCAAGGTCGTGACGCCCGGCCTCGTGGTGGTCGACGCCGGTCTGGGCGCCTCTGAGGTCACCTCCGTGGGCGGGTCAGACGACCTGTCCAACAGTGCCAACTCCATCTCGGCCTCGTTCGATGTCTCCTATGGGCTGGACCCCTGGTCCTTCACCCTGCCGGTCGCGCGTCTGGGCGGTATCACGCGGGCCGTGGTCGTCCCCAGCCACGGCGGAGGCGGCGGCGGCCACGCCCATCATCAGGACGACTCCGATTTCGCTGGCGTGGGCTCCGGCGGCCTGCAGTCGCCGGGCCTGTTCGCGGGTCAGGCCTCGGTGATCCACCTGGCGGCTGGAACGGACATCCTGGTCCAGTCACGCGTGGCCATGGTGGCGCCCTTCGGCGAGGCCGGGGCCGGGATCGCGGGCGGCGCGCGTGGGGCCCAGTTCGTCCAGTTCAAGGAGAGTCTGGCCGAGGTCCGCCTCTATGCCCGCAACCGCGCGGCCTATGACCGGGCGGGTCTGAGGGACCTGTCCCTGTCACGTGCGGACCTCGAGGCCCTGATCCCGGTGGCCAACGGCGACATGCCGCTGATCGTCACCGTGCGCCGGGCGGCCGATATCCTGCAGGTCCTGCGACTGGCGGATGAGGAGGGCATCGACCTGATCCTGGACGGGGCCGACGAAGGCTGGCTGGTCGCGCCGCAGATCGCAGCAGCGGGCGTGCCGGTGCTGCTGAACCCCATCGACAACCTGCCGGGCAGCCTGGAGACCCGGGCGTCGCGGATGGAGAACGCCGCGGCCCTGAACGCGGCCGGCGTGGTCATCGCCATCAAGGGCAATGGCGTCCACCGGGCGCGCGAGGCCCGCTTCAACGCCGGAAACGCGGTCAGCCACGGCCTGCCGTTCGAGGCGGCGATCGCGGCCCTGACGGTCAACCCGGCACGGATCTTCGGCCTGGGCGGCCAGTTCGGCGAGCTGCGCGCGGGCGCGGCGGCCGATGTGGTGGTCTGGGACGGCGATCCGCTGGAGCCGCTGAGCTCGGTCACGGCCCAGTTCATCAACGGCCAGGAACAGGACCTGACCAGCCGCCAGATCCTGCTGCGCGACCGCTATCGCAACGGCGGCCGTCCGGCGGGCGGCATGCCGCTGGCCTACGGGAACTGAGCCCTCAGGGCCCCAGTCAGGTCACCCGTCTGGGCACCCGACCGGGCGAGACATTTCGGGCGAGACATGCGTGACCTCCCTGGTGAGGACATGGTGGATTG
>VYLP01000256.1_pt1 | contig 18742 bp, 18 predicted proteins | sample 5114311 | NCBI WGS metagenome assembly VYLP01 (sample SAMN12291775, study PRJNA351875) | freshwater metagenome | isolation source: freshwater lake | place: USA: Michigan, Lansing Lake | collected 2013-08-14 | reverse complement strand
GCGTGACCAGAAGGTGGAGGGGGCCAGATCGAACGCCCGGCACAGGACGGTGGCGGTCTCTCCGGCCAGATAGGCCTCTCGGACCGGGATCCAGAAGTCGTCGGCGGGGCTCGGGGAAAGGGCTGCGTCGGTCATGGCGCGCAAACTGACATGCCGATACGTCAGAATCGGACGTAGGGCACCCTCTCCCGGTGGGAGAGGGATTGAGCGTCCAAGAGCGAAGCGATTGGAGACGCGAAAGGGTGAGGGTTCGACCTCGCCCTTTTCGCACCGCCCGACCCTCACCCTTTCGGCTTCACGGATCGCTGCGCTCTCCGAGCCTCAAGCCCTCTCCCACCGGAAGAGGGAAGGCAATCAGCGCCCCGCCTTGGCCCGTTCCTGATTGAGGGCGAACAGACGTTCGAGGATTTCGTCGTCGGTCAGGTCGGCGGGCCAGTCGTAGGCGGCGGCGACGGCGGCGTCGAGGCGGCGGTGGGCCATGTCGAGCCAGGCGGGGCGCTGGTTGTAGAGGTTGGTCAGGGTGCGGGTCTTCAGCACTTTGGCCGCCGCCTCATCCCGGGGCAGGACGCGGTCGGGATAGCCGGGGACGACCTCGGGCTCGATGCGGACCAGGTCGGGCGGGTTCAGCCAGTTTTCGCGGAGCTGGTTCAGCTCACGCGCGGCCTGCGCGATCGCGACGGCGCGGGGGTCGTCGGCATAGTCGGCAGAGGGGATGTTTGGGGTCAAGCCCTCGGGGAAGGGGAAGGTCTCGAAGGTGGTGGAGGGGGTGTATGTTGGGTCATTCCCCACGCCGATCCAGGCACCTAATCTGAGCGACCAAAGCTCGTGGCCTCGCCATGATAAGACGCCGAACGTGCAGTCGTCGTCAGCGGCGATGGCGATCACCAGATTGTCGGGCAGCACTGCTTTTTGCAGCCAAACGAAGACGCGAGTTTTTGCAACTTTGGGCGTTGCAATGAACCTTTTCTTTTTCCGAGTTGCAGCTCGAAATCCGGGACGAGACTCGGAAAAACGCCACCAAATATCTCGATACAGCTTTCTCTTGTTTACAGCTCGAGCCGGAGCCACCTCGATGAGTGTATAATCGAACGGAGGGCCGAAGAGGGCCGCCTCAGCCTCATTCAGCCCGTCGAAGTCGATGACCCAGTCAAGCTGCCCCCGACGAACGATGTCGCCTCCGCTCGTGATTGGACGCAATACCTCAGCATTCGATCGACCATTCGGGTTAAGCGGAGCCTTAAGCCATCGCCTGGCAAGTTCCGCCGTGATTTCGAAGGGAGCGCCCTTGGTGACCCCTTGAAACGCAACGCCGGCATTTTCCTGGAGGCGAACCGCCTTTGTCAGGTCGACACCGGCGCCGGTCAGGTCTGGCCGAACCTGATCGACGGGCTGACCCTCCAGGCGGCGCTCCACGAACCCGTCGCCGAACCCGATCATCGACACCCGGACCGCCGCGCCTTGCAGGGCCCAGGCTTCGTCGGCCCAGGCCTCCCAGATCGCGCCCGCGTCGGCGATGGGGTCCAGCACGCGGCGGCTGGCCCCGCCCCGGATGGAGTTGGTGGTGACGAGGCCGGCGCGGCGGAATCCTCCCCCGTCGGGGGAGGGGGACCGCGAAGCGGTGGAGGGGGCCTGATCCGGATAGGGTGTCTGGGGTGAGCCCCCTCCGTCTTCTGCGCTGCGCTTCGAAGCCACCTCCCCCAACGGGGGAGGATTGGAGACCGCGCGCCACGCCTTTTCGACCCAGTAGGTGACGAAGTCGGCCTCGGCCGGGACGCGGCCGCGATAGGTCTGGAACAGCTGTTCGACGTAGGCGTCGCCGAGGCCGTCGCGCATGCGCTTGCCACCCAGAAACGGCGGGTTGCCCACGATGGCGTCCACCGGCGGCCACTGCGCCTCCGTGCCGTCGGGGTTCAGCAGGGCGTCGCGGTTCTCGATCTGGTCCAGGGCGGAAGGCCTTGTCCAGGTCCTTGTGCGGGCCCTTGTATTCCCAGGCGAAACAGCCGCGACGCCAGACGTCGGCCCAGCCGTCGGTGCTGCCCGCTCGGGTGGCACCGCGCTCGAAACAGTAGGCGTCGGGTTCGGTGGGCTGGGGCTCGTCCAGCAGGGCGCAGAGGTCGAGGAAATGCATCTGCGAACCCTGACGCTCGCGCAGGGTCGCGTCGGTCCACTTGGCGATGAACTGGGCGGGCGTCATGATTCTACCAGCCTAGCGGTCCGTCCCGCCCAAGGCACGGCCCGCCGCCGCGATCTCTTCGGCCATGACGGCCTTGAGCCGCTCGGGCGCGAGGATGGTGATCTGGTCGCCCCAGGTGAAGAGGTGCCAGGCCAGTTCGCGCATGCCCGAGGCGCGAAAGCGGACGAGGACGGCGCCGTCGGGCTGGTCCTCCAGCGCCTGCGTCGGGTGCCAGCGCCAGCCGCGGGCCTCGGCGGCCTTTTCGCCGGGGGCGACGCGCAGCACCACGTCCTCGACCTGATCCTGATAGATGCCGAAGGACTGGCTGGCGAAGGCGGCGAGGTCGAAGTCCTCGGGCGGCGGGGCCAGCCCCTCCTGACGCTCCACCGCGCTCATGCGGTCCAGCCGGAAGGTCTGGATGCGGCCGGTCTCTCGGTCAGCGGCGACGAGGTAGTTGGCGCGGCCGAACATGAGGCCGCAGGGGGCGACGCTGCGGCGGCGGGCCTCGGCTCCAGGGCGGCTGTAGGTGAAGCCCAGAGGCGACTGGGCCAGAACAGCGGCGCGGATGGTGGCCAGCATGGCCTCGTCCGCCGTGGGGCGCGGGCCGGCCTGAACCGCGATGGTCTCGGCGCGGACAAGGGCCTCCAGATCCGGGGCCATGCGGTTGAGCGCGGTCGAGCGCATGGCGGCCTTCAGCTTGCGCTCCAGGCTTTCCAGGGCGGCGGCGCGGACCGGTTCGCCGGACGCGCGCAGGGTCTGGGCGGCCTTGGTCAGCTCCAGCATCTCGGTCGCGGTGGGGGCTTGCTCAAAGGCCGAAAGGCCGCCCCGGATGCGCCAGCGTTTGTGGGGGGGATCGAACACTTCCTCCGCCGTCGGGAACAGGGCCAGCACCGCGTCGCGCATCCGCTCGGCCGTGCGGCGGGCGATGCGCAGTTCGCGCGCCATGTCGTCCAGCGTCAGGCCCTCGGCCGAGGCCGCCATGCGCCGAGCCAGATCGATGACCTGGGAGGCCTTGTCATGGCGCATGGAGGGGGCCTCGCAGAAAAAAGAACCAAGGCGGAACGCGATACGTCCGATTTTGACGTATCACGCCTGCACAGTCTTCTCAACGGCACCACGCCGAACCCGGAGACAGACCAATGGCCCGCATGTTCGCCCCCCGCCCCGCCTTCAGCCCCGCCGCCGCCGTGGCCGCCAACCGCTATCTGATCGTGCCCTGCGAGGCCGACGGCTGCGGCGACCTGGCGGTCATCTGGGACCGGCTGGAGGAACAGGTCATCGACGTGATCGATGCGCGGGCCAGCGCCCGTTACTCCGACGAGGACGCCCTGTGGGATGAGGCGCGGTCGGGCGGCGAGGTTGAGTGGCGGATGGCGGCGTAAATCCTCCCCCGTTGGGGGAGGGGGATGCGCAGTGAAGCGAAGCAGACGGAGGGGGCCAGTTCCAAGCGCCTTCTGTGCGGATAGCCCCCTCCGTCACTCCGCTCCGCTTCGTGCCACCTCCCCCAAAGGGGGAGGATTAGGTCAGTCCGGGTGACGCTCCTTGAGCGTCTTCATGCTCCAGCGCGCCATCTCGGCGATGACGGTGGTGTCCACGTCAGCCAGGCGGTTCAGATAGACGCAGGCCTTGCCGACCTTGTGCTTGCCCAGTCGCGCGAGGAAGTCGTTCCGCCCGTCGTCATAGGCGGCCATGTAGAGCACCAGATTGGCCTTCCTCGGCGAGAAGCCGACCAGCGGGGCCTCACCGGAATAGCCGCTGTCGTAGGTGTAACGGTACTTGCCGAAGCCGATGATGGAGGCGCCCCACATGACGGGCGGCTCCCCGGTCGCCTCGGTCAGAAGGGCGAGGACAGCGTGGGCATCCTCGCGCCGGCCGGGGTGATCGACGGCGTCGATGAAGGCCTCGGGCGAGATCGGCGTGGGCTTGGTCTTGGCTTCATAGGCCATGGCGTGTCTCCGGATGGAGCAATCTCCCGATCACAACCTAGGCAAGACCCAGCGACGGGAAATCAGTTGACGGTGACCTCGACATATTGACCGACCGTCCCGCGTCCGAAAATGCGAACGGTGACCCACACATCCCCGGCGACGACCGCTCGTGCGGCAGAGGCGGACATCTGACCATCGCGAACCATGCGTTCCATGACCGCTCTATTCTCGGCGCTCCCAAAGAAGGTGTCGCCCTGGTCGCCCCGGTCCCGTCGGCCAAATCGATGATAGTTTGCTCGGTCTTGCCGAATGACCTGCCAGGCTTGGGTCAATCTGACACCATCCGAGGCTCTCAGATCCCGTGGCCCAATGTAGGCGGTGTATTCGTCGAGCAAGCCCGTGCCGGAACCCCAACCCAAGCTGGATTGACCGATCGCCGGTGGGGCACTGATGGCCAAAGCGGCCGCGGCTCCAAAGATCAGCCTGCGCATGCTCGGTCTCCCCAACGTCCGGTGCGAACGGTAGCACCCACAGCGTAACCAGGGAACGATATTATCTCAAAGCCCCTTCACGATCCCCTCGACCATCTTCTTGGCATCGGCGAACAGCATCATGGTGTTGTCGCGGAAGAAGAGCTCGTTCTCGACGCCGGCATAGCCCGCCGCCATGCCGCGCTTGATGAACAGGACCGTGCCGGCCTTTTCGACGTCCAGGATCGGCATGCCGTAGATGGCGCTGGTCGGGTCGGTCTTGGCGGCCGGGTTGGTGACGTCGTTGGCACCGATGACGAAGGCGACGTCGGCGGAGGCGAACTCGGCGTTGATGTCCTCAAGCTCGAAGACCTCATCGTAGGGGACGTTGGCCTCGGCCAGCAGGACGTTCATGTGGCCGGGCATGCGGCCGGCGACGGGGTGGATGGCGTACTTCACCTCGACCCCCTCCTCCTTCAGCTTGTCGGCCATTTCGCGCAGCGCGTGCTGGGCCTGGGCCACCGCCATGCCGTAGCCGGGGACGATGATGACCTTCGACGCGTTCTTCATGATGAAGGCGGCGTCCTCGGCGGAGCCCTGCTTGACCGGACGGGTCTCGACCTTGCCGCCCGCGCCGGCGGCCGCATCGCCGCCACCGAAGCCGCCCAGGATGACCGAGATGAAGCTGCGGTTCATGCCCTTGCACATGATGTAGCTGAGGATCGCGCCGGAGCTGCCGACCAGGGCCCCGGTGATGATCAGGGCGATGTTCTCGAGCGTGAAGCCCAGCGCTGCCGCCGCCCAGCCGGAGTAGCTGTTCAGCATCGACACCACGACGGGCATGTCGGCCCCGCCGATGGGGATGATCAGGGTCGCGCCCAGAATGAGCGCGATGGCGAAGATGCCCCAGAAGGCCCAGATGGCCGTGCCGCCCGAGCCGATCATGATGCCGATCAGGAAGATGAGGGCCAGCGCCAGGCCGATGTTGATCAGGTGGCGCGCCGGCAGGATGATCGGGGCGCCGGACATATTGCCGTTCAGCTTGGCGAAGGCGATCACCGAGCCGGTGAAGGTGATGGCCCCGATGGCGACGCCGAGCGCCAGCTCGACGATCGAGATGATCTTGATGCCGCCGTCGGCCGTGGCGATGCCGAAGCTTTCGGGCGCATAGACGGCCCCGACCGCGACCAGGCAGGCGGCCATGCCCACGAGCGAGTGGAAGGCGGCGACCAGCTGGGGCATGTCGGTCATGGCGACCCGCTTGGCGATCAGTGCCCCGGCCCCGCCGCCGACGATCACGCCACCGGCCAGAAGCGCCAGCGTCAGGGAATCGAGCGCGCCGGTGGTTCCGAGCGTCAGCAGGGTGATGCCGACGGCCAGCGCCATGCCGATCATGCCGAAGGTGTTGCCCTGACGGCTGGTCTCCGGGCTCGACAGACCCCTGAGCGACAGGATGAAGAGGACGCCGGCGGCCAGATAGGCCAGGGCCGCGATGGATGCGTTCATGTGTCTTGTTTCCCCTCGGCCAGTAGCCGCTCAATCGCGAGGATGAGCGAGGGCAACCGGTGCGTGACGACGTCGATGACGACGTCCTTCTTGATCATGGAATAGTCGTGGACCAGGACGTGCCGCATGCCGACGACCTTCGGCCAGTCGATTTCCGGAGCCAGAGCGCGGACCTCTGGCGGCACTTTGCTCGCGGCCTCGCCGACGATGCTGATCAATCGCTCCAGAGCCAGTTCCCGCAACCGCTCTGATGGCACCAGGTCAGCATCGAGCGCGTCGACGGCCTCGCGTGCATAGTCGCGAATGTCTTCGAGCCGATAGCGAAGAGGCGGATCGATCATAGGGGGACCAGTGTCCGTTCCATGAACGCCCGGCGCTCCGGCTTAATCATTTCTCGATCAATCAGATCGACCTTGCGGCCCAACGCCTCCTGCAACTCCATGAGAAGGCCACCGAGGTCCCACAAGCTGGCCTGGCCGAGGACGTCGTAAGCGATGTCCACATCGCTGTCCGATCTGGCGTCGCCTCGCGCAACCGATCCAACGACGCCGACTAGCTCGACCCCGACAGCTCGGGCGGAGTCCTTGTGCCCGCGCAACACGCACAATACGTCTTCGAGGACCGGGGCGTCAGCCATCAGTTCCGCCCTTCCCCCGCCGTCGCCGTTCGACCCAGCCGCCACAGGGCGGCGCCGATGAACAGGGGACCCAGCAGGCTGATCGCCCAGTCGAAGGGCGTCATGGCGCGCTCCTGCACGACGATGCGCGCCAGGATGCCGGCGAACAGAAGGACGACGCCGCAGTCGCGCAGGCGCAGCTTCTGGATCGCGTTCTTCTCGACCAGCCAGCTCCACAGCCAAAGGCCGACGCCCAGGCCCGTGGCGAGCCACGAGACCGTCTGGGCCGCTGACGCGGGGCTGTCGAAGAGGGCGTCGAAGGTCATTCAGGCCTTGGCCTCTGCCTTCGCGGGCCGTTCCTTCTTCTTGTACATGGCCAGCATGCGGCGGGTGACCATGAAGCCGCCGAAGATGTTGACGCTGGCCAGGGTCACGGCCGCGACGCCCGCACCCTTGGCGATCCAGCCGCCGACGCCATCGCCCGAAGCCGCCGCAGCCGCGATCAGGCCGCCGACGATGATCACGGATGAGATGGCGTTGGTCACGGCCATCAGCGGCGTGTGCAGGGCCGGCGTCACCGACCAGACGACGTAGTAGCCGACGAAGATGGCGAGCACGAAGATCGCCAGGCGGAAGACGGTGGGGTCGACGTGTTCCATCAGTGGGTTCCCTTTACGCCGTCGTGGACGACGGATCCGCCGTGAGTGACAACGGCGGCCTTGAGGATCTCGTCCTCCAGATCGGGGGCCAGGGCCCCCTCCTTGATCAGCAGGCCTGCGAAGGCGACCAGGTTCTTGGCGTAGAGGCTCGACGCGTCCGACGCGATCCGGCCGGGCAGGTTGGCGAGGCCGACGATGGTGACGCCGTTCGGGGTGGTCACGACCTCGTTCAGCCTGGCACCCTGGACGTTGCCGCCGTTCTCGATGGCCAGATCGACGATGACCGAGCCGGGCTTCATCGAGGCGACGTGTTCGGCGGTGACAAGGGTCGGGGCCGGACGGCCCGGGATCAGGGCCGTGGTGATGACGATGTCCTGCTTGGTGATGTGGGTCGCCGTGAGAGCGGCCTGCTTGGCCTTGTACTCGTCCGACATCTCCTTGGCGTAGCCGCCGGCGGTCTGGGCGTTCTGGAACTCCTCGTCCTCGACGGCGACGAACTTGGCACCGAGCGATTCCACCTGTTCCTTGGTGGCGGGACGCACGTCGGTGGCGGTGACCACCGCGCCCAGACGCCGAGCCGTGGCGATGGCCTGCAGCCCCGCGACGCCCACGCCTATGACGAAGACCTTGGCGGCGGCGACGGTGCCGGCCGCCGTCATCATCATCGGAAAGCCCCGACCATAGGCGTTGGCCGCCTCGATGACGGCGCGATAGCCCGCCAGGTTCGCCTGGGACGACAGGGCGTCCATGACCTGGGCGCGGGTGATGCGCGGCACGAACTCCATGGCAAACGCCGTGGCGTTGGCCTTGGCCAGGGCGGAGACCGTGTCCTTCTCGCGATAGGCGTCCAGAAGGGCGACGACGATGGCCCCGGGCTTGAGCGCGGTGATCTCCTGCTGGGTCGGCCCGCGCACCTTGAGCAGCAGGTCGGCCCCGTCCAACACGGCGCGGGTGTCGGGCTTCACCGTCGCACCGGCGGCGGCATAGTCGGCGTCAGGGATCGAAGACGCCTGGCCGGTCCCGGCCTCGATGGAGACGGCGGCGCCCATGGCGACGAACTTCTTCACCGTGTCAGGGGTGACAGCGCAACGGGTCTCGCCCTGATGGCGCTCCCGGGTCACGGCGATGGTCAGGCCCACGCGAATCCCTCCGTCCCTATGGACGGATCAAGGTTAGGCGTTGGAAGGCGGCCGCGTCAAAGGCGCGCGCGGCCGAAGGCGCTTGGTCGCAGTCGCCCCACGCTCAGACGGCGTGGCCTTGCGCGTGGATCAGTGATCCGACTTGGGGCTCTTCAGGAAGAAGTAGCCGCCGACCGACAGCACGCCCGCGCCGATCAGGCCGGTGATCAGGCTGCCGTTGGGCATGAACCACAGGGTCAGAAGCAGCAGGACCGCCGCAACCGCCAGCGAACCCCACTTGGTCAGGCCCATGAACAGGTCCCAGGTCGAGCGCTGCTCCTCGATCGTCATCGAGCCGTGGACATAGGCCTGGGCGTCGTGATCGGCGGCGGCGTGGGAGGTCTTGTGGTCGGCCATGGAATGCGGGTCCGGCGGAAGGGGGTCTGGCGGCGTCTTATAGCGATGACGGGCGGTGGCTCAAGCCCGTCACCCGGCCTTGCGGTTGGCCAGCATATAGTCCCGCAACACCCGGTTCACCGCCGTCTGGTACTTCGGCTCGGTGCGTTTGAACCAGTCCACCACATCGGCGTCGAGACGAATGGTCACGGGCTGCTTCCCGGGCCGGTAGAACACACCCCGACGAAAGCCCGAGAAGTCGGTGATCTCCGGCGCATCGCTCAGGTCGATGTCCTCGTCACGGATGGCATCGATCGCCGCGAGTTCAGCGGAGATATCTCTCGTCGCCGGCTTCATACCCTTTGATTTCATGTTTCGTCGCCTTTCGGGCCGTGATCACACGAACATAGATCTGACCGTCCTCATCGACCCAGGTGTGGCCGACAAACAGCACGGTGGTGAACCCGATCCTGCCAACGGTTCGCCACCGCTGTTCACCGTCCACCACCCGTTCCATCTCGCTGATCGCATCCGGATCGTCGAACACCTGAACAGCGATGTCGAAGGCGATGCCATGCTTGGCAAGATTGGTCCGGGCTTTTTCAGAATCCCACTCGAAGATCGGGGTCATTTGTATTTACATTTTTGTATGCACAAACGCAATCCCGCTCACTCCAGCGCCGCCAGGACGTCGCGGGCGAAGCGGGCGATGTCGAAACCGCCTCCGCCTGCGTCCTCGCCCCGACGCACCACGACGATGCGGCGGCTGGGCACGATGACGACATACTGACCCCGGTTGCCCTGGGCTGCGATGGTGTCGGGCGGGATGCCTTCGGAGCGGTTCATCAGCCAGAAGGTCGCGCCATAGCCCAGGGCTCCGTTCGGCTGGGGTCCGGAGGGTTCGGACACATAGGCGCGCCAGTTTTCGGGCAGCAGCCGTTCACCCTCCCAGACGCCGTCCTGGATATACAGCTGGCCGAAACGGGCCAGGTCGCGGGCGGTCGACCAGACCTGGCTGGACAGCATGTAGCCGCCGCGCCAGTCGGTCTCGGCCGTGGTGTCGACCATGCCCAGCCGGTCGAAGAAGGCGGCGGGCGGGTTGGCGGCGAAGAAGTCCGACAGGCTGTGGACGGCCAGCAGGGTGTCGTTGTTGGCATAGCGATAACGGCTGCCGGGCGCCGCGATCAGGGGCCAGCTGGTCGCCTGTTCCGCGATGGTCACCCCGCCGAAGTAGAGAGCGTCGGTGCGATTGCCCGCGGTATCGCTGGTCAGTCCCGAGGCCATGCGCATCAGGTTGTCGAGCGTGATGCGCGATCTTGGATCGCCGGGCGTCGACCAGTCCGCAAGGGTGGCCGGTCTGTAGACGTCGGTGGCACCCTGCTGAACCGCCCAGCCGATCAGGGTGCCCGCGAGGCTCTTGGCCACCGACCAGGTCCGCTGGGGGGTGTCCGGGCTGAAGCCCTCGGCGTAGCGTTCGGCGACCAGCCGCCCGTCCTGAACGATCACCAGAGCCGTGGTGTTGGCCGTTCCGTAGGTGCCGGCCAGGGCACCGGTCAGGGTGGTGTCGAGGGCGGCCGCGTCGCCCCTGACCTCGGCCGTCGGCCAGTCGGTCGGGGCCGCCCGGACGATTGGATCGCGCAACGGCAGACCCTCGGCTCCGACCGGCGCGACGGCACAGCCGCGCCCCGGCGTATGGATGGCCAGCCGGTCGGGCATGGCTGTGTTCCAGGGCACGCGAACCGCGTGCTCGTCCACCTGCACCGGCAGGTCGCGAACGAGGGGATCGAGTTCGGCGTAGATGCCGGTCAGTTCATTGTCGCGGATGCTGTCGAGGGTCCGCTCCGCCCCGGCCTCGCGGGCATTGAACACCGCGCCGCAGACCATCAGGGCCTTGTAGCCCGCCGCCATGGCGCGCACGGCGGGCGACGGCTCGGGCGAGGTCTGGGAAAGAGCCGGTGAGGCGACCAGCGTCGCGGCGAGGATCAGGGCTGTCTTGCGCATGGCCGGACGCTGACCCGCGCCCGGCACCCCGTCAACGGCGTGATCTCAGACCAGGGTCTCGAACTGGTCGATCAGCCGCTCCAGCCGCCGCGTGCCGATGGTCCAGAAGGCTGGATCGCGCGGGTCCAGCCCGAACGGCTTCAGCGCCTCCGCATAGGTCAGGGTCCCGCCGGCCGCGAGCAGGTCGCGGTACAGCGGGCTGAAGCCAGCGGGGTCCTTGGCGCGGGTCTCCATCAGGGCCGCGACCAGCAGATCCCCGAACGCATAGGCATAGACGTAGAAGGGCGCGTGGACGAAGTGGCTGACATAGCTCCACCAGGCCCCATAGCCGGGGTTGAGCGTGACGGCCGGGCCCAGCGAGGCGCCCATTTCCTCCAGGAACAGCTCGCCCAGGCGGTCGGCCGAGACCTCGCCCCTGGCACGCTCGTCGTGGAAACGGGTCTCGAAGCGGTGAAACGCGATCTGGCGCACGACGGTGTTGAGCCCGTCCTCGATTCGGCCGGCCAGCAGGCCGCGCTGCTCTGACTTCGGCGCGGTGGCGAGCAGGCGGTCGAAGGTCAGGCCCTCGGCGAAGATCGAGGCGGTCTCGGCCAGCGTCAGCGGCGTATCGGCGAGTAGCGTGCCCTTCTCGGCGGCGAGGGTCTGGTGCACCCCGTGCCCCAGCTCGTGCGCGAGCGTCAGCACATCGCGCCGCTCGCCCATCCAGTTCAGGAAAACATAGGGGTGGCGGTCCGCCGTCACCGGGTGGGCATAGGCGCCGGACTGCTTGCCCGGACGGGCCCGACCGTCGATCCACGGCTTGTCGAAGAACCGGCCGGCCCGGTCGGCGAACTCGGTCCCAAGGTCAGAGAAGCTCTCCAGAACCAGATCGCGACCCTGGCCCCAGTCGAAGGCGCGCGGCGCGGTAGTCTCCAGCGGCGCGTTGCGATCCCACTGATCCAGCTTCGCCTTGCCCAGCACCTTGGCCTTCAGCGCATAGTAGCGGTGCGACAGGCGCGGATAGGCGGCGGCGACCGCGTCGGCCATGGCGTCGACCGCCTCGCCGTCGACCTCATTGGCCAGGTGGCGGCTGTCGGCGGGACGCTTGAAGCCGCGCCAGCGGTCCTCCATCGCCTTGTCGGCGGCGACGGTGTTGAGAACGAGGGCGAGCGTCGGCACGCGGGCGGCCAGGGCGGTGTTCAAGCCCTCGGCGGCGGACTTGCGCCGCGCCTCCTTGGGATCGGACAACTGGTTGAGTGCCTCCGACAGGGTCAGCTCATCCTTGCCCGCCTTGACCTTCATGGCCGCCAGGGTCTCGTCGAACAGACGCGGCCACTGGGCGGCGATCGGCATGCGCTCGGCGACGAAGGTTTCCAGCTCCTGGGAGAGTTCGTGCGGCTTCATCGCCCGGACGCGACGCAGCCAGGGACGCCAGCGGGCCGCGCCCGACCCGGCGGAGAGCGCGGCTTCCAGTTCAGCCTCGTCCAGCTGATTGATCTCCAGCGTCAGCCAGACGGTCGGGGTGGCCACCGCCGTGATCTTTTCCCTCAGGTCCGCCTCGAAGCCTTGGGCTGCCGCGTCGCTACGGTCCGTCGAGGCGGCGAGGAAGGCATAGGCCCCCAGCGCGCCGAGTTTTTCGGACGCCTGCTCGTAAAGGGTGACGGCGCGGTCCAGCGTTGCGCCCAGCGCCGTCGCATCGGCGCGCTCGGCGATCATGCGGCCCTGAAGGCCGTTCAGCTCGGCCACGGCGGCGCGGGCTGCCTCCAGATCGGCGGCGACGCGGGCGTCGTCACGCGAGGCATAAAGATCGGACAGGTCCCACAGCGGGGGTTCGGAGACGGGCGCTTTGAATGGGGCGTTCATGGAAGGCTTTGTGGGGATGGGCGAGGCGCGGCGCAACGTCCGAAAGCCGCCAGACGCAGATCGGGGGCCCGGGCATGGTAGCGCGCCGGATGCTCCTGGGCCGGGTCAGGGGCACCGAGGCCATGATGCGGCACGCCGATGGGGCCAAGGGCGCGGATCTGGCACGGGCGGTCAGGAACTGACCGCTTTCCTCGGTGCCAGCGCCGGGTCCAGAATGCTCCCGTAAAGCGGGGTGGAATCTGAACATGTCGGAAGCAGTGGACGCAGGCGGGCGCGCAGGGCTGGGGGGTCAGACGGGCCGCATGGCCGTCCTGATCCGGCTGGCGATCGGCCTGGCGCAGGGTCTGGCGCTGTATCTGCTGTTCCGGGCGACCGAGGGCGAGCCGTCTTGGTCTGAAAGCCATCCGGCCGCCTTTGCCATGATGGTGCTGCCGACCCTGTTTCTGCCGCCCCTGATGCTGGCCTCGGTCGGGCGGTTGAGGCCGCTGACGCTTGCGATCTGGGGTGCGATCGCAGCCGCGACCCTGGCCCTGCTCGCCTGGCACGACGTGGTGCGTCAATCGGGTGCATCGGCCCAGCCCACGCCCCAGATGTTCCTGTTCTCGGCGGCGGCCCTGTTCATCGCCCACCACCTGATCGTGCCCGCCGACCGGGAGCGGCGGCTTCTCGCACCCTACCCAGCCTATTTCGACACCGCTTGGATGGCGGGGGTTCAGCTGGCGGCGTCGGTGGCGTTCACCGGCGTGTTCTGGGGCCTGCTGGGCCTCGGGGCTGCCCTGTTCAATGTCATCGGCCTGTCCTTCCTGGGCGACCTGCTGGTCAAGCCGTGGGTCTTCCTGCCGCTGACGGGCCTGACGTTCGCGACGGCGGTGCATCTGACCGATGTGCGCGAGGGATTGATCCGGGGCGTGCGCACCATCGCCCTGATGCTGTTGTCCTGGTTGCTGCTGGTCCTGACCCTGCTGGTCGGGGGCTTCCTGTTCGCCCTGCCCTTCACCGGTGTCGAGAGCCTTTGGGGGACCGGATCGGCCACGGCGCTTCTGCTGGCGACGGCCGGGGGGATGATCATCCTGATCAACGCCGCCTATCAGGACGGGCGCGAAGACAACCTGCCGCCGGCGGTCCTGAGGATCGCGGTCCGGGTCGCCTCAGTCCTGCTGGTGCCCCTGCTGGGCGTGGCCCTTTGGGGACTGGCGCTGCGCATCGGTCAGCACGGCCTGACGCCGGACCGGATCATCGCCGCCGCGTGCATCGTCGTCGGCGTCGTCTATGCGGCCGGGTACGCCTATGCGGCGCTCAGGACGCTGTGGCTGCGGTCCGGTGACTGGATGGCGCCGCTGGAGCGGACCAATGTCGTCGCAGCCGTTCTGGCCGTCGTCACGATTCTGGCCCTGTTCACACCGGTGGCCGATCCTGCGCGGCTGTCGGTCGCCGACCAGACCGCGCGGCTGGAGCGGGGTGCCGTATCGGCGGCGGCATTCGACTATGGCTTCCTGGCCTTTGACAGCGGCAAGGCGGGGCGGGCCGCCCTGGACCAGCTGACCGGGTCCGACGATCCGGAGGTCGCCCGGCGGGCCAGCGAAGCCCAGGCCGCAGAGAACCTGGCGGAGCTGACGACCCCGATCGAGCCGCAGGATGTGACGCCCGTGATCTCGGTCTGGCCGCGAGGCGCGCGACTGCCCGAGGGATTCATTGTCGAGGTCGGCGATACCGATCCTCGTTCGACCTGTCGGGCGAGCAATGACTGTCTGGCCGCCTTGCGCGACCTGAACGGCGACGGCCAGAACGAGGTGCTTCTGGCGCGGCAGTACGAGATCACCCTGTTTGCCCGCACCGAGGAGGGCTGGGCCGCCCAGGGCGAATGGCGGACCCGGCGGTGCGACGGCGAGGACCGCATCACGCCGCAGGACGCCATCCGCCGCGACCTGATCCGTACGGTTCCCTCGCCCTGGCCCGACCTGATGGCCGGAAGCCAGGTCGCCGAACGGTTTGAGCCGGCGAATCCGGAGTGCGTGGTCTTCCCCGGCATGGGTGGCCTGTTCGGCGGTTAACACCCCGGACACCACGCCCTCTCACCCGATCTTCACCGCGTCGGGCCTAGAACCGTCCCGAAACGACCCAGTCCCCTGCTTGGGGACCTGCCGATGATGGGGTGTCCTTTCCATGGCCAAGACCGTTCTGGTGGTCGATGACGATCCGGCGCAGCGCCGCCTTGTGCAGGCCGTGCTGGACCGCGAGGGCTATCAGGTCGTGCACGCCGAAAGCGGCGGCGAGGCCATCGACCGGCTGACCAAGGGCGGTGGCGCCGACGTGGTGTTGCTGGACCTGGTCATGCCGACGATGTCGGGGATGGAATGCCTGGCCGAGATCCGCACGGCGGGGGTGACGACGCCGGTCATCGTGCTGACGGCCAACGGGGGCATCGAGACCGTGGTCAAGGCCATGCAGGCCGGGGCCCAGGACTTCTTCATCAAGCCGGCGAGCCCGGAGCGCATCCTGGTCGGCATCCGAAACGCGCTGCAGCTGACGCAGCTGACGGCCGAGGTCGGGCGGCTGAAGAAGCATGTGTCGGGCCGCACCACCTTTGCCGATCTGGTGGGCGACAGCCGGCCGATGCAGATGGTCAAGCAGCTGGGCGCGCGCGCCGCGAAGTCGTCGATCCCGGTCCTGATCACGGGCGAGAGCGGGGTCGGCAAGGAAGTCATCGCCCGCGCCCTGCACGGCGCGTCGGATCGGGCGGGCAAGCCGTTCGTGGCGGTCAACTGCGGGGCCCTGCCGGTCAATCTGGTCGAGTCGATCCTGTTCGGCCACGAGAAGGGCAGCTTCACCGGGGCTCATGACAAGCACCTGGGCAAGTTCGCAGAGGCCAACGGCGGGACCCTGTTCCTTGATGAGATCGGCGAGCTGCCGCTGGACATGCAGGTCAAGCTGCTGCGCGCGCTTCAGGAAGGCGAGATCGACCCGGTCGGCTCCAAGCGATCGGTCAAGGTCGATGTGCGCATCGTCTCGGCGACCAATCGCGACCTGTCGGGCGCGGTCGCGGCGGGGACGTTCCGCGAGGACCTGTTCTATCGCCTGAACGTCTTTCCGATCGAGGCCCCGTCGCTGCGCGAGCGGCGCGACGACATCCCGGCCCTGATCGAGCACTTCGTCTCGCGCTTCAACGCCGAGGAGGGCCGGCGGATCGCCGGGGCCTCAATGGAGACGCTCGCCCTGCTGACCGCCTTCGACTGGCCCGGCAATGTGCGCCAGCTGGAGAATGCGGTCTATCGGGCCATCGTGCTGGCGGACGCGCCCTTCCTGCAGCCTCACGACTTCCCCGCGATTTCTGGCGTGGCGATGCCGCTGGAACCGCAGGCCGTCCCGCCGTCGGCCGCCGTTCAGACCTATGGCGACCTGCCGCCCCTGCCCGAACAGCCCATCCGCATCCTGGACGAGCGCGGCCACCTGCGCACGCTGGAGGACATCGAGCGCGATCTGATCCAGCACGCCATCGAGGTCTACGCCGGTCATATGTCGGAGATCGCACGGCGGCTGGGGATCGGGCGCTCGACGCTGTATCGCAAGGTGCGCGAACAAGGGCTTGAGGGGTCCCTGAAAGACGTCGGGTGACCTTTGGGCAACAGAGCGGGCGTGTTACACTGCCGTTACATCGCACTGTAACAAATCGCCTCATTGACGCCGCGACGGAACGGCACCACTGGCGCGTGAAACTTGGTTGGCGTTTCGCCGTTCGTCCGGCCTGGACAGCGACGAAGCCTGACCTCCCCCCCTCCCCGGCCGTGACGAGTTCCCATGACAATAGCTTCCGCCCTGCTCGCGGCGCTCGCCTCGGGCGCGCTGCAAACCGCGCCGCCCCAGACCACGACTCCGGTGCAGCCAACGCCCCCGGTCGCACAGGACGCACAGGACGATGAGCAGCCGTCTGGCGCTTCGGCCCCCGGCGACGCCGATTATGTGCTGCCGGAGGTCGAGGTTTCGGCCGCGCGTGGCCGTGTCCAGGGCGACATCGAGCCGGAGATCACGCTCGATTCCGGCCAGCTGATCGCCTACGGCGCGACCAATGTGGCCGAGCTTCTGGCGGCGCTGGAGCCCCTGACGCGGTCGAACCGGGGACGCGGCGGCGGCGGGCCGGTGGTGCTGCTGAACGGGCGACGCACGTCGGGCTTCCAGGAAATCCGCACCATCCCGTTCGAGGCCATCGAGCGGACGGAAATCCTGCCTGAGGAAGCCGGTCTGGCCTATGGATTCGGTGCGGACCAGCGCGTCGTGAACATCGTGCTGAAGGCCAACTTCACACAGGCCAACAGCGAGCTGACGTTCCGTGCCCCGACCCAGGGCGGACGCAACTCCACCGAGGTCGAGGGCGGCTACTTCTCGATCGTCGGCGGCAACCGTTTGAACGTGAACCTTGAGCGCCGGCACGACACGGCCCTGTTCGAGACCGAGCGCGACATCGTGCGCGACCCGGGCAGCCAGCCCTTCGACCGGATCGGCAATGTCGCGGGCATCCCCTACGGCACCGTGATTGATCCGGCGTTGTCGACGCTCGCCGGTCGGGCCATCACCGTCGCGGCCAATCCGGGCGTGTCCAATCCCACGCTGGCCGGGTTCGCGGCCGGGGCCAACACCCCGCGCACCGGCGACCTGACCCAGTACCGGACCCTGCTGCCGCGCGGCGACGAGACGACGCTGAACGCCTCGCTGGCCCGCGACCTGAATGAAACGATCAAGGGCACGATCAGCCTGAACCTGCAGGAGAGGACCAGCTTCTCCTATCTCGGGCTGCCCGGCGTGACGTTGACGGCCCCCGCCGGCCTGAACGGATCGCCGTTCAGCCGTCCCGTGGCCGTCTATCGCTACATTGATGATCCGTTCGCGGTGACGCGGGATAATGAAACCACCACGGCGAACCTCGGCGTGCTGCTGGACGGATTCCTGGGCGACTGGCGCTGGAGCCTGACGGGCACCTACGACCGCATCGAAACCGACACCACCACCGGACGGGGCCTGAGCACCACAGCCGCGCAGGCGGCCGTGACGGCAGGCACATTGAACCCGTTCGGAGCGCTGGATCCCTCGCGGTTCAGCCGCCTGGTCGACACCGCCAACTCGGTGGCGAGCGGGGGAAACATTGAGGCCGTGTTCAACGGTGACCTGTGGGCCCTGCCGGCGGGGGACGTCTCGGCGTCCTGGCGCGTTGGTGTGGATACGCGCGACCTGTCGTCCGAAAGCACGCGCTCGGGCGTCTTCAGCGCTCGCACCATCGGCCGCGACCGGGTCTTCACCTCGGGCAACCTGACCCTGCCGATCTCGAACGGCGTGGATGTGCTGCGCCACATCGGCGACGTGTCGCTCAACCTGAACGGCGGCTACGACGATGCCTCTGACATCGGTGGTCTGACCACATGGGGGGCCGGTGTGAACTGGTCGCCGATCGACACGCTGGGCGTGGTCGTCAGCTACACCAACGAAGACGGCGCACCGACGATCTCGCAGCTGAACGACCCGGTGATCTCCACTCCGAACAGCCCGGTGTTCGACTTCTCCACCGGCGAGACGGTGCTGGTCACCCGGATCAGCGGCGGCAACCCCGGCCTGACGCCGGATAACCGTCAGGTCTGGAAGTTCGGCTTCAACTGGCGCGCCACCACCGACCTGACGATCCGGTCGGACTACACCCGCACGTCGATCGACGGGGCCATCGTGGGCTTCCCGACCATCACCCCGGATCTGGAAGCGGCCCTGCCCGGGCGGTTCACGCGCGATGCCTCGGGTCGCCTGCTCCAGCTGGACGCGCGCCCGCTGAACTTCACCCAGACCGAGCGGGCCGAGCTGCGCAGCGGCTTCAACTTCTCACGTTCGTTTGGCCGGCCGAACTTCGCGGCAGCCAGCGGGCCCGGTGCCATGATGGGCGCGATGATGTTTGGCGGCGGACGCCCGCCGGCCGCCGGCGGCGGTGGCGGTCAGGGTGGCCCCCGCTTTGGCGGACCTCCGGGCGCTGGCGGTCCTCCGGGCGTTGGCGGCGGCGGG